>MDTC01125087.1_pt1 | contig 20276 bp, 16 predicted proteins | sample 811181 | NCBI WGS metagenome assembly MDTC01 (sample SAMN05326644, study PRJNA326480) | marine metagenome | isolation source: seawater | place: Pacific Ocean: North | collected 2011 | reverse complement strand
GAGTCACCATTTTGAGAGAACATAGAGAGTCCGGTCCGGATGGGGCCTACCCTATTGGAGAGGGCCCGAAACCTAATGTTGCTCGGGTCAAAAAATGGGTCCGGGTCGGGAGGGTTAGGAAAACCCTTTTTCTCGGGTTACCAGTCTCTAATCTTTCTGACTATTAATATGAGTGCTAAGAGGAGTATGATGACTGTAGTCCATTCGAGAGGACCTTCGATATTGGGTAGGAATGTTTGAGTGTTTGGGTCCATGGATTGGGTCCGATTATTTGGTCTTTAGTATATATGAGTCCTTAAGAGGTTTCATTGTCCTTTATCTTTATATAGGTTATTTAATAGTATATATGCGCGTGCCCGTAAGGGTGTGCTCAAATTTTTCTCAAGAGACTTTAATTTTTTTCTTGGTCATCCTTCATTTGTTGAATAATATCACGTAGGCGGGCTGCCTCTTCATAGTTTTCAGAGTCTAAGGCCATCTGAAGCGCATGTTCTACTATTTGGTAACTATAGGTGTCTTCTACTTTTGTTGGTTGATTTAGGTCTTCTTTTGCTGCCACTTTTCCTAACCAGTAGGCCACCAGATGCTGCACGCGTTCCTCCTGTTCCCTCTCTATCTTCTTTTTTAAATGTTTATATTTATATAGTCCCCCGATATAGAAGCCCGTTAAGAAGATGAGGAGACATATTAGACCATAGAGTACTTCCATAAAAAGTGAGTATTATTAGATTAAAATATTATCTTTTTTTATCTATTTATCTTTCCTGGCAAGAAATATATGGATATATAAACTACATTCAATCCATGTCCACCCCGGAGAGAATGAAGAATTAATAATACGAATGTATAAAAACATTAAAATGGTATTAATTAAGACGATAATTATCTGTCCACCGATAATAGAGTGTCTTAAAATTCTTAAAAAAATAATCAAATAAAAAAATGGCACAATTAAATAAAGGTGTAAACCTATTTAAACTTGGCTTGTCTGGACGTACAGGTAAAATTGCATTTACAAACGAGCCGCCAATGACAGAAGGATTCTCAACAAGTTCTCACTTTATTGAAAAAGCTGAAGGTGAAACGGGTATATTTGTATACCTTAATGTTGATGTTGTAGTATACCAATCTATCGATGGTGCAGATTGGACTGAATACGGTAGAATTTCTGATGTAAGTTCATTTGAAGCCCACAATATTCCATGGAATGCAGATGCACAATATATGCATTTTGTTACTATATTTCAGACAGATGAACCAGTTAGCATAAGATGTATATCTGCTACAGGACCTATGGTGTTTGATAGTACTCCAACTTCTATTGACGAAACTACTGATGCTCTTAAAAACGCAGACACAACTGTTACTATTCCAGTTATTGGAGGAAGCGTTGGAAGCGGAAAAGATGGTGAGGATGGTAAAGACGGTGCTTCAGCACTAGATATTTACAGAATTGCAGTTGGAGACCCTACAGCTACTGAAGATGATTTTATTAAAGCTATTACTGGTAAATCTGCTTTCCAAAGTTGGAAAGATACTGCTCCTGAAGGAGAAGACAGATCTGAAGCTAGTGAAGCGGACTTTATAAATTCATTAGGTTCTGCAGACAATTCAAAACCTAAAAAGCTTTATGATGCTGAAGATGAGGAAAGATGGTTAATTGATGATGACGGAAACTTTGTTCCCGCTGTCGATGGTCTTAAATTGGGTAGTACTACTCGACCTATAGATCACGCGCATATTGGTAACAATTCCATTTATTTTGGAGAAAATAAATCATTAGGTGAAGCTGGTATGATGGAATTCAACGGTACAATTCCTACTCAAATTCTACAAGCTTTAGAATCAAAAGGAATGAATCTTAAAGAGGAATTAAAAAGAGCAGGTGTTCGTAATTTGAGAGAATTAAACGTTTTTCACTTAGAAATTTTAGCAAAAAGAGCAGAATTAACAGATGATATTGCAACAATTATTGCGGCAGATTCAAATGTTAGAGATGTTGAACTAGACGGTGCAATACCCCTTTTAGACGAATTCTTTGGTAAAGGTGATGTAGTAGACGGCCAAATGGCAAGAGATGGAGAAAATCTATTTGTTTTCCATAAGGAGAGCTTTATGTGGAAACTTTTACATAATGTATCTAAAATAGAAAATGGTCACCAATTAGTTTGGGTTCTTAGAAGCTGTGATGGCGGAGAACAAGTTATGACTACTTTTCCAGTAGGAGATTATGCAAAAGCAGGTGAAAGCGTTAAAGCAAAAGATGGTTCTTGTTGGACTGTTGAATCTATTGAAGAAGACGGCCCTGATAATGAAAACCTTTTACAAGGAGGTATTATAGCTGGTTTTGAAACATGTGAAGAATGTTTAGAAAGTCAATTAGCTGCTCCGATAAATGATAGTCTTTATTCATCTGCTGATGAAGTTAAGGCTAGAATTAAAGAATTAGAAGGTTTAATTCATACTGCTAAATTAACAGTAGACGAAAACACAAAAGCACAGACAGAATTTACAAGAAATATTCAGAGAATGAAAGAATTCTTGGTTAAAAATCCTGACAGCGAAAAAGCACAAGCAATTTTAACTCAAAATCAAACTAACTTAGAAAGTTCTGTTAATTTGATAGAAACTAATATTGATAATATAACTTCTTATCAAAAAGAAATAGAGCAGTTGATGATATTATTAGAAACTGGTTCATTTTCAGGAGAGAAAGTTAAAGAAGAATCTTTCGGTATCGAAGTTGTTGATGAAAGAGGTGAAACTCAAGTTTTTATGTTTGGAGATAAAAGAAGTCTTGGTTTAAGTTTTAAAGAAGAACCTGCACAATTAAAAGATGTTGCAGATCTTTTAAATGGAGATGCTTTTCTCTATCAAAGTAATTGTTACAACATCGTAGGATATATTCATGACCAAAATTCTGGACCTAGATTAAACAAAAACGATTATAAAAACATGTCATTCTTTGACAGTGAATCTACTTGTGCATCTGAAAAGTCTAAAATTCTTGAAGAAAGAGAGTTATCTGAATACAAAGAAGAGGCATTGACTGCTTTTGATAGATTGAGAGGTATTGAAGCTAAAGAAATAAGAACACATTGGTTTGCTCCTGATGGAACTAACCTAGCTGGTATGACTTCTTTAGAATCTTTATTAAACACAGACTCAGATAGAGAAATGTTTAAAGTATCTTTAAATATAGCATCTGAAATGTTGAATGAAGGCCCTGAATTACCATTTACAATGAACGAAAGAGGTGAGGTAAGGTTTAAAGAAGATGAAAATGCTAGCATGCCTGGTTTCAGAAGCATGGAATCTTATGCTCCTGCAAATATAGCAAATATTGGTAATTATGTTTGGGCTTTAACACTTACATCAAAAAGTATCGATGATAATGCTAAAGATGAATTTAAAGCAGAAATGCCTAAAGATGAAGAAAAAATGTTTGCTGCTCATGAAGGTAAATTAGCTGATTTAGCTGCAGCTGATGGGAAAGCTGATACTCAAATAACTCTATCTAAATTAAATCAATATAAGAAAGATGTTATTGAGGCTATGTTAAAAGTATTCTCTAAAGGTACAGAAGACATGGTATATGTAGCAATGCCTAATCTTAAAAAAGGAATTACATTAGACGCAGTTACCTCTTTAAATGATAAAGATAGAAACTTTTATATAGGAACTTTTATTCCTAAAGTTTTTGATAATTTATCAAAACAGGCTTCTATTTTTGAAGGTGTTATCGATAGAATGCAACAACTACATGAAGTAGATGGTGATGTGGAAATAATACATGATGAGCTTGTTCCTGCTGGAGATGTAATGGATGTACATCCTGGTAAAGAGTTTAATGTTCATGAATCGGTATTGCAACAAAATGCATACGAAGTGGAAGGGGCTATGCATGCTGAAATGTTAGGTGCAGAAGTACTTAATAAAACGGAGGAAGTTCGACGTTTAGCTAAATTCTTAACTGATGAAAAAGGTTTACAAGACGCTCAAAATTTTATTGAAGAACAAGAAGTAGGTTTTCCTTTTAGCGGTGTTTATCACATGGAAGATGCTCCCCTCGATTCGAAAGAATATTGGAAAGGATGGTACAGAAATGCTGAATACACTGACGAATATACTAAAGTACAGATGGATATGTTACTTGAATATCATTCAACAGTTTCTACTGAAGAGGTTGCAATTACTGAAAACCTTTCAGACGACCAAATACTTGCTAAAATATCTGAAATAGTTACTCTTTTTGAGGGAGAAGGTCCACAGGTTAAAACGGACGAAGATGCTCAAAAGTTTAGAGCACTTGTACAGGAAGACCCTGCGATCGGACCTTTCATAGGTCAAATTCCACTTAGCGGTGACTGGATGATGTTCCGAAAAGATGGAGCATCAAGACCAGGAACTTCTGGTTATGTAATAGAAAACGTTCCTGCATGGGCTATGGAAGAGGTTATACCTGAAGATAAAGTTGCAGAAAACTTTGAAGGTACTACTTTAAAAACTATATTGGTTAACGCTTACAAAAAAGCAAATCAAGGAGTTTCAGAAGAACCAAAACTACATCCTTCAGATGAGGCTAAATTATCTGTTGCTAAGGCATATTTAGAATTTGCTAAATTACAGAGTACTAAGTCTACTGAATTTAAAACAGGTTTCTTAAGTCATATTGCAGCTGCTGAACAACAAGACGTTGAAAATTCGCTAGATGCGGTAGATGCTATCGAATCTCAAATTTCTGAAGCAACAGAAGATGAACTTACAGTTTTAAAAGGTTTACGAGATAAACAAGAAACTTTAGCAAATGATGGTGAAGCACTTGAAAAGCAACTAAAAGATAAAACTGCTCAAGAAACTGATAACGAAGCAAAACTTTTTGGTGCACGTGCCCTAGAGGCATCTAATAAAGCTGAAATGAAAACGAAGCTGGAAGAACAAAATGCTTTGGCTGAAGATATAGCTACAGCAAATAATGAGTTAGAATCTGTTAAGAGTAGTATCGATGAATTTAATTCTAAGCTAACAGAATTAAATAGTGAAATCGTAACGACTAATGACGAAATAGCAGGCTATCAAACTACTATAGATAACAGTGCTATTACTTTGGGTCAGAAAGCTGATGAGAAAGATGTTAAATCGGAAGAAAAGAATACTAATGAAGCCATTATTAAGAATAATAAAGAAAACACGGGCAGTGTAACTGATGCTATAGAAGGGAAAGAGGATACTGAAAGTGTTAGTATTGAAGGTCTTGAAGCTGTTGATGGTTTAGAAGCGGCTGTTGGCGGTGTACATACTCTTGATGTAGCAACATGGAAGCAAAGATTAGAAATTTTTAATAATGCTATTGCAGCAGGAGAAACTGCTAACCAGCTTTTAGAAGAGGCTATTGAGCAAATTGATGGCGAAATGGATGCTTTACAGCAGGTTATTAAAAATTCTCAGAAGGCTAAGACGGATGCAGAAGAAAAAGTTAGTGAACTAACTCAAAACAAAGAAAATACCGAAGCTAACTTACAAGAATCAACTGAATTTGCGAGTGAATTAGAAAGTTCAATAACTGAAAATAATGCTAAATTTAATAAATTAAATGATGATACTTTAGCATTGGCTCAAACTATTCAACAATTACTTGAAGATATTGCAACATATCAAGCTTTAGAGACACAAATTAGAAACGATAAAGCTGCTCTTGATGAATCTATAACTCTTAATAGAGCAGAATTTGATAAAGTCAATGAACAAGTAAATCAATCTATAGATAAAATAAATAAAGAGGTTGAAAAATCAGAAGAAATTGTTGATCAGAGTATGTCAAATGCGTTGAAAGATTGGCATGAAGCTTCTAAATATGGTTTCAATTCCGGATCACATTATGGCAACTTTATGGAAGATGGTATAGGTTCTATGAATCAAGCAATAGAGGGCGCTATGAAACTGTGGGGTTATACTAGAATAGGAGATTATAGCACAGATTCTTTTTCAATGTTCGAAAATGGACAATTCATAAGTGAAGAAAAATTAAATGCAATATTAGCAGAAGATCGATGGTCTTCGGCTAGTTTTGAAGCTGATTGGCAACATTTTTATGGTGTTCTTACGGGTGAAGTATCTGTAAGTCTTGAAGCATTAGAAACTGCTGCTAGAAAACCTAACGCAACTGCACAGGAATTAGCACTTGGTGCTTTTGCCGCTTCATTTAAATGGATGACTTATGATTTAGACAGACAATCTGATGGTTCTAAAGCAACAACACCTGTTACTACATCTGATGAAGTTGCGACTTATTTCTCAGCTCCTATAAAAGAAGCATTAAGACAATTAGGCTTTAAAATAGGAACTGAAGGAAAATGGAGTGATGCATACAAAACAGCATTAAGCGAAGGTGAAGGTGGTACTGAAGTACAGAGAGTAGTGGAACTGAGTAATAGATATTATAGTGCTTTAAAACAGTATAATTCAGAGGTAGAACTCTATAATACTTTGGTTTTAGAACATGGTGAGGAATCTAAACAAGTAGCGGAACAAACCGGAAGAAGAGACAAGGCTTTAAAAGAACTAAAGACTAGAGAAGGTTTTGTTGCGGAGCATGTATCAATGACTAGAGAGACTATTGTTAGCTATAATAGTAGCGAAGCAATTGAAAGAGTTCGAAGGAATGATTTTAAATACAAAGAATCTAATGCTATCTTTGATAATTACGACCCAGAATATGTACCTGGTTTCGTTTCTCAAAAAGATAGAGAATTAAAAGACCTTCAGAGTGAAATGTCGACGTATATTTCTAGTAAACAAGAACTTAGTAAGCTTGATTCAAGGCATGCATATTATGACGCTATTATTAAAAGATATTCAGATAGAATCGAAGAAATTACCAAACATTTTGATAATTTTAGTGATAATTTTGATTCAACTGAGTATGTTTCCGGTTTTGTTACTGATTTTACTAGAGAGAAGAATGCTGTTGATAAATTAAATGAAAGTTTATCAACTCTTGAATCTCAAGAGCAAGATAAATTAGCATTGATTGAAGGTAAGAACACTCTTAAAGCAATGGCTCATGAAAATCATGACAAATATGAGACTGAATTTACGGATGCTGATGATAAAAAAGTAGCAGCCGAGTCTACTGTTAAAGCAATGCAGAAAGTATTCAACACGAGAGAGCAATTAACAGATGCAAATGGCGATGTTTATGTTGCTATTGATAGTGAAGATAACTATGTTACTGCAAATGAAGGTCAATTATATCATAGCGATATAGTTACTGCTATTGCCTTAATTGGAGCACATCAAGAAGAAGCTGATGCTGCTTCAGTTAAACAGGCTGCTGAAACAGTTAAAATAAACAATCTAACTAGTGAAATTGATGCTTTAGCTAAAGAGTTAGAATCAATAAGTAAAGACAAAGAGGCACTAAGAGAAAAAGCTGACATGCAGAATGCAATGTTTGAAGAAACTTTTATGCCAGTTGTTGAAGGTTCAAATAAACTCACTGACTTTAAAAAAGAGGTTGCAGGTGATTTGGTTAACGCACAAGAAGACTTAAACCGGACTTCTGGAAAGGTTAATGATTTACAAAAACAAGTCAAAGAAGGTGAAAGCGTTGTTGAAAGTCTGTCGAATTCATTAAACAGAATGTTAGAACAGTCTCCAAACTATAGAGCTTATTCTGATAAAGAAGGTACCGAACTTATAACAGATAGACCATTCAGTATGGCTGGTTACTATCCTGGTTTCCATACTAAAGAAGCAGCTGATTCTTTTGAAGGTGGAGATGGCACTAGTCATTCACATGAATTAACTAATGTACATGGAGCAACTGTTACAGTTCACATGCCGAACGGTTTAATAATGGACAAAACTCAATTTCACGGAGATCATTTTTTCCATTATGATGCTAAAGCAAACGGTGCTGGGTTCGGAGAAATTAATGCGTTTACAGAGGTGATGGGCGATTATCATAAAACTAAAAATGAACTGGATGAAAACAAAGCGACCTTAAGTGAAGTTTTAAAAGTCTTTAATGCTGCTAATCAATTAGTTACAGTTATTAATGAAGCTGTTGCTACAATGGAAAAAGACTTAGACATAAGTATTTCTCCTGAACAAGAGGCTTTAAAGAAATTTAACGATTGGAAAAACGTTAATATTGTTCCTATAATGGATTCGCTTAATAGAGGATATCATAGTACACCACTTAGTTTTCCTGCAGTATTTAATCCTAATGAATTAGGACAAAAATATACTGCCGAACCTTCACGCGAAGTTGGAAATAAATTAAACCTTATAGGTGATGAACCTGGTGTTATTAACCCCTTGACATTTTTATCAGAAGTGTCTAATGAATGGTTTAAATTTGTAAATTCTTTTAATGAAGATAATGGAACTAATATATCAACAAGTTTCCCTGAAACAGGTCTACAAGATATGATGAATGAGTTCATAGATATGGGCTTTGAAGCAGGCCAAGATGAAGAATATGAAGTTCAAAACCCGTTTTGGAGAAGTGAAGGATACGGAATGATAAACAATAGTGTTAGCGCGTTACAGTTAATAGCTAGTAATTTTGATAGCGAAGCAAGAAAATTAAATGAAGATTTTCAACAACTTGTTAATAAAATAAAGCATACTCCTGAGGGTGATGCTAGTTTTGGTAATGAGGGTGATGATTTTTCTAGTTATGCTGATTTTATCGAAAAATTGTTTATTAATCACGTTAAGTTTAGAATTTTATGGAATAGGTCAAGAATGTTAAGTGCAAAATCAACATACGTTGCTGATGCCGAAACTATGGAAGTTATTAATGACCAAATAGAAAAGAATAACATTCAACCTATGAAAGTACAATTTTATACATTTAGTAAGTTTGAGTCCTTTTTAAGTGATGACCCAGATTCAATCAATTGGAATGGTAGTTCTGCTGAAATATTCCCACGTAGAGGGTTTCAGTTAGGTACTACTAAACCATGGAGGGTAGCTATTAAATATAACATGAATGCTGTTCAAAGTCTAATAAATCAAGGTGTTGCTGAAGAAGAAATATTTGCTGGTGTTAAAGTCAGAAAATATATTCAAAACCCAGAAGCTTGGAGTAAAATCAATCCAGATTCTGGCCAACCAAGAGGCGGAAGTTCAAATCATGCTCATATCGATAAATGTAAAGAGTTTGACGAGAAGTTCGAAAATCTGGATAAAGTAGGAACAGAGCTTTATATGGTAGATACTTCATACGGAGATAATGGTGTTGAGACTTTAGGTTTTAAATCTAAGTCAGCTTCACATCCTAATACCTTTGCTACTCATACTGGGTACCATAAAGAACTTTTCTCATGGGATCCTAATATAGGTAACACTGCTGGAGTATATTACGAATTTGAATTTTGGGGTATTATGCCTGAAGATTTTACATTTGTAAATAAATTAAACCATGATGAATTATGGCCAGACTCCCGATTATTCAGTTGGCATTCAAACACTGGTCTAACTGTAAATATTACAGATTGGGGTACTTTTGGACATGGAGATTTACGATCTACCTTTAAATCGCTTAAAGGTTATCAAAGTAATTTTAGCTCTATGTCTGTAGGTGCTAGATACTTCCATAAAGATGGTTGTACATACGCAGATAATTCAGCATCTTGGAGAAAGACTGGTAGTTATGCGTCAGAAGGAACTAGATTTGTAGTTACTGCTGATAACACGCCAAATTTATCAAGATGTAATGTGTTAGGTAGCGTTCTTGAAGGATTTTCATGGTTTGAAAGTTTAAATAACTGGGACTTAAGTAATGTTACTAACTTTAGTGGCTTTTTGAAAGATTTTGCAAGAAAGGCTTGGCAAGGAATTAGTCCTGATTATAACAATAGTTCAGGATCAGATGAGCTGAGATTCTGGCATACTGAAAGTGATTTTAGTAAGTGGGACTTAAGCAACTGTTATCAATTCTCATCTTGGGGAGTTAATGAACCTATTACAGATGGTCAAATTGAAAGACTTTCAGAATTTGCTCCTACAATAGGTGTAAATGTAGAAAATGGTGCTACGACTTGGTATATGTGGCAAAACATTAAAAACATTTACATGGAAAAAGATGCAGAGGCTATCAATTTCCCTGAAAATACTAAACACGCTCATATTTTCCTTAACATACACAACGTATGGGCATATATGTCAAAGACTAAAAGCTGGAATTTTTACAATCTAGAAGGAGGTGTTGATTCTGTAGAAATCACAACTCTCGATGGAGTAACCGGCTACACTATTGGTGAATATTACCAATTACGTTTCTGGAGAATAGGAGGTAAATTATTACAGATGGACTGGACTTGGAATTTTAAAGACGGTTCCATGAGTGTTGTTAATATGGGTAGTAAACCGATTAGCAATGGAAGTGATAATGGTGGTTTAGGGCCGAATCCGGCATAAACAATCTTTAAATTTAATTTTTTAAATTAAAGTTACAAGAGGGGACGAAAGTCCCCTCTTTTTTTTGTAAACAATTCAAACTTTTCAAATATAATATACATGACAAAGATGCCCAAACCCTTAGAATTAATACTAGAAGGAGAAGAAGATATTCAATCTCTTTTACATGAATGTAAAAGACCTGTCGCAGTTTCTCTTACAAATTTTTTATTATGGGCATTAGAATATAATATAGATAGTTTTATATTCGCAGAGGTGATAGTTCAACACCCTGATGGTTTCCAAGATGTAATGAAGATGGGTTGTAAAAGACCAGATTATTTAGAGGCATGCAGAAAACAACTAGCCCATTTAATTGAATTTGAAGAATATGAACTATGTCCTAAATTACAAGAATGGATTGACTATTTAGAAGTAGAAGAAAAAGTAAAAAAATGAAAAAAAACCAAAATTCAACAAGACCAGAATTAAATATTAAGTATACTACAGAAGATGAAATTTTTGATACAGAAGATATGATTAAAATATTTGATAAAATATATGAGCTTAAATACGATAAAAAATTTAAAGATAATGAAAAATTTAAAGAGCTTTTAGATTGGATATCAGATGGAGACTTAATATATAAATACAGTAGGTAGGTTCCTAAAACCGGCCCCAAAAAAATCAAAAAGGTATGTCAAAGAAAAGAAAATGGAAAACAACAAAAGCAGAGGATGCTTGGCAGGTATTAAGAATACAGGGTGAATTTACAAAAGGTTTCGATCAGTTATCGGAAATAGGACCATGTATTAGCATATTTGGTTCAGCAAGGACACATCCACTTAACCCATATTACGAAATAGCAGCAAGGTTAGCTGAATTATGTACAGAAAAAGGGTATGGAGTTATAAGTGGAGGAGGGCCTGGAATTATGGAAGCTGTAAATTTAGGTGCTCACGAAACTGATATGCCAAGTGTAGGTCTTACAATACAATTACCGTTTGAAGCCAAGCCAAATGCTTATATCGATGAACTTGTAGACTGTAGATATTTTTTTACTAGAAAAGTTTTCTTTTTAAAATATTCGCAAGCCTTTGTTGCTCTTCCAGGAGGATTTGGTACATTAGACGAGTTATTCGAAACCCTAACACTTATACAGACAGGTCACATGAGAAAGGTCCCAGTAGTATTAGTTGGAAAAGACTATTGGAAAGGAATGATGGATTGGATAAAAAAGACAATGTTTAAAAAAGAAGGAAATATTTCTGAAAAAGATTTTGATTTATTTACAATAGTAGATACGCCACAAGAAGCAATAGACTATATTGTTAATAATTTAGAAAAAGAAGACGTAAACTTTTAAACATATTCTAATATTATTATAATATATATTATGATAATACAAGTTTCATTTTAGTGTTAAAAATAAAATATACAAATATGGAAACAATAGGATTAGTTTTAATAGGTTTATGTGGAGGTGTTGCATTAGTAATGTTAGCACTTGCGTATAGGTCTTTACAAGAAAAAGTTAATGTTAATGACTTCACTATTAACAGAGAAGAAATCTATAGAAATATAGAAAATGCTAGAAATGAAATAGAACAAAACATTGATAGTTTAAGAAATGATTTAGCTGTTGAAATAAGAGCAATCGAGCATGAAATATCTAAATTAGACTCTAGACTAGACTCTAGGGTAGATAAAGTTTGGAATGAACTTGAAAAACAAACAAACGACAGAATTGACCATGTAGAAAGGGTCATCAATAGTTTATAAACCTTAAAAAATCTAAGATGAAACTTAGTATTATCACACCATCAAATAATTTACATTATATAACAGACCTTTGGGAATCAATAAAAAATCAAACCTATGAAAATTGGGAGTGGGTTTTATACTTAAACAATAATTTTGGAGGAGATTTAATTGAAGAAATAAAAAAACACCCTAAAGTTAAGATACATGTAGATAAACCCCATAAATTTAGCACTAATGTAGGGTATTTAAAAAATAGAGCTTTTAATTTAGGAACTGGAGATGTATTGGTTGAAGTCGACCACGATGATATTATTACACCAGATTGTTTAGAAGAAATAGCAAAAGCATTTAATGAAAACCCAGAGGTAGGTTTTGTATATAGTAACGATGCTATTCTAGGCGGTAAAGGAATTCCATTTAGACAAAATTTAGGATGGAAATATAAGAAAGAAAAATGGGAGAATGAAGAATGTCTTGTTCATCAGAGCTGGGAGCCTAGCGCCTATTCAATAAGTCAAATATATTTCGCACCTGATCATGTTAGGGCTTGGAAAAAAGAAGTATATAAAAAAATAGGAGGGCATGATGAAACCCTATCAATACTGGATGATCAGGAACTACTTATAAGAACATATCAAGATTCTAAGTTATATCATATCAATAAAACATTATACATTTACAGAGTGCATGGAGGTAACACCTGGTTAGAAAGAAATAAACAAATTCAGGATGGAACTTGGAAATTATTCAATAAACACATGCAAAGTCTTGCAGAAAGAGAAGCTGATTTAAAAGGTTTAAGAAAAATAGATATTGGAGGAGGCTTATATCCTAGAAAAGGTTATGAGACTGTAGATATTAAAAATGGAGATATTGAAGCAGACCTTAATAAAAAATGGCCATTTAAAGATAATGAAATAGGTGTTATAAATGCATCTCATATTTTAGAACACTTGGTAGATAAACACCATTCTATGTCTGAAATACATAGAGTACTTGCACATGGAGGTTATGCATTTATTGATGTTCCCTCTACCGATGGAAGAGGAGCATTTCAAGACCCAACACATGTAAGTTATTGGAATCAAAATAGTTTTTTATATTATACAACAAGTCAATTAGGTCAATTTATATACAATAAAGATATACGTTTTCAAAGCTTAGATTTACAAACATATTATCCAAATCAATGGATGAAAGATAATAAAGTTTTAGTGACAAGAGCTTGGTTGAGATGTATTAAGAAAAAAGATAGAGATAGAGATTTTCCAGGCGAGATTAATATATAAAAGAAATCTAATTATTATGGAAAAAGATAAATCACCTAAAAATTATATCACATGGCTTTTTACAGACCATTATTTCAATAATAAACAGGGAATGCTTAAATTTATTGCAACCATATTTGGTTTCTTTATGGCATTTTATGTTCCTGGTCCTGTAATGGAAGAGTATTGGGGAGGATGGATACCTATTTGGCCTGTCATTGGAACATTTATAGCAGTTTATGGCTTTTTAATAGGAATACTTTTACAACCCTATGGAATCTATAAAAAACTTAAAAGAATGGACTGGTGGAACCGAAAATTTTAATAACATAGTATCATACTATGTTAAATATCAATAAATTATAGAAAAACCAAGATATTTAAGATACATAATTAAAATAAATCACATTTATGTACTTTGATTTTAACTTGTTTCTATGTTTATTAGGAATTCCGTTTTTATATATAGTTTTGATATGGGGGTTCTTAAAAAAAGATAGTCTTACGTTTCTAGACTTATTGAAAGCCTTGGTTTTAGGTTTAACCTCAACAGTATTTTTACATTTTAATTATGCGCTTTTTCCACCCGAAAACTGGGAATGCTTAACAACTTTTGAAAAATTCTTTTATCAAGTAGCACTTAGAGAAGAAGTATCTAAATTTATTGCATTTTTAATTTTAATAAAATACGGTTTTAAAAAGAAATTTAGACCACTTTCTATAATGATTCTTTCGGGTATTGTTGGTATGGGTTTTGCAATCGAAGAAAATTTAATGTATTATCATAGATATGGAATAGATGTTTTAACCAGTAGAAACTATACTTCTCTTTTAGGTCATACTATTTTTGGAATGTTTACAGGATATTGGTATGCTTTAGGTCAAATTAAAATTACAAATTCTAATTTTTCAAAATATCCAAAAACACTCCCCATAATTTATTCTAGTATTGGCGTTTTAAGTTCTATTTTATTTCATGGTTTATGGAATTACAATCTTACAACTTCTGCTTGGGCAGGAGAAAGCATAATGATATTTATGATTTTATTTGGGCTTTTTGTTAGTTTTATGTATGGTAAAGACTTAAAAAATAGAAAGAATTAAAATCCTACTTTAATCATTTTAATTAAGATAAATATAATCATAAACAATTTACATATACTTTATACAATAAACAACAAAAAGACATAAATGAGCTACGCTGGAGATTTTGAAAACAAAGATGATTCTAAAGGTAATAGAAGAAAAGGCACACCTTTCTTAGATACATTTGGAGAAGACTTAACGAAATTGGCAAAAGAAGGAAAACTTGATAAAATTATCGGAAGAGATAAAGAGGTTTTCAGAATTTGTCAAATTCTTTCTAGAAAAAAGAAAAACAATCCCATAATTCTTGGAGACCCAGGAGTTGGTAAAACTGCAATTGTTGAGGCTATAGCTCAAAGGATTGTAGATAAAAAAGTACCTAGACTTTTATTGAATAAAAAAGTTATAAGTCTTAATATGACTACAATTGTTGCAGGTACAAAATATCGAGGAGAGTTTGAAGAAAGAATGAAAATGATAGTTGATGAACTTAAAAAATCAACAGATGTTATAGTTTTTGTTGACGAAATTCACACACTTGTCGGAGCTGGTGGAGTTAGTGGTTCTCTAGATGCTAGTAATATCTTAAAACCAGCATTAGCCAGAGGTACTGTTCAATGTATCGGCGCAACTACATTAGACGAGTATAGAGAAAATATTGAAGAAGATGGAGCTTTAACCAGAAGGTTTCAGGAGGTATTTATCGATCCACCTTCTACTGAAGAAACTTTAGAAATACTAACTAAAATTAAGGGTTCTTACGAAGAACACCACAATGTAGAATACGATGAAGCTTCAATAGTTGCATGTGTAAAATTAAGTGAAAGATATTTAAAAAGTAGAGAGCTTCCAGATAAAGCAATAGATTTAATGGATGAAACAGGTGCCAGAAAGAATTTAGCAGATGTTAAAGTTCCTCCAGCTATTAAAAAACTAGAAGAAGAATTAGCAAACTGTGGCGTTGATAAAAACGATGCTGTTAAAAGACAAGATTATGAAAAGGCAGCATATTGTAGAGACCACGAAATAGAAATAAGAAAAAAGATTAAAGTTGAAAATGAAAAATGGGAAGAGTCTCTTAAAAAGAAAAAGAGACCAGTGACAGAAGAAGATGTTGCTGAAACTATTTCTCTTCAAACTGGAATTCCATTAAAAAGACTTGCTGGAGATGATTTAGCAATGATATTAAAAATGGAAGAAGAACTTAAATCTAATATTATAGGTCAAGATAAAGCGATAGAAACTCTATCAAGAGTTATTAAAAGAACTAGAGCTGGAGTTGCAAGTCATAAAAGACCAACTGGAAGTTTTATGTTTTTAGGACCTACTGGTGTTGGTAAAACTCAAACTGTTAAAGCACTTTCTGAATACCTATTTGGAGATGAAGACTCATTTATTAGAATTGATATGTCAGAGTATCAAGAAAAATTTAATGTTAGTAGACTTGTTGGTTCACCTCCAGGATATGTTGGCCATGAAGAAGGAGGTCAATTAACTGAAGCGGTTAGACGTAAACCTTATTCTGTAGTATTATTTGATGAAATAGAAAAGGCTCATCCGGACGTATTCAATATGTTGCTTCAAGTATTAGACGAAGGTAGATTAACTGATTCTCTTGGAAGAACCGTAGATTTTACAAATACAATTATAGTTCTTACTTCAAATGTAGGTGCAAGAAGAATAGCAGATTTTGGAACAGGAATTGGTTTTCAATCTAAAACAGAAGCAGCACACCACAATGAAAAAATAGATGCTATAATCAAAAAAGAATTAAAGAATAAATTTAGTCCTGAATTTTTAAATAGACTAGACGAAATTATTCTTTTTGACCAACTTTCTGAAGAGAGTATATTAAAAATTGTTGATGTTGAAATATCTGAATTTATAGAAAGAATGTTAGAGATAGAAATTGAAGTTTCCTTAGATAAATCTTCTAAAAAGTTTTTAGCGAAAGCTGGATATGAACCAGCATACGGTGCAAGACCTCTTAAAAGAGCAATTCAAACGCATGTTGAAGATTTAATTGCAGATGCTATCATAACAAAAAAAATTAAAAGAGGAGATACTGTAAAAATAGTAAAAAATTCTAAAGAAGATAAACTTTCTCTAAAATAGTCATATAATATTTATAAAATATTTATAAATGAATTCACCAAAATTAATGACAAAAGAAATAGATAAAACACATGACGGTTTTTCTAGAGTATTTAAAGAAAATTTAAAAGATGTTAGTACTTCATATATGCTTTCAAATGATAAAAGTTCGACACCAAGAGGTTTAAAAGTTAAAGAAAAAATCTTTGGTCAAATGACTATTAACCCATTAAGACCTATTGCAGATTTTCAAGCAAGACCCTTTAATTGGAAATACTTTGCAGGTGAACTAGCATGGTATTTAAAGAAAGATAGAGATATTAATTATATAAATAATTTTAGTTCTTTTTGGAAAGGTATTACAAACCCTGGAACAAATGAAATAAATTCTAATTATGGTTCACTTGTGTTTGGTGAACAATTAGAATGGGTTGTTAATAGTCTTGTCAAAGATAGAGATAGTAGACAGGCTATTATGTTTTTTAATAAACCTGAATTTCAGTTTGAAGGTAATAAAGATTTTGTATGTACAATGTACGCCAACTTTTTTATTAGAGATAATAAACTTCACATGAAAGTTCAAATGAGATCGAACGATATGTTTTATGGCCTTACATTTGATGCTCCTTTCTTTTCAGTTCTTCACCAAATAGTCTATCATCTTGTGTGGTCAGAAAGAATGAAAAATGGTGGATATGAAAATGATGAGGTTTTAGAATTAGGTAATTATTATCATTTTGCTGATAATCTACATTTTTATGAAAGGCATTTTGATTTAGCAGATAAAATTATTTATGGAGATACATATAATAATTATGGTCTTAAATTAAGATATCCATGGTTCCATTTTGAAAATGGTAAAATTGAAATGACAGTTGAGGCAATGACTTTCTTAAAAGAGGTTGATATGTATGTTAACTCAACCAGTTTTGATGATTTAGACCAATCACATTGGAAAAATGTTATTGAAGACTATTTTATTATTTAATTATGACAGAAATACCTACATTTAAAATGAGTGCTTCCTTTATTTTAAAGGATGATTTTGAAATGTATTTGTCAAAAAATCATGATTTATTTTTTAGAAGAATAATAGAACACATAAATAATAGAATAGATAGTACTGAAAACGATGACTTGCTTTGTTGGATATTAGATGAAGAATATGATGAAAAATTAGAATTGCGGCTTCCTAATCATGGTTTCAAAAAAGCCTTAGAAAAAGCAATGAATTATTTTGAAAATATAGAAGAATACGAAACTTGTCATTTTATTAATGACTTAAAAAAACAAATTTAAAATGCATTATTTTCCAAAAGATGAAGAATTTAAAAGATACGCTAAATCAAAAGGCATATCATCTATGAATTTAGATTATTATAATACACAAATAGAAAACTCTATGACTCCTTATATTCTTGAAGAAAGAGAAATGAGAGTTACTCAAATGGATATTTTTTCAAGATTGATGATGGACAGATTATTATGGGTTGCTGGACCTGTAAATGATAATATGTCTACTGTCATTCAAGCACAATTAATGTTTTTAAGTAATAATTCTACTGAAGATATTACTATGCATATTGACAGTCCAGGAGGTTCTGTTAAATCAGGTCTGTCTATGGTTGATGTTATGGACTATATTAATAATGATATTAGAACCATAAATACTGGTATGGCGGCCTCAATGGGATCGGTATTATTAGGAGCTGGAACTAAAGGTAAAAGAATGAGTTTACGTTTTAGTAAAACAATGCTTCATCAGTCAAGTGGAGGAGCTGGAGGTAATATACAAGATGCAAGAATTCAATTTGAAGAATGGGAAAAAGTTAATAAGATTTTATTTGAATTATTAGGAGAATATTGTGGAAAACCTGCAGATCAAGTTAAAAAAGACGCAGAAAGAGACCTTTGGTTAGGTGCTAAAGAAGCACTAGACTATGGAATCATAGATGAAATAGTAGAAGGATCTGGAAAAACAAAACCTTGGTAATTATGAAAATATCAATTTGGATAGACGAAAGACAACTAGAAAACTTAAAAAAGTTGCTCAATAAAAATTATACAATAGATGAAGCAGATGCTGTAATGTTTGAAAGATCAGAAGGATATTACCCATGCGACACTAATGTAATTATAGACTCGGATGATTTTATATTTTTAAGAGACAAAGAATTATTAGTATTAGAACAAGAACAATATTAAAAAAATGCAAGAAGATACAATAAAAATTTTAGTTAATAAACAATTAGAACCTCATAAAAAAACTTTCGATGAGGTTTGGAATAAGCCTCAATGGTTTTTAAACTATAAAACTACAAAAGAAGAGCAATCTGAGTTTATGGATTGGGGTGTTAATTTTTTAATGGAAAATAATAAGGTTAGTAAAAAGTTAGCAGAAATAGAAATATCTTGGTTTATTCTTAGCTGGGGACTCACGTTAAACAATACAGAAAAAGAAAGGGTGTAAAATTTATTCCAATTAATTTGAATAAATAATACATGTCAAATAGTATAACTTCTTGGTTCTTTGAACCTCCCATAGACTTTGAATCTAAAAAATATAGACTTTTAGATAATGCCCAACAGGCTGAAAAAATGATTGAAGCTGGAAAAATTCACGAGGCAATGTCTTTCATAGAAGACCATTTAGTATGCTTTTATAAGTTTAAAACAGAAAAAGAATTAATTAATTACGATAATAGGGAAATAATAGGAATCGATCCCTTTTTAATGAATCTTATTTTTGAAACACCTCAAGAAGCTGAAAAAACAAATAAAGATATAGACATACTATCAGATATCGCAGAAATGGGAGTATTAGAATTTGAAGCGCTTCATTCTATATTTAGAATTAAGTGGAGAGATATTGATGACGCTTTAAAATTATCATACATGCCAGAAAAAACAACATTTATTTCTCCAGGGTTTGCATTTTTATCTAATAGCAATGAAAACTGGACAAGAATGTATACGTTTGAAGACCCTTCTGATTGCGATGATTGGACAAAATTTAAGTGTCAGTTTAATTCATCTCATGACTATGACCCTTCTAGAATTTTAGATTTTATTAAAACAATAAAAGAAAATGGGTCTAATTCTATAGTTATGAATTGTGTAATAAATAAAAATTTTAGTAATGTTAATGCCGTAGATTATGTATTGGCTTGTAAAATTTACTATAAATTACTAAAAGATTATATGTTTTAGATTGATATATAATCAATAGAACAAAAAATAATAATCGATAAATGGCTTACGTTACTAGAGAGGACGTAATATTATACGTAGAAAATATTACAGAGTTTACAGCCGGAGAAGATTGCCCTATTAGATTAATTTTGTATAAAGATTATCTAAATACACAATTAAATCTTTCTTCAGTAGATTCAATCACAATTACAATATTTGATGATGTTCAAAGAAGAGTTTTGACATATCATAAACCAACAATACCTGGAAAATCTTTAAGTTTTGAATTAGGAAATGAAACAGAGGGAAGAGAAGGGTTCATACAATTTATTATTCCTGGAGAAAAAAGCTTACAATTTTTACCTGGAGATATTTATGCTACTGTAGGTTTGGTTTGGTTAGACTTTTTTCCAACACCTAAAACACTACAAACTCCAAAAATAAAGATAGGAAAAGTTGATG
>MDTC01112763.1_pt1 | contig 20281 bp, 18 predicted proteins | sample 811181 | NCBI WGS metagenome assembly MDTC01 (sample SAMN05326644, study PRJNA326480) | marine metagenome | isolation source: seawater | place: Pacific Ocean: North | collected 2011 | reverse complement strand
CGTAGGCAACCAAGAGTTTGCTGGAATATCATAGCGAGCGATTCCAATTCCATTGAGTCCAACATATGCAATATCTCCAATGACTTCAACAGGTGCATTATCGGTATCTTCCCCTGCTTCCCAAGTATCTTCTACTTCAAATGGGCTAACAGTCAAAATTCCAACCCCTTGAGTAGTGCCTCCATAGATTTTAGAGCCATCAGTGCCAACAGAGTATGTTGCCCAGTTTGGCATTCCATCATACACATTCATACAATCGTCAATATCTACAGTAGAGGTTGGATACTTACAGACTCCTATGTTTGTTCCAACAATTATCTCAGAGCCAAGCAATGCAAAATCAAAGAATTGGCTAGGTTGTCTAGTCCAACTCGAACGGTCCCCTTGGAATTCTATAGCAGTATTTCCATCCCATTTCACAGCTCCACTGCCAGTGCCGATGTAAATACTAGAACCATCTGAGATCAATGCATAAATATTGTCGCTAGGAAGGAAATCAAGTCCATTGCTTCCTCCACCAGGGTTATTTCCTCCTCCTGATGATTCAGTAAACGGGAGTAAAATTTCTCCGGTTGAAAGGTCTTTTCTTACAACTCCGTAGCCTGGAAGGCCAAGATGAAGAACATCGCCTTGTACAGCAATAGGAACATTATCTGCATTGTTAACTCCAGTTGATCCCCATGGAGTTAGGAATGTTTCGTTAGTGATATCAAAGCGAGCCAAACCACTATCATCGGTTGCGATATATGCAACCTCATCATAGACTGCCATTCCATTTAATCCAAAACTATCGATTTCATAGGAATTGATCGTAGATGCGCCACTGGGGTCAATTACAGAAATGGCTCCAGAAGATAGAGTGACTAAATTACTTGAAGCCATAGAAATCGCTTGTATGCTATTTTCGTCGAGACCATTACTTGTACTCCATGTTTGTAGTATTGTGCCATTGCTATGCATTTTGTGGGCTCCAGAGTTTTCTGCAGCGATGTAAATGTAGGAGCCATCAGTAGATAATTGATTCACATTATCCCCGATAAATGTAGGTTCTAACCACCTTGACTGGGCAGTGTCAAATCTATTCATGAAGCCCCCTGCTGCGATGTAAACAACGTCGTTAAGTTCCACTACAGCTTCCATATCAGCAGAAGTCGGTCCACTGGCAAGCAGCATACTTCCGGTTTGAAGTGGTGTATTTCCAGGAGTTAATTCAGCCAGTAAACCAAAGCCATCGCTAATCAGAATCATATCGTTAGCAGGAGAACGAGGTCCAATATTTGGCCATGAAATCAAATCATCTCCAGCATCGCCAGTTAATCCGAAGTCGGAAAGAGAATATGTTTGCTGGAAAATTCCGTTAGCTGTATTGTATGTATGAAGAGAATCCCCGCTCAAGATGTAAAGCATATTGTTTACAACTAAAATATCACCAACATTGTCACTCGTCAGCCAATTTGCTGAACTCCATGTCGATAGCCAGAAACCAGCACTCCAATCATATCGTGCCAATCCATTATCTTTTGAAGCCATCAATAGTTGGTTTCCAGCGACTAAGAATTTTGAAACAGAATCACTGTGTAAATTATTTGCAGTAGTCCATGTAGATAGAGCACTATTTGTGTTCATGTCCCATCTAACTACGCCTTCATTATCAAAAGAAAAGTACAGGATGCCGTTTACTTCAATGATGTCCAATGCATCGCCAGAGGTAGTTTTAGAGTATGCGTCAGACCATCCAACTCCATCAAAAACAGATACCCTATCTTCATTCGAAGCGTATACATTCCCATCGCTTGCGATATAGAATGCTTGGAATGGGGCCTGAGAAATACTGGTGGGCAAAGGAGTTAACTCCGAAGAATCAATCAATGAAATTGAATGGAAAAAACCCACATCAGTCAATATATGAAGGGCTAAATTTGTAGAATCTATCTCAATACCAATAATCTCTCCATCAAACTCAATGATATCGATGATTTTAGGGTCATTATTGTAATCGATTGTAAGGAGTGAGTCAGAAACCGCAAGATACAGCCTTCCATCTACAAAATGAACAGCATAATCAGTAATTTCAATATTGACAGGTTCGAAAGATACGGCAGGGTCAACAGGTGCTAAAGCCTCCACAATCAACTCGGTAATCTCTGCTCCTGAAGGTAGAGTCCAAACCGCTCCAGCCTCGCTATTTGGTGAAAGTCTTCCAGAGTGAGGGTTCATTCCATCAAATGAATCACTTGAACCCAACATACCTAGGCCAGACCAATCAAATAGATTGATTCCTATATCTGCGGCAGTAATTATTGGCTCTTCGATCATTAAATTATCACTGCCATTTACTCTTATTTCCATAGTCAAGTTAGAAATTTCAGCACCTGGGGCGAAATTCAAGCCCCAATTTGCACTTGCCTGCATCCCAATGTCAGGATTTGCTCCAACAGCATCTAATTGAACCCAACCTGTATCGTTGCTACCTTGCTTTGGCCATATTACATCGTTAGCGGTTTCATGGGCTGATACTGGCGAGATAATCAGCATTGGAGACATTGAAGAAATCAACATTAAAAACACTAGAAAAATAGATTTCTTGGAATTCGAAACCGGTAATTTAGCACCTACCGCGGATTTCATCATTATTGTGGCGTTTCTTACACTATTTGAACGCGGCCCTAATTCGTGCGCTATTATATCATTCAAATGCACGAGCCAATTCATCATCTTGAGCCTTTAACGAAGGTCATATAATCAGTTGTTTTCTAATGAGATACACCAAACACTCAAACATGATACGCGCTGCCACAAGAGTGGTGCCACCATGGTAGAGGAAAAGCGTGAACGACTTTTGAAAAAAGAATCACTGGATTATCACGAATCTTTACCTCATGGTAAGATAAAAGTTGTACCAACAAAACCTCATGCAACCGCTCACGAACTTAGCCTTGCATATTCGCCAGGAGTCGCTTATCCCTGTTTGGAAATAGCCGAAAACCCTGAGACCGCTTATTTGTACACATCTAAAGCTAATTTAGTGGCAGTTATTTCCAATGGTACAGCAGTTCTAGGTTTGGGTAACATCGGACCTTTGGCCAGTAAGCCGGTAATGGAAGGTAAAGGCCTGTTATTGAAGACATTCGCAGATATTGATGTTTTTGATATTGAAGTTGATACCGAAGACCCAGAAGAGTTCATCAGTACAGTGGTCAATATTTCCAAGACTTTCGGTGGAATAAATCTTGAAGACATCAAAGCCCCGGAATGTTTCGAAATAGAAAGAAGAATTTCTGAGGAAACAGACATTCCGGTTATGCACGATGACCAGCATGGTACTGCTATCATATCAGGGGCGGCACTACTAAACGCTGTAGAGTTACAAGGAAAGAACTTGAAAGATATCAAAGTTGTAGTTGTGGGAGCAGGTGCTTCTGCCATCGCTTGTGCTAATCACTATGTGGCTTTGGGCGTTACTTTGACCAATATTTCAATGGTTGATAGCAAAGGAATAGTCACAAAGAAAAGACTCGATGCAGGAGAGTTAAATGAATTCAAAGAAGTATTTGCGCATGACCAAGAAGACGGAGATTTATCATTTGCATTGAAAGGAGCTGATGTATTGCTAGGACTTTCAAAAGGTGGTTTAGTGACCAAGGACATGGTTGCAAGTATGGCCGACAAACCAATTATTTTCGCTTTAGCCAACCCAACTCCAGAGATAATGCCAGAGGAAGTACTCGAGGTTCGTCAAGATGCTATAATCGCAACAGGGCGCTCTGATTACCCGAATCAAGTCAACAATGTTCTTGGTTTTCCTTATATCTTTAGAGGGGCATTAGATGTTAGAGCCACAAACATAACTCAGAATATGAAAATGGCAGCAACTCTTTCACTAGCTCAATTAGCAAAAGAACCGGTACCGGATTATATTTCAGCTGCTTATGATGGTGTTATGATGCAATTCGGCCCAGAATACATCATCCCAAAACCCTTCGACAGAAGAGTCTTGATTTGGGAAGCATCAGCAGTAGCCAAAGCGGCTGTTGATGAAGGGGTTGCAAGGATAGATCCTGCCCAATTTTCAGTAGAAAAATACCGAGAAACATTGGAAGGTAGACTAGGTCAGTCTTACTCGATTATGCGCCATATTATCAACCAAGTTCGAAGAAGAGGCAAGAGAATAGTTTTCCCGGAAGGAGATAATGAGAAGGTATTGAAAGCTGCTGCACAATTAGTTGAGCAGAAGATATGTGTGCCGATACTTCTTGGTTCTAAAGAAAGAATCGATGAGATGGTTGAAGAACTTGGTCTACATTTTGATTACCAAGTATTCGACCCAAGATATGATGAACGACGTAAATTGATTTATGCTCCTGCATTATTCAATCGTCGTCAGAGAAAAGGAATGACGATAGAAGACGCGGAAAGGCTACTCAAAAGCCGTCCTTATTTTGCTAGTCAAATGGTTGCTTCGGGCGATGCGGATGGATTTGTTGGCGGAATAAGTCGAAATTATGCCGATGTACTTAGGCCTACAATCGAGGTGATAGGTTCTGATGCATCTGCTCATTGTGTAATTGGATGTTACATGGTCAATGTCAAGGGTCGAACCATATTTTTAGCAGACGCCACTGTTAATGTGTATCCTGATAGCCCAACCCTTGCTGAAATTGCAGTTCAAACATCTAAGATTGCTCGTAGATTTGGTATCGATCCAAAAGTGGCGATGCTTTCATTTTCTAATTTTGGAAGTACTAGGGCGCAAAGGTCAGAAAGAATTGAGGATGCGGTGTCTATTGCAAGAGATATAGACCCGACCTTGAAAATCGATGGCCCAATGCAAGCAGATACGGCACTGAATCCATCGATTCAATCCGAATACCCGTTCATGAACTTTGAAGGCCCAGCAAACGTTCTGGTATTGCCTAATTTAGCAGCCGCAAATATCGCTTACAAATTATTGGAAGAATTGGGTGGTGCTGAAATGACAGGACCAATTCTAGAGGGCATGGACAAACCAGTTCAATTAGTAGCTCAACAAGATGGTGTTCGGCATATTGTGAATATGGCTGCTATATGTGCAGCAGATGCTATCCGCCAAGACTCATATTGGGAAACATTGGCTAATGATGGGAATCTGTGACCTTTTCACCTTGTTCATAGAGTATGGTCGGCCTTTTTGGCCGCCAAAATGCCCCAGAGACAAAACCAGCGCAAAGCCCTCCAAAGAGTAGATTAGCCCATCCATCGATAGCGTATGAGCCCATTCCTCTAAGAATCGGAATAGCAAATGACGGAATTATACCCAAAACCAAAGTCCAAAAAAGTTCAACTCGGATATTGGAAAGAACATCTGCATTATTTGGGACACGTACAATGTCGCCTTTTCGAATTGGCGAAATAACAAATCTAACCGTAATTCCAGTATTGTCTCTATCCATTGGAATGCTTGACAGAGCAGTAATATCTTTCTTTGACGGGTGAGTCTCAATTGCAGCCTTATGGTATTGCATTGGACCAAAACCATCGAATTTTCTTGGCCTTCCATCCATCATGGCGCCTCTATGATTTGAAGAGGTTCCATCGGATAAAAGTTCACGCGATTTCGTCTTAGTGATTATTTTATTATTCTCCAGAGACAGATACCATTCACCTTGACTAGGGCACCTTATTTCCCAATCCATTTCTTCGTCTAATCCCTCAAGACCATCGCTTAGTTTCTCAGATAGGTAAGCGAGGATTAAATCTAACTTCTTAGCACTCCACGAATTAGATTTTTCTTCGAGACCGATATCCTTTGAGATATTCATTATTTGCTCATCGTTAAGTGGGCTTTCCATAATGTAAAATTCTGGACATTTTACTTGATGACGAGGTCTTTGGCTGGCATAAATCCAGCCCCCTTTATTTTCACCTATCAAAACAGAACCCGCTTCCACATTATGAAATTCTAATTCTGCTAAGGTGAGTGAAGTCACCCTCATCACTCCTGACTTTTAGCCATCATTCGATTGTACCAGGCCATGCCAGTTGGATGGTCTTCAAGTAAAGAAAATTGAGGGAAAGGTGACACCGATCTCATGTATCCAAATACAGAGAAATCAACTAGATTAGGGCCGTCTCCACCAAAGAAATCTTTCCCTTGGTGTTCATCGGTAAATTCAGTAAGTAGGTCATGCCAAAGTTTCTTTGGAGTGCGTCCATCTTTCTTTACACGTTTCTTAGCGATGATTCCCCACATAATGGGGAATCCAGCCCACGCATAAAGGCGCTTGGAAATAAAGCCGAATTTTTCGATTTTTGAAATTCTAGTAGTCGTTCTAAATGCAGAAATCAACGACCCGTAAAGTATTGGCACGGTTGCTTTGGAGACCTTTGTATCCGCCCATTCCATCCATTTATCATTGCGTTCTGTCGAGGAAATTGCTGATAATTTGCCTTCATTGTAGTTCGCATCAATGAATTTTAGAAGTGGCGTAGAATCTACATGGTGTTCGCCATTTTCGTCGGTGAAAACAGGAACTTTGCCCCAATCACCAGCAAATGAAACGGATTTCTTTATTTTCAATCCATTTACTGGTATCAATTCGACATCCATTTTTAGATATTCAATGAGTCCACGAACCTTCCAGCAAAACGGGCAGGAATACAATAGGTGCAATGTGGGCTTTTGTCCCATGTAAATGCCAAAATCGGGTTACACTTCAAACCTTGTCTTCTTCATCCGATACAGGTTTCCAACCCATCTTCCAAAAATCTAGGTCATCTAACCAATTAATCCACTCTTTATCCGAACAGGTTAGTAGTCGAAAGGCACGACTTTCTAAGCCATCTTTATTGGCCGAAGATAGGGTTCCAGAATTATAGCAATCATTCCATTCGATTTGCATTTGTCGAATTTGGCGCCTTGCTTCTTCGGGATTATCAAAATTCATTTCACAAAGATTCCGTAAATCCGAAAGCCACATCCGGCCATCTTTGAGTAACGGGTCGTTGAAGGTTTTTTTCTCGGACTTTTTCCAAAATTGCCACCAACTCATAAAACTCCCTGGATATCATACTTCTTGAACTTGGCTAATCAAATGCATATAGAGAATTGAAAACCTAAACCATGTAGCGATATCATGGGGCGAATAATTGTACATTTGCACGGCAAACCAAAACAGGCTTCATATTCTGCCTTAATCGAGATGTATACAGATAGGCTCAAAGGACGTAACATCAAAGTTGAAACCCACTCAGACAAGGTCTCTTCACAGGATTATCAAAATAAATTATTGGATAATAAATTGGTGTTCTTTCTCGATGAAACTGGCCAAGAATATTCTTCGATCGAACTTTCTAAGATGGTTTCCAATTGGGGGCTTAATTCAGAAGATGTTCATCTAGCAATTGGGCCGGTTGATGGTTGGCCAAACAAAGACCCTCTAACCACTAAGAATTCCATTAGACTCTCCAAAATGACGTTCCCACATGAATTGGCTGGAGTGTTGATTCTTGAGCAATTATATCGTGCTTCAGAGATACTTAAGGGAACAATGTATCATAGAGAGTGAGCAAATACTCAAAAATGCCGGGCAAGTCGCCTAATTCGGGAGCAAGATGTTTTTCGAAGAATCATCGACTCGCTGGATACTAATTCTATTCGAGTTTGCCATTGGCTTAATCTTGTACTTTGGCTCTAAGAGCCAACCATTCCCAACCCCTTCTAGAAGGCTAGGAATGTTTCTTTTGACGATGGCTTGTTTATTCCTTCTTGGACAAACAGCCCCAAGGCCCGCATCAGTCAATGGACATTTGGCATTCCTATCAGCGATTGGAGCATTTGGATTGTTATTTGGAGTTCATCATATGCTAAGAACGAGACGTGAAGTTTTGGTTGCTCCAATGTCAGGATTCCTTTTCTGTGTAGGCGTTGGTGGGCTGATGATTCAAACTTGGTCCACGCTAAATACAATGGAACAATGGTCAGGATTCCTTGCTCTAGTAGTATTATCCGGTGGCCAGGTGTGGTTGGTTTTCCGAGGTCTATTGATTGGAAGATTGCCTCTTGCATGGAGCCAGGCTGGAATTGTAGCTCTAAATCGCGGGCAGGTTTCTGGCCCCCATGGAGCCTTAGCATGTTTTGAGAAAGCGTGGGACGTAGATGAAGAACACCTCAACCCAATGGCCTATGTAGCCCTGCATAGAATAAATCAATTTCTTGGAAATGAGAAAGAAGTTGAAAAATGGCACGAAGCACTTATTGATTCAGGTGGCGAAGAAGCAGTGGCCAAGGAATGGATTGAAGCGATTGAAACCAGCTTATTGTCGATAAATGCAAATTAAACACCTAATTATTACATTTAGGTACATTTTACGGCATTTGATTTACTTAATCCGGTTTTTATTGGCGTTTTTTTACACAATAAAGCAAAGCAATTAATAAGATAAAAAACCAATTAATATCATGGGCAGGGATGAAAGTAGCAGGAAAAGCAAGAAAGTGACTAATTTTGGATGGTTTGTATTCATAGTTTGGTTTTGTTCAAATTTGCTATCTCAACTAGCCTATATTATTGCTTATGGGTTGCCATATGATGGTATTTCGATGTTACAATCACTCGGCCCGATTTACTATGTTGCAATATTTATTGAGGTAATGATGTGGCTTTTCCTTGGCGGTTTCATAGGCAAGAAATTATTGAACAAAATCAATCCAGTTCCAATGGCTCCAGCATGACCGGAGATTTCTTGATAATATTCAAAACAGAGTTTTTTTGTTCCAACAAGCGATGAGTTCAAGGCCTGTCTTGTTGAAAGAGGATTGTGGCAGATGAAAGTAACATACCAATTTTTTCTGGACGACCTATGGAAGTCAGTATGCTAGAAAATAGTGAAGAAATGACACAATTATTGCCTCACAACGCACATCTTGTGACGATCGAAGAGGCCAGAGAAAGTTTACCAGAAGCAAAACAATTACTGATTGAACTACAAGTCATGAACGATTATGCACATGATTTGACCGAGGAAATAGAAATCTTACTGGAAGATTTAGAGCCAGAAGATGAACATGTAGTTGAGGTGGCTGATACACTTGCTAATACAATTAGAAATTGGCAAATCATTTCTTCAAATCTATCATTGACAGGAGCAAGAGTTGCCTCACTAGATCAAGGAAGACTCGAATGGTATGGGGTTGTCGATGGTGAGATAGCTCTCTATTCTTGGTGCTTTGGTGAAGAAGATATAGAATGGTATCATCATACAGATGCAACATATCTCACCCGCAAACCCCTCATAGAAGCATAACCTGGCATCATTTACTCGGAGTGACTAATGTGGTTCGAATAACTCGTGTTTATACTGGAACTGGTGATGATGGAACATCAGCATTTGTCGATGGTTCAAGACATCAAAAATCCCATTTAAGGTTCGAAGTAGTTGGAACATGTGATGAATTAAATGCCACATTAGGGCTAATAGTAATGGAATGCAATAGGCTACAAAGCCATGAAGATGGTGGACAAAGTAGTAGTGCTAAGAGAGTTAAGAATGTGGTAAACTCAGCATTATCTAGAATTCAAAATGAATTATTTGATTTAGGTGCAGAATTAGCATGTTTGCCTAGTGAATTACCCGAATATATGGAATTGATTAGCGAAACCCAATCAGACTTATTGCTCAAAGAAATGGATGCATGGCAGGAGCATTTAGAGCCCTTGCGAAATTTCATTCTACCTTCGGGGCAAGGCCCTGAAGCGATGATTCACCTTTCTAGAACGGTAACTAGGAGGCTGGAGCGTTCTATCGTCAGATTGATGGAAAACGAAGGAGAAGATTCTGTACGTAAGTTGGCATTGGTGTATGTAAACAGACTTTCAGATTGGCTCTTTGTGTTAGGGCGATGGGTCAGTTTTAGTTTGGGTAATGATGAAACCATTTGGAAACCATTAGCAAAAAGAGAACAATCAGAGGGTGTAGTCGAATTGATTAAAAAATTCAACTCTAATGATGATGAATTTTCTATGATCGATTAATCTAGACCCGCATCTTGCATAAAATTTTGAGCCATAGTGATAACTCCCTTCGTTTTCTCATGAGTCACCAATTCGATGGCTTGAGGCCAATCCAGCCACATATAATCGCGGTGTTCCTTTGACAGAGAGATAGACATTTTTTCTGTTGTTGCCAAGTACCAAAACACCTGTTTACTACGAATTTTGCCTTTGTGTTTGAAATCGTATTCTGTGCGATATTCGAAACCGTCAACAAATTCAAACTCAGTTATACCGGTTTCTTCTTCTAATTCCCTTTTAGCGGTCTCAAAGTTATCTAAGTCTGTAGATTCAACATGCCCTTTTGGTAAATCCCAGTGGCCTTGGGGATATTGTAAGAGTAGGACAGTTCCTAGATTGACTAGAACTACTCCACAAGAGGTCTCCATGTATAACTCCAACCCGTCTTTAGTCAAGTGTGTTTTCCCTATTATATTGAGAAACTACTTGGCCTAAATCCATCAGGATAGGACATGATGGACGGAGCCGACATCCCTTCATTTGACCGAATAATTGCAGATTCAGACCTCGATGGTCTTTGTGCGGCAGCGGTTCTAAAGTCCTTCAATCCCGATGCAGAAGTTATTTTTTCCCATGCCGCTTTGGTTCGTTCTGGAAAAATGGATGATTTGATCACAAAATCGACAGCGATGGTAGATTTGCCCTTTCATCCAAATTGTGGCTGGTATTTGGACCATCATCAGACCAATCGGCCAACAAATGATGAAGAGAAGGATTTTATCGCGTCTGGGGGAATTTGCAACTGGGAAGCATCACCTTCTGCAGCAAGGGTCGCCTATGACCTTCTTTCAAAGTCAATAGACCTATCACATCTTGAAGAAATAATGCCAATAGTGGACGCCCTAGACTCGGGTAAAATATCTCTTGAAGAATTTCTTGCAGATAGCCCTGTGTTGCAATTATCACGAACATTATCACTGAGAGAAGAAGAATATATGCAGAAGGTACTGGAACTTTTTGCATCTAAAAAGTCGATTTCAGAAATTCTTTCCGATGAAGATGTATCAAATCATATTAGCAGAGTGGTAAAACAGAGAAAACAAATTGAAGATTATATTTCAAACAATACTGAAATAATCGATAGATTAGCTGTCTGCAGATTAGATAATTCAGGCTTCCATTCCAATGGCTACCTTGTCACTGCTTGGGCTGGAGATAGAGCAGATGCATGCTGTATCATACATGGTTATCAAGACGGTTCTCTAGAAGACCCCAGAAGGCCTCCTTTGTCTGCCAGTTTCTATGCTAATTCCTTTTTAGAAAATGGTCAAGATAGGTATGATTTGTCTAGAATGGCCACTGCTCTAGACCCTTCTGGTGGCGGACATGTTAATGCATGTGGGTGTAGAATTCAACACCCAGGATTAAAATCGAATCTCGAACATTGGTTAGAAATGTGGACTAATCGTGAATCGATCTTAGCACTATCCAAGGACTGAAAACAAGTATAAGAAGCCCAAAAAGGCATGAATTATTGCTATTATAATAATGAAATCAGCGGCTCTACCATGTTTCAATTTAAGATGAGTAAACTTTTCACCAGCAATTCTTGCTGATTTGGTTTGTTTTCCTAACTTGGCTAAAACTACTAGAAGAATAAACCCAAGTGGCCCCATAAATCCATGAAGATTTGTTGGCCAGATCTCGGAGAAAATATCTCCATTAGTACGCCATCCGGCAATTGCTCTTCCGATAAAAGCGACCAATATCACAATAAATGTGGCCCAAACCAATTTATTGCCCATTTTTTCATGTTGTGCCAAAGCCTTCTTTCGTTCTTCACCACTTAGTAAAGTGCTCTTTTTACGCCAAGAATACTGCCACCAAATCCAGAATATCAAGCCACAGGCCAGAACAGGATGAGCGAGTAATGCCAGATTTCTCACTAGGTCCAAATTACCACTATTTACTGCCAGATGGTAATCATAAATTATAGTGGCAGTCAGAAAATTACTCTTTGAGCATAAATTCTCAGTCGTTTTGCCGGTGGGTTGAAGTCCGAGAGTCTACGCGTTCAAATTACCGGAGTGATATCACTGCAACTAGAGCATATGGCAAAATGTTTGGAAGTCGCTTTCAAAGCGAATATTCCAAAGCCGAAGCGTCGCAGAGTTGTTGCTAAAACAGCAGATTGGACAATGCTTGAGAAACCGTGGCGAAGTTTAGTCTATATCGCAATGGAAGAGATTGAACCTCCTGGTGATGATGACGACAAACCTTCAATGTCTCGTCAACACAGAGGAAGTAGAAGAAGAACACGTGGAGGAGGAGCACAAACTCCTCTAGATTGGCTTCCTTCACTCGAAGAAATAGTGATGGATACGGATAATTCAGAGACTTTCCGTTTGGCTGTAATACTAATCAATAAACAATTGAAAAAGGACGATTGGAAGGATGAATATGGCTCCGAAGAGCAAAAACTCCGCGACCATTGTTTAGAAAATGGCATAAGTGCAACTTGGAAAAAGTTAGCCGAACACACTCCATTACTAGGACAATTCTTAGGCTACCCTGTTTCTAAGAATAAGCAGAAAAAGTCAAACAAGAAAGTCGACCTTTCTAAAGCAAGAATCGACATTAATGATTCAGAAAAAGTGCTCGAATTATTAGATAAATTTAGTTCACTATGTGAAGATGCGGAGACACAGGTTGCTTTACAGAAAGTCATCTCTCAAATTAAATCTAAGAGATCAGTAGCCCCATCAAATCAACTTTTAGAACTCAAAGGAAATGCATCCATAATATCGGTCTTGATTACTTTAACATCTCAAAAAGATAGTTCTAAGCCAATAAAGGAATTGAGTAAAATCGATTCTGATTTAGCATCCGAATTCGCCGATTTATCAAGTCTAATGAACGGCGAAGTCAAAGATTGGAGCGAAACGATTTCTACAGATTCCAAAGATGGATTATCGCTCTTGAGGAGATATTTGGCATGGCAATTAACTCCACTTGACGAAGCAACTAAATTATCTTCAAAGGAATTATCAGAGGGAATAGAGTTATTGAAAGATAATTCTGAAAACAATTCCAAAATTGAACAATTGACTTGGATATACCTATCTGCTCTAAATGATGAAGGTGAGACTGAAGAAGCAAAACAACTTCTTTTAGAACAATCACTAGACCAAAATGCAAACTTAACTGAGTTGATGCCAGTTATCAGTAGCATCAACTCTCCCGAAATTTATGAGTGGTTAGAAAAACAAATTCCCAATTTGGATGAAGCCAGCCTAATTGAAATAATTAAGGTTCAAGATATGTCTAACTCAATTCTAAAACTTGCATTGAATCGTTTGCAAGATCAAAACAGTGAGGCTTGGGAAGAAGTTGTTGAGAATGCAGTGGATATTTATTCACAGACCCTTGAATTGGAACGCTTAGCAAAATTATTTTCTACAAATCCAGTACTTGTTTTAGCACACCCATATGAGGCATTATTGGTTTATCATTTGATTGCAGCAAATGGGGACTCTAATTTATTGGCTACTACAAAGACAGCAAGGTCAGAAGCATTATCGGCAATTCACGCGACTCAGCCACCTGAATATTTGTCTTCAACCAGTCACTCTTTACTTTTGATGATGGAGGGTAGTAACGTTGATGAAGGAAGCTTCACGATATTAGACAAACGTGGATATCAAGCACTTAAAAGCGCAAGACATTCTTTGAAAGAGGGAGGCAGTGGGACGATTTCATTGACAAACCTCGACCATCTCATAACAAGTGTTGAGCAGTGTGATTTAGATGAATTAGAATTAAGATTATTCTCAGTATTAATTTCTACTTTGAGGCTTAATCATGTAAGGCTCACCTTGCAACACGGAGTTAGAAGCCAAGAAAATGTCGATATATTAAGCAAACTAATCCAAGGAGAAAACATTCCTTCAAGAATAATCAATTCACTTAGCCAACTCATTTTTGAACATGATATCGGCTTGAATTCTCTTGTTTCTTGGTATCAAGACAACGACCCTCTTTCGCCATGGCATACAGTTTCAAGAGCAGCAGTCTCGGCAGAAAATAATGATGAGATCAATGCAGCAAGAGATTACAGAAGAGCCGCCGAACACGATGAGTTTGACTTCGAACATTCTTTGATTCTTTACCGTAAAGCATTGATTCATTTGGCTCACGCAGGCCAGTGGAGTGAAGCAGTAAATCTTCTCGAACAACAACCAGCTTTGAAGAGTGCGATTACTCAAAGATTCCAACTCTATCTCAATGTATCTTATACTGCAAATAAACAAAGTACAGATAAGGCTACTCAGATGCTAAAGAATTTCGTTAGAAGAACAAGGGTAGTACAAGAAGAAAATGAAGAAGGAGAAATGATAGAAAAAGAGCGAGTTTATTTTGCTGAAGATGAACTCGACCTCTTGCGTAGTTATCCATTTGAGCATAGAAGAACCCTGCCGCATGAACCCTTTTCTGGTAGAGTTACCGCAGCGATAAATACTGTTCACAAGAGTAGAAGAAGAAATCGTAGGTCATTTGATATGCAATTCATGACTATTATGCAACAAACCTCGCCACTTCCTATCGAAGTCTATGATTTAGCCAAAGAAGCAGCAGAGAGTAATCCTGTAGAAGGATTAATGTTCTTCGAAAGGGCTCAGAACTCAGGTAAGTTTTCACTGCGCGACTCTAAGACATTAGCCGATGCAGAAACTAGTTTATTTGCAAAATACAAATTCCAAATTACCAATTCTTCAAGAAGATATCTAAAGCACCTTTCGCTACCTCCACTAGTTATAGTGGACACTAATATTCTAGTCGACGCATTGGTAGAAAAGATATCATCACAACTTGAATTAGCTAGTGAAACCAGTCTTGACTTATCGGAGCAAAACTCATTCCATAAAGTGCTAATCAGTAGAGCGAGAGATGGTAAAATAAGCATGTGGTTGCCACAAATAGTTAGACATGAGTTGCAAGAGATAGGCAATGGAATCTCGAAATTACGTGATAAATTCAATAATTCTTTAGTAAGGCCAGCAATTCTTGATAATGTCTTGAAACAGGATAATCTCGCAAAGTTGATCGATGAGGTGATTAGTGATTTCAATCAATGGAAACCTCTTGATATACGTTTAGAAGAAGACTCTAATAGTCCTGAAAACAAGGAGCAGATTAAAGAATTTTTACAAGATTATCATGACATTTATGATGAATTAAGTGCTATGAAGAAGGCGCATGGTGGGAAACAAAAGAGGACAAAGATAGGCGGTAAAGCAATTTATCCTGAAGCACCTGACAGAATAATCATGATGATTTCAATACATCTTGCTAAGCAATGTTTGGAAGGACTTGGGACAGTTTTAGTCGCAACCAGGGATGGCGATTTCACACTTACTGCAAGAGCATTTGAAGAGCGCTTTGGCTTTGGCGTAGTCAAGAATAGTAGAATGCTAAATGCTTGGTTGGAAATTTAAATACAAATCAAGCAACTAATTTTTAGTTAGTAAGATAGTGACGATATCACATATGTGAGATCATGGCGTCGCCAAATTCACTACATGACATTAGGATTGCATCGCCCATTAATCTTTCAAAATCATAGGTTACAGTCTTGGCTGAAATAGCACCTTCCATAGCCTTTACAATCAAATCTGCTGCATCATTCCAGCCCATGTGTCTAAGCATCATTTCAGCACTAAGAATTAAACTTCCAGGGTTTACTTTATTCTGGCCAGCATACTTAGGAGCAGTACCATGAGTTGCTTCAAATATTGCAATTCCGGTATCATAGTTGATATTTGCACCAGGTGCAATTCCAATTCCTCCAACTTGAGCAGCTAAAGCATCAGAGATATAATCGCCATTTAGATTCATAGTGGTGAGAACAGAATATTCTGCAGGTCTAGTAATTATTTGTTGAAGCATTGCATCTGCGATAACATCTTTAATCACAATTTCATTACCATTGTTTGGGTTTTTCATGGTACACCAAGGACCGCCATCCAATTCAACGGCTCCAAATTCATCCTTAGCTAATTGGTAGCCCCAGTCTCTAAAACCGCCTTCTGTAAATTTCATGATGTTACCCTTGTGAACAATAGTCACAGATGGCTTATCATTATCAATTGCATATTGTAGAGCAGCTCTAACTATTCTTGCAGTTCCTTCCTGTGATATTGGCTTGATGCCAATTCCAGAAGTATTAGGGAAGCGTATTTTTTCCACTCCCATCTCATTTTGAAGAAATTGAATAACCTTGGCAACTTCCTTTGACCCTGCTTCCCATTCAATTCCAGCGTAAACATCTTCACTGTTCTCTCTAAAGATGATCATATCAACATCTCCTGGGGCTTTCACAGGTGAAGGGGTTCCATCATACCAGCGAACAGGTCTAACACAAGCATACAAGTCTAATTTTTGACGAAGTGCAACATTCAAAGAGCGGATACCTCCACCAACTGGAGTAGTTAGAGGTCCTTTGATAGAAACCAATCCAGTCTTCATTGCCTCTAGGGTTTCTTCAGGCAACCATTCTCCAGTTGCATTGAATGCTTTCTCGCCAGCAAGAACTTCACTCCATTGAATTTTCTTTTGTCCTTGATATGCGATTTCAACTGCAGAGTCTACTACCTTGATCATAACTGGAGTGATATCTACTCCAATTCCATCACCTTCGATATAGTGAATTGTCGGGTTATTTGGTATGCTTAATACTCCATTTTCCATCGTGATACTGTTTTCAGACATGGCAATCGGTTTAGCCGACAGGCATTTACTTCAAGAATCAACCGCCCTTGCGATGTATATGTACGGACGCGTAGATTGGCTTGGAGATTACCTGGTAGAGTGCAGTAATGCGAATGGCCAAAAAGTAACCATAGATTGGGAAAATGGGCCATCGCCTGTTCAACTCACATTACAGATGATGGGAGCTTGTGCTTTAGCAGATGTTGTTGAGGGATTGAAACAGAGAGATTTCGATAAAGTTTGGATCGAAATGGAAAGTGAAAGAGCCGATTCAGCCCCTAGGGTTTTCACTTCAATACATATGGTGTATCATATTCGTGGAGATGTACCTAGAAAACTCGTTGAAAGAATCGTAGAAAAGAGCCACGAAAAGTATTGCACGGTTTCTAACATGCTCAAGCATACAGCAGAGATTACTTCAAGCGTTGAGATTCACGCCAACTCTAGTTGAGTTTAATGCGTTCATGGCTTGCACTAGAAGGTCTCTAAGTACGTTATACAAAGGTATCCACATAGCAGGGATAGTTGATGGGGCATCATTTGGAGTTACACTACCTTGAGTTGATTGTACTGTTGCAAAAGGCCTAACTGCGCCTGAACCGCCCATGTCTATAATCAGAGAAAGTTGGTATGCATCTTGGTCTTTGACTACCTTTGCTGAATGTATATCAGCACGAGCGTGCGCAGGAAGTTCAGACAACCATTCTTCTCCTCGACTTTCTCGCTCTTCCAATTCTTTCTTTACTAGAACTTCCAATAATTCTGCAATTGTTTCCTCAGAAATAGATGGCATAGTTTTTATTTTTTCTTCTTCGCCAACCATTTCATTTTCTGAAACGAATACAAAACCATCCTGTTGCTCGGGTTCAACCGATTCATCATCCTCTTCCATGAATGCTGCTAAAAGATCCATGTGCGTGGTATCGACAGGAGCAGATTGTACTGCAGCACTATGGTTTTGCTGATTATTTACAACACCTAATTCTGCAAACATATCAATTTCTTCATCATCATTTTCGATTACTTCTTGAGCGTTAAAAAAGTCCATATTTTCCCAACCTTGAAGATATAGTCGCGCTTCATTATACTTTAATGCATGTTCCAATCTTGCGCGTTTTGCATCATGATAGTTTGATTAACTAATACTTGGGCAACCCTCAAAGAGAACCCGATGGTGCGAATGATGAGTAGGATGCGATTTTCACCACAACGCTTTTTGCAATTGGTGATAATTCTAACCATACTTTTGGCAATACCCGCCACCCAAAGTTATCCTAGCGGCGTAGGTGAAGTGGCCAACGATGGCTGCGTATGCCACGGGGTAATTCGCGAGACAACGAACATCATCGTTGAGGGCCTGCCGACTAAGTATGAATCTAACACCTCCTATAATGTCACAATCAAAGTTATCGGAGATGTCGAAAATCAAACCAATAATTCTGCTTTTGGAGGATTTAGGATGCTAGTTTCGCATGGAGAAATAATTCTTGAAAATATGTCAAAGGCCCAATTTATAGAAGGAGGTTGGACACATACCGAAGAAGGAAATGAATTCCGTCAATGGAATTTCACTTGGACTTCTCCAATGGATAATACAAGTTATGTTGAATTCAAAATCCATGGAAATTCAGTGAATGGAAATGATGATCCCTATGGCGATGAATGGAACTCACTCTTCTTCAAATTACCAGGGGTAGAGAATACTGATGAATTGAAAACTCAAAACAATATCTATGAATTTGAACTCTATGAGAAAGTGATCCTTGCATCTGTAAGTTTAGTAATCATAATTATGGCTTACAGGGCGATAAAGTAGTCTCAATTTACAAATTCAATACTCTTATTTCGAAGAGCGCGTAATTGTCGATTTTCGCTTGAACCATGAATTTGTTCACTTTTCACTCCAGTTAGAACTAACATCACTCGGATTTCATCACCCAATGATTCATCTACAGCAGCACCCCAAATTATCTTGGCATGAGGAGATACTTGTTCTTGGATTATCTGGGCACACTTCTCAGCCTCGCCCAAGGTCAAAGAAGAGCCACCTACGACATTAATCAGTGCACCTCTGGCATCAGTAGTATCCAATTCGAGTAGTGGAGAATGTAAGGCTTCCAAGGTTGCATCTTCTGCGCGATTTGCACTCTTAGAGGCACCAAGTCCAATCATAGCAACGCCACTTCCAGATTTGATAACAGCCTTCAAATCTTCAAAGTCGAGGTTTACCATTCCATCAGTTGTCAATAATTCGGTTACACCGGTGATAGAACGAACAAGCAACTCATCTCCGACGCGGAAAGCGCTAGCAATCGGTAAATCCTTGACACCTTCAATTTCCAAGAGCCTTTCATTAGGGATCACTAAGATTGTATCACAATGCTCTCGTAATCGTTCCAATCCCCATTCGGCATTCTGCTTACGTAATGAACCTTCAGATTTGAACGGATAAGTCACTACTGCGATCGTCATTGCACCTTGCTGTTTTGCAAGTCGTGCAATATGTCCAGCGGCGCCAGTTCCTGAACCTCCGCCCATACCCGCAGTAATAATCGCTAACTGGGTATCATTGGTTATTCTTCGAAGAACCATTTCCGACTCAAGAGCAGCCGCTTCTCCCTTAGTAGGGTCTCCACCAGCTCCTCTACCTCTTGCGGTTCGACCAATCAATACTTTTTCTTCGATAGGCGACATCAGTAATGCTTGTGCATCAGTATTTATCGCGTATCCTGTGACATAACTATTCTCGAATAGACCTTCTTCATGGAGTCTGTTAATTGCATTGCATCCAGCACCACCAGCACCATATACTCTAATTCGAGGCTGTAACGATTCTAATAGAGCACGTAACTCTTCTTCGCTTCCTTGACCAGGTGGTAATTCATTTGGAGAAATCTTTGCTTGTTCCTCATCACTTAGTTCAAGAACACGTTCGATTAGATGACGCATACAGGTTATCCTGCATCAAGTGTCTTTGAATATACCGACTGATTTTACCCCTTAGGAGCGTGTTTGACAACAAATTGTGATTTTCCACCATCAATCTCTAAGTCCTTCTTGGGTGACATTGTATACACATTCACCATCAGGAAGGTTTGGAGAATCGACCAATCGTGCAATTCTTCTTCCAGCCTTTGCTTTGCGAAGGTATAGTCTGAAAGTACTAGCGTGAGCTAAAACGTGGCCACCGATAGGCTTAGTTGGATCTCCCCACATTGCATCAGGTTTGGAGTGAACTTGGTTTGTTACAAGAACCAAAGCATTGTTTATATCTGCAAGTTGCTTTAGTTCTTTGAGGTGCTTATTCAATTTTTGTTGCCTATTTGCTAACATACCTCTTCCGATAAATTCTGCACGGAAATGGCTAGTCAATGAATCGACAATAATCATTTTTACATCTAGACCTTTACTCATTCTCTTTATTTCATCAACCAATAACATTTGGTGGGCTGAGTTATATGCTCTAGCCACGTGAATTCTAGATAATACTTGGTCCGGATCTAGGTCTAGTCCACGAGCCATCT
>MDTC01070922.1_pt1 | contig 20281 bp, 19 predicted proteins | sample 811181 | NCBI WGS metagenome assembly MDTC01 (sample SAMN05326644, study PRJNA326480) | marine metagenome | isolation source: seawater | place: Pacific Ocean: North | collected 2011 | reverse complement strand
TCATAATACCTCTATAATAAGCCAACTAACGGACTTGAACCGTTGACCTGAGCTTTACAAAAACCCTGCTCTATCCAGCTGAGCTAAGTTGGCAGTCAATCTACAGGCAATAGTTCTGGATTTTCTAGTTCTAGATCATGCAATAAAGGATTACATTCCTCCAACAACAAATATACAGCAGATCTATACAAATCTTCCTCTTCATAACATTTTGATGCATTTGCCAATTCAATCACTTCTGCATCATGCATTGCAAACTCTGGCAAGTCATCAAAAGTAAAAGGAACGTTTTGTATGAAATACATTAATACGATTTTGGTTTTTTTAAAATACCAACAGTATTTTGTGTCTATCCTGTATTTCATGGGATTACCCCATATTCCGCAAATATTTAGCGGATGCGAGTGGGGGGACTTGAACCCCCACGACCTTAACAGTCAACAGATTTTAAGTCTGGTGCGTCTACCGATTCCGCCACACTCGCAAATAGGACTGCTGGGACTTGAACCCAGATCACTCCGTTATAAGCAGAGGGCCTTCACCTTTAGGCGACAGTCCCTCAAATCAATCTATTCGATTACCAGATTGATCGTATATAGGGGGATGAAATGCACAATACTCATTAAATGTGATTTTCATCTCCTTATGAGTCAGGTTAGCATTCTTTGCTGCTTTTGGCAAATTCCACTTCGCTGAGAATAACATTTCCATAGACTGTCGCGTTTCTGGTCTCATACTCGTAGCACTCTAAGATTTCTTCGTAAAAATTTGGATTATGGGAATACCAATAGTGAGTCATTTTTTCTAAAAAACCTCCGAAGGTCAAAAATTTGCCGGGTTTTTTTTCGCCCCAAAATGGAATTAAAAGCTAATTTTGGTTAGAGGGGGTCTGCATACGCAAGTGTATCTTCATCAAGTAAACCACGACAAAGTTCAAGAACAGTCATGAATTGATCCACTGTTTCACATTCAATCTCACGTTCATCGCCTTGTTCGGAATAGATGTAAAACTTACGCTTCACTGGATCTACAACGCATCGACTTAGAAAATCTTCTTCCATGTGGTTCGTTTGTTTACCTGCTTATTATACGACGACTAGGGGTCCCTGTCAACCCCTTGCATCATAGTCATACCCAGAGATCGAGAACTGTCTTGACCCACCTGGATAATCTGCAGGAGTCTCTCCTTCATACTCAACAATCAATGGCTCTCCATCAATTCTAGATGCATGAATGGTATAGAAACAGTTGATTGCTGTTGCATTTCCAGATTTAATATACACCTTACCAGATTCAATCTTATCAATAATCAAATCCTGAGAAGATCCAATCTGAGTAAGAGAAACTGTAATCGATTCTGGATCAATCAATCCACTCCAATAGTCAGGAAGATTGATTACACTATTACCAGTAAGTTTTCCTCGTACATATACTCCAGCCTCTGGACCCTCTAAGCAAATATGACGAAGACGTTGACCCTCCTTGTTTGGGTGCTTGATATCAAAACCTTTCCAGGATTGAACATTGATATTTCCTTGAAAAGTTGGAAAAGTACACGTTCCTGAACCATCAATGTCTTGATTTACCTGCAAGTTGTCAATCTGACCATTGCCATGATACCAAGGTAAGCAAGCTTCATCTGGATAATTATCTTCATCTGCCTGACCTTTGTAAATATAGTCAAAACGAGTAGACTTTTGCCCCCAAGTTTCAAAATCTCTACAATCTTTACCACCTGAACCTGGTACGTATTCGCCTGCCATTTTTAAACCTCTCTTTTGTCGTAGTGATAACCTGAAACAGAATATTCATCATTGTTTCCTGGATAATCTGCAGGAGATTCTCCCTCATACTCAGGAATAAGTCTTTCCCCATCTGCACGAGTTCCATAGATGTGGAAGAAACAATCAATAGGCATACCTCCATGAGATTGAAGATATACTTTACTCTCATCAATACGTTTTACAATTACGTTTTGATGAGCACCTACTGGTGTTAAATTTACTGTGATTGTAGTCCAATCAACCAACTCTTTCCAGTATTCTGGAAGAGTAATTTCTTTTCTATTTGTAATCCTGCCTCTAAAGTAAACATCGTTTGATGGACCTTCAGGACAGGTATGTCTTAATCGATATCCTTCTTTTGTTGGGTGCGGAATATCAAAATTTTTCTTTGCAGCAAGAACATGTCCACCACAATTGGAGATAACATTGCCCTGAACAAGACAATTACCACCAACAATCACATTTGCTGCGGTTTCAACAGGGCCCATAAATCCTGCAGCACCATTAACCGCAAGTGAAAATGGATTACTTGGTGCTCCATAACAAAATCCACCAGGAATCACTGGTGTTGGCGCATCATCATTAGTTAATGGAGCAATATTTACTGTTGCATATGGAAATGGAAATGTTGTAGGATTTCCCATCACAACAGGTCCTTCCATCATTGCAGATCCATTTACTTTCGTAGGACCCTCACCAGTAGCTATACAAAGACCTGTTCCAACTTTTAGTTGTCCACCGATGTTAGCGTCGTCTAAATTAAAAGACATTTTTACCTCCTATTAGTTGCCTTGCTGTTCTTGCTGATATTTTTGCCCTGCAACTTTAGAGTCTTTAAGAGCACACCCATCACTTACTCCTCTAATAATAGATCCATACATTTTCAAAACACCATTTGCAATCACTTCACCTGTTCCTGGAGTTACTATTTTATATTTACTTTTAGCAGTAACCAGAAACTTTTTACAATCTAGTTTGATTGATTCTGTGGCAGTCATTTGAATATTGCCTTGGGTATTATCACCTCTAGCAACTAGTTCAATATCATCTGCTTCCATTCTAATCTTGCCATTGGAAGCCTTGATAATAATATTACCATTTTTTGCTTCTATAATCAAGCTGTCTTGGGCAACTTCATTATCACTACCACATTCAAGTTGAAAATTCCCTGGAGATGTTGATGATGTCCATCCTTTTCTAGGACCATCCTTATCTAATGAAAATTGATGACGACCATCAGGAGTATTCAAAAGGACAGCAGCTGTCACATCACCAGGTTTATGAATATGCCCAAAACTAATTGACCCATGGTCATTTCCATAGGTTATAGCAGTATAATTTTGTTTTACAGTATCTGTAGGATTCTGACTTGAATCGCTACCAGATAACCTATCAGTTTTTGTATTTCTAGCAGTTGCCATCGAGTTTTAATACCTCTAGTCTATTTAATCAGTGTCAATCAAATTATCTGGTGTGTTTGGAATGTCAAGTCTAGGATCATTACTTGTAACATCTGTACCCTGTCTCTGGATTGCAGATGGAGGTGTAGTAACCTCAGCATCGATGCTCTCCTGAAGAGTATCATAGACTTGAACAAGATCACCAGCAGTCTCATAGAATCCAGCATAACGAATATTGTTTTTGTAAAATACTGCGCCATAATATGCACGTCCATCTACATATCCAGTTTGCTTGAGTCCAACTAAGTCAGTGACCTGAATTAGTTTAGCCTCATCAACAACAATGGGATCTCTTACAACTTCAAATTGTGGTCTAAATGTTGCATTGACACCTGGAGTTACACCATCCGGACCAACCATCCTAATGTCAGGATACCTAGTAAATCCCAATCCAGGCTTGATAATGTCTACTTTAGTGATTCTACCAAAAGTATCACAACTATAAGAAAGTTCTGCACCATTACTTGGTTCAATTATAATTTGATCCTCACCACAATTATAATTGATACCAGGATCCTCAACTTCAACAGACTTCAATCTCAAAGAAACAGGATAGGTAGATGTTTGAGTTGTATCAACAAGATTTGTAGGAGATTCAAATCCATTTCCAGGATCATCAACTAAAACATCAACAATTGTCCCTTTACCACTAATCAATCGTGGACAAGGAGGAGGAATTAGTATTGCAGAAATAGCAACAGGATTTTCTACCCATGATAAACTTCCATTGGATATTTTAACTTTCTTCAAGATTACCAGTGCAAATCCAACAGGATTACTGGTAAAAATATCTGTAAAGTCAGGAGTATTTTCCATCCTTACAACAATATCATACTTTCCTTTTGAGATATTTGCTTTCTGAACAATTGGCGTTCCTCTAAAACTCTTAGATTCTGCAACACTAACACCATTTACAAATAGTTCAGCTTGATTATCTGCTTGCAAATAAATTTCATACTGTCCACTTTCTGGGAAATCTACACCAGAGAAAGTGTAATCCTTAACTCCATTAATTTGACTATTTGGTTCGCCAAGTGGAGGAAGATAAGGAGATATACTATGATTGTTCATAAATCTACTCCACCTATCATCCTTATAATGGAATATTGGAGGACCACTATAAGTTACACCAGAACTACTAGGAGGAACAGTTCCTGCTGATACAGATTCTGATGTTCTATTTGGTGATAATTGTGTTGCATTTAATGCAGTGAATTGTGCGTTAACATCAAATCCATTTTTTGCGTTGTCATCAAATTCAATTCTTTGTTGGAATTGGTCTGGGTTTGGACCTGTATCTACAATCCTAAATCCAGCTGTGCTACTGTCATGTTCAAACTTAACTCTATATTTGTTACCGGTTTTGAATTTTCCTTTCTTTTTTACATTTCCTTTCTCATCATCATCTTTTCTTTTGAAAGATAAATCTCCATCTTCTGTGTCTATAGTAACTTTCTCAAGATATCCACTATCTTTTGCATCATCATCCCAGTTGAACTGAAATTCAATTTCAACTTCATCATTTCCACCAGCAAGAAGATAATATTTGCTACCTTCCTCTAAGAACATTCCACCAGGAGGTACTTCATCTTGTGTAGTTGTAGTTGTTTCAAGAGGTGTTTGGAAATCTTTTGATCTAAAGATTTTTTGATCGACATATGTAAATGTTTCCGAAGAAAAATTAGTCAACTCAAGAGAGATTGTGTGCATCCCTTTGGTGATGAATACACTTTGGAACTTTGGTATGCCTCTAAAGTTTTTCCACTTAATGTCACCAGAACCTTTTACATCAAATGCAACTCTTCCATCAACAAATATTTTTGCAATGTTATCTCGCTGAACGGCAAACTTATAGAATCCATCATATGGAATATCTATAGGCCAAGAATTAGTAAATGGAATTCCTCCAGCATCTGTATTGGGTAGACTCAAAGGAGGAACAGGAGAGATAGCATATCTGTCAAAAAAATCAGTCCAGTATCCTGGTCTTGGTGCATCGTTAGAATCACTCCATGAAACTGGCCACCATCTTTCTGCTGCAGTTGGATATCTAGTTGTCCATATGGGATTGTTGGGACATCTACCAGTCTGTTGGGGAATTGGTTCTTGTGGTATGGGAGGGAGAGGAGCGTCAATGGCAAGAGATACTCCCATTGGATTATCAAGCCATGCTCTCTTTTCTAATTCATATGCATCAGCAATAGACGATAAAATTGTCATTGCAATTCCCATTGGATTTGAATCATAATTATTCGCTGCATTTTTTATTGGTCCAGCAGCATCAGATTGCTCAAGCACCGCAGTGATGTCATATCTGCCTGCTTCCATTGATTTAGCAACAGTCAATTTATCACTATTACCTCCACCAGCTTTCTCTATTACAATTGGTTCTTGGTTGTTTCCACTAATCGTAACAGTAACAAAGTCATCACACATTAATTCAAATGTGTAAACTGTTTTATCTGGAAAGTTAACACCTCTCCATACAATTTCATATGAACCTGCAAAACTTTCAGTTCTAGCATCAGGTTGATTGGGATTTACTGGAGTAACTCCAAAAGTATTAAAGAAATTATTATCTCGATATGCACTAGATGGATTAGTTCTATATAATTGCCTATTTGCTCTACCAATAAAGTCAGTAGTTGTAAAAAGTTCTTTTGATGGTTGAGTCACAAATCTTGCAGACTGTGCTGCTGTTGCTTCTTTTACAACTCTACCACCAGAAAGATTCTCAGCAGTTAATGCAGTGAATTGTGCATTAACATCAAATCCATTTTTTGCGTTGTCATCAAATTCAATTCTTTGCTTCTCCTGATCTGGGTTTGGACCCGTATCTACAATCCTAAATCCAGCTGTGCTACTGTCATGATCAAAGCTAACTTTATATTTTTTACCGTTTCGGAATGTTCCTTTCTTTCTTATGTTTCCTTTCTCATCATTAGGTCCTTTTCTTTTAAACGATAGAGGTCCATCTTCTGTATCTATGGTAACTTCAAGAAGATATCCACTATCTTTTGCATCATCATCCCAGTTGAATTGAAATTCAATTTTTACTAAATCATTTCCACCAATAAGATAATAATATTGACTACCCTCTTGTAAGAAAATTCCACCAGGTTTTTGATCTTCTGTAACTGCTGCTGTTGCTGCTACAGCATCTGCAACTTTCTCCTTATAAAATCCACCATTTTTTAGATCAATTCTAATGATATGAACACCTGCTTTAATAAACTTACTCTTCTTTGCTGGTGCTTCATTATAACTAGCACATGACATCACCTTTTGATTATCAATATAGACATCTTTTATAGCACTATCAGCAGTTCCTCTGAACTTATAGATTCCATCATATGGGAAATTTTCTTCCCATTCCATCTGGAATAACTCAGTTGCAAAGTCAGATCCTGGTGCAGCAGATGGAGGAACAGGAGAAACTGCAAATTTATTCATAAATTTATTCCAAACATTCCCTGCCTGTATTGTAGCCTGAAGATTTCCAGGTGCTTTTTGATCTTGGAATGCACGATATGGTTTATCAGTAACTTGATGAATAACTGTGGTTACTTTATCTGTAGCAGTAATTCTTAATGGTTGTTCTTTTCTAGTATTCCACCAAGGTTTCTTTAATGTCTGAAGGAAGTCTTGATACTCATTGATTTCCCTACGAATAGGATTGTCAGAAAAACTAGCATACAATGTTGGATCCCATTGGCCAACATCCTTTCCACTTGGATCAAATCTTCTTCCAAATCCAGCAGTAGAGGTATCCTTAATAATGTAATCTTCAAAATCTGATTCTTGATCAAATATTTCTAATTGTTCTGTAACATCACCCAGAACAGATCTTACAACAGCACCTGCACCAATACCACAACCATCTTTAACTTCTGTCAAAGGTGCATATTGATATCCATGGCCACCATGAATTAAGTCAACAGCAAGAACTGCACCGTCTTCACCAATAATAGGATTTCCTTGAACTCCTACTCCACCTCCGCCATAGAAGAATGCCCTTGGAGGTCCACACTCACTATCTAATTGAATACCTTCACATGTGTCATATTGATTTCCACCAAGATCTTCAATTGTCAGAGCATTGACTTCGTTGATATTTAAATATCGAATTCTTTCTCTAGTTTTTAATATAAATGTTGCACCGGGATTACTCTTCGCGTAAATATTAGCGTCGTTTTTAGAAACTCCGTCAATAAATCCTCTTGTAGTTGAAATGTATCCAACCTTAATATCATCTGGTGTTGGTTGTCCGAAGATATTGAACGACATAAGTTTCTATATATGCTTTTTACCAAGCGTAAAGATATTTAGGCACGAGTTAGTAAAGTGTCAAATCAACGTCTTCTTGATTTGAAGGAGGTTCTGCAAAAGGTTTCTCTTCAGAGGTAGTAACATTACCTGATGAATTAGCAACATTATCTCCAATTGATTTTGTACTAGGAGTTTGAGAGTCTGGTTGTCCTGCTCCTCCGCCACCAAATGTATAAAAATCAGAGACTGCTGAAGTAGGATCAAGTTCACATCCAAAGATATTCATTTTTACATTTTGGAACTGTAGTGCTGATGTCATACTTCCACCAATGTCTCCAATCAATCCATTAATATCACCCAAGGCATTACTGACACCTGCCATTTGACTTTGAATATCATCAATAAATGCATTAACATTATCTAATAAATTGTTATTTGCATCGTCAATTTCAGATTTTTTGCTAGCCATAACATCACCAACTAAACTTTCCGCATAGCACATTGGAACATTTGGTTTTGTTGGTTCTCCATCTGCTTCACCTTTGCTAGCTTGATCTCGAACTTGCTGCTCTATGTCATCAGGTTTGATCGCACCATTCAATAGCGATTCAATCATTCCACATAGATTAGATGTCATCTTATTGTAAAGACATAAGATTAACTCAGTAGTTTGATCTTTGATATCAGCAAACTGAAATCTCATGCTAGATGGCAATGCTGCAACTGCTTTTGTCAAAGCAGTATTGAGTAACTTTAAAGCATACTCCATGACTTTGTCAAAGATGATCTTCATATATTTTGCAATTTCACAAGATGCATTGTGAATTACTGATTGCAAACTATCTACAGTATTAGAAACTGCATCAATGTAACTTGAAATTGCATTCAAATACTTATCAATTTTTGAAAGCATGTTATCAAGAGCAGTTTGAATTGCTTTGATTGCTGAACCAACAACATCATCAGGTTTCATCAAGACAATCTTTTCTTGATATTTTTCATCTCTCTTTACATCTGATGAACTCAGTCTGTGAGGATTGGCAATGCTCTCCATAGCTGCACCAGGTTGAGATGCAGTTATAGAAGAACCTGAATTAGAGTTTGGTTGAGTAGTTCCTGTTGGTTTTGAAGTTGTAAGATCCTCATCAGGTACTTTCTCTCTGGCAGCAGGTTCTTTTGGTACTGTTCCTTCAGCATATCCACTGGTAGGTCCAAAGTTGGTATCAGTTTTACCAATTGTGGTTTTTAATGATGTCTGATCATTGTTACCAAGTATTCCCATGATAACAGGAACTTGTTGATCCTGTCCATCAAGAAAGAATCCAAAGACAAAGTTGCCCTGTCTTATGTTAGGAGTTTGTTTTGCATTTGTTTGACCACCACCAGCAGTGATGGGATACATCACCTGAGCCCATGGCAGTTGATCTGATGGAATGGTCTCTTCTTCTTTATCGTGAAGACCTATGATGCGAACTTTATATCTTCTTCCCCATCCAGGAACTGTATTGGATCCTTCAAATTTTCCAGCTAAATGATTATCTCTCCAGGTGGAATCGTCAGCAACCTGACCAACCCACCATAGAAAGTTGCCACCTAAAAAACCAGGATTGAATAAAGATCCGCCTTCCATTAGTTATCAGTCTTCGTAAATTCTACATTCGTCTGCTTCTGGATTCTCATCGCAGTACATTTCAAACATTGTGGGATCATGATGATCTCCAGCTTCAATATCTTTCTTGTGCTCTTGAGCATAACGTTCTAGATGCTCTAGTTCATCTGCTGTATGACGACGCATCTGAGGTGAAATCGTTGGGTCATGAAGGATTTCCTTATCCTCTTCAATGTGCTGTTCGATTGTTCTTTTTTCTGCCATTTTTGTTACTATGAATGGTTACCTGTTCTACCAAAGGAATCTCTCACAAGATTTAATTTAGTGTACGTCTCTTTTGGTGTTATGTAATGACATAAATCAGCTATAATATATAGTCCACCATTTTGCTTGTTAATCTCATCGTTCTTGGTATCTGTTTGCAATTCAGGTGCATCCAAGAATATGACATCACCAGCATGTAATGAGAAATCTCCTGGTATTGTGATGTTCGACTTTTGAGAGTACATCTGATTATACCTCATGATCGATTGATTTAGTGTAGATTGAGGCTCAAAGTTTTGTTCTCCTGACTTTTTAATTTGCTCACTATTTTTTCCTTTACCTGATCCGGTAGGTAATGTTCCTTTATCTAAAAGCATATAAGTTGTTCTGGAAAACTCTTTATTATTTCCAGGTCTATTAAATTCATCGTTTAGTTTTGGCAAATCTTTACCTGCAGTTTTGTATGAATCTTTCTTTTGATCTGCACTAGGAGTGATGACTTGATAAAAGCAACTAAATGGATCAAACAAAATTGTTCTTGTAGAGAATGCTCCCATCTGCAATTTCTTTTGCACATCAATTGCATTGTCTTTACTATATTCAAGGGCTTTCATATCATATCCCTCAGGTATATTCTGTCCTCTGCTATCTGGAGACTGGTTAAAGATTATTGATTTCTTTTTCTCCTGAGATAAAAGTCCATCTATAGATTTGAATTTAAATCCTTCAAATGTTTCAAAGAAAAAATATCCAGAACTACTACCTTTCTTCTGATTTTGAGCAGATACTGCATTCTTTGATAACCAGTTCAATGCATAATATGGTTTTCTATTGTTTCCTATGAAATTATAATTGTTTGATGTCGTTTCTATATCTAATTTTTTCTCAGTAGCAAGATAATTCTTATCAGTTAATATCCTTTTAATATGCTCAGAAACTTTACCGTCAAACCTATTATTCAATCTGACCTTTTCATTGAGAATATATTCTTTCGATGCCAATTCAAGTCTAACTGAGGATTTTGTAGTGTCATCAGAAAGAGGTGTTACCTTATTAACATAAAAGTGATTCTGTAATTTATCACCAAAGTCTAATGTTACATCATTGTGATCAGTAAATTTTAGAAATACTTTTTCTTCTCCAACGATTGGAAGACCATCTAAAGCAGTTTTTCCATTAATGGTATTACCTGCATCTACAAAAGTTACTGTTGCACGAACACTATCTTTCATGATGCTTTCATAGTACATCAAGTTAACCAATCCACCAGTGATGCTGGTAGACTGTCCATCTTTATTTGAAATAACATCAATCCTTTCAACAAAAGATGGATCAGAACCTTTAGATGTCTGCTGATTTGCCATTTAACATTACCTCTTACTACTATTTAACCACCAACGTAAAGACTCTCATTCCATTCATCCTCTCCACCTGATGCCGAAACAGATGCAAGTTGTTTCTGTGCTGGACTGACAATCTGACTTTGTTTCATTGGAATAGGTACTGGGACAAATTGCTGCATACCACCCTCATAAGATGCATAGTTTCTCAACACACCTAAAGCACTGTTGTAATCTGCTTTGTTTAGTGCTGATAAGAATCCAGGAACATTATCTTCAAGAGCTCTAGTTGTGTCTGCATCAAGAACAAATTCTGGTCCTCCAAGGTTTGCAAAGACTCCTTTACCAATTTTACCACCCTTATCTCTTACCTCAATATGCATGTGTGTTGGGTGTGCATGATTTCCAGGACCATCTTTACCACTAGCATCTGCGATACCCCAACTATCATGGATAAGAAGTTTATTACCCATATTACCATCATTATAAATTGAATCCAGAACACTACGATATCTTGCCTTAGAATCTTCTAATGTTCCTCTCCAATCAGTAACATCAATAGCTCTGCCATCATAATGTCCCTGACCACTATGAACAGGACTGACAGTTCCTTCTCCGGGGGTGTATGCTCCACCAGATGATGTTGGTGTTTTAGTGAAGTCTGGATGTTCTGCTACAGAGAATCCTTTAGAGATAAGATCCTTACCAATATTAACGATATCATTGCTCTTCTTAACATCAAAATTACCCATTCTAGAACCACTCTGATTTCCACCAGATCCTAATCCAGAACCTGTGTATCCAGATTCTTGTTGCGATTCTGGTTTGATATTATATTGATCAAGATCAGGAGCCTGTTTGTTGTTAGGTGGGAAGAATGATTTAATCAATAATGGAATCATTCCAAATGGATTATAAAGTTGCAATAGATTTGGGAACTTATCAATTTGTCCATTCTTTCCTCCTGCATATCCAACTCCCTTAAGGAAATCATAGATACCAACTGCTTTTGCAAATGCAGTCACACCAGATCGTACACCACCACCATCAAATAAATCTAAAGGATGCTTCTCAAAGAATTCAGGAATGAATCTACTAAATCCATCACCAACAAACTTACCTATTGCTTCACCAGCACTAAAGATTCCTTTCAGCGATTGTTGGAGAAGTTCAAATGCTTTCTTGGGATTTTGTTTTACAAGAGCATAATAGAGAAGATCTCCAACGAATGCACCAACTACCTCACCAAGTAGCGTTCCAATAACTGGAATTGGAATAAATGTGCCAAGTGCTCCACCAATAGCTGCACCACCTGCTTTGAATAATGCTTGACCTACAGGTTCTCCTGATAACAAGGAGAATATAGCAACCATGATAGGTCCAAGAATAGGAACCCTACCAAAGAATCCTTTGACTGCTGGCATTGCACCTTTGATAGCAGGAGCAATTACCTTAGCTGCTGGTCCAAATAGTTTTACAACGAATGAACCAACTTTTGTTGCTGCTAGTCTACTACCAGCGGCAGATAATCCTCTACCAATAGCACCACTGGCAGCAGATAGTCCTTTACCAAATGCTTGCGTTGCACCCTTACCAAAAAGTTTTAAACTTACTCGCTTTATTGCTCGCAGTAAACCTCTCTTAAAAATACTTTTGAAAGTTCCTACAAGACCACTAATACCTGCTCTTAACCATCCAAATTTAAGGATGGCAAGTCCACCAATAATAGCAGCATTGAGAAATGTATTTAAGTTTTTAGATAAGGTATCAAACTTTTCTAAACCTTCTTCGCCAAATGTATCACCAACCCAGCCTCTAAAATTATCATAGAGTTGATAACTCCAATCAATAAAAGTCACTAATCCATTGAAGATTGTTCCACCAACGTTTTCAATGAATTCTGCTATTGCTGCAACACCATCAAAAAATGCTTTACCATCTTCGCCTTGGAAAAATTCTAAGAGTTTAATTAAACCATATCCCAATAAAGTATTAAGAATGAAATCTTTTACTCTATCAAGGAATGATATTTTAGGTAGTTTTAATTTTGATTTTGGTTTATCTTTTTTCTTTTCCTTTTTTTCTAGATCTTCTTCACGTTTAGATCTCTTTTCACGTTCTTCTTCTTGTTTCTCTTTATCAAGTTTTTTCTTTTCATTGACAACAGATCCCTTTAGAAGTTTATCAACCTCTATCACCTTTGTCTTTATATCTGCGGTAGTTTTAGGTAAAGATTTTGAATTAGATTGTCCTACGTTTGGTTTTAATGAATCAACAGATATTGATTTTTTTCTTATGGCGAGAGCAGAACCTTTAGATGAAGGTAATAACTTTGCAGAATTTATAGCCATCTATCAAAGTACCCCCAATGTTTTGATCTTGCTGAGAGAATTTTGGAAGTCTGCAGCAAACTGAGGAAGTTGTTGACTAGTTTGTGATTGAGGACTTTCAGAGAAATCAGAATTAATTAGATCTGCAATCTCACCTAACATAGCAGTCGGTGATTGCATTGGTGGAGGTGAAACACTTGGAGGAGTTGTTGCAGGTCTAAATTTAGCAGCAGTTGCAACTGTGCTACTTGGAGAAGAAGATCCTCCAGAAGATGGAGATACTGAGGAAGCAATTGAACTGCTTGCAGGAGAACTGGTAGGAACATCCTTCAAATATGATGCGCCACCAGTTCCTTTTCCTTTTATCAAACTCACAATAGTTGGTGCTCTTCTACCAACTTGCCCATACCATGCACTATCCATCAATTCATTTCCAGCAGTCTCATAATCACCAGCAGCAAATGCTTTCTTGAATGATGGGAATCCACTTGCCCATGCAGGGCCCATGTTAAAAGTTAAATCTATAAGTGCTGCCTTTTGTTGTCCACTTGCTTTTTCATAACCTGGAATTTTTTCTGCTGCTTTTTTATGATGTTCGTAATCATCATCAAACAATTGATTTGCTTTTTCGTCAGTGATCGTATCGCCTACATTTAAACCTTTAACTGGAGAACCTGAGTCAATTAAGTGACCATATCCAACTGTAGGGAATCCCAGACTATCCTGATACACCTCTAATCTTTTTCCTTCATGGACTTTAATCATTGACTTAGCAAAGGAATCATAATTCCCTGCATCTCCACCACTAGATGCAGTATCAGTAGTTTTTGGTTTCCCTGTTCCAGCCCATCCTAAAACATCCCACCATGCTCTTCCTCCTCCACCAGTGGTATCCGTTTCTTGTTTTTCTTTAGTTCTTCCTCCAGGTTCTCCTCCCATATGACCACCACCTTGAGCATATGTAACACCACCTCTAATCATAGGGCGATTAGTTCCGCCACCCATAGCATTCATACCTGCTAAAGTATCTGTACCATACTTATTAACAGCACCTCTACTCATTACAAACTCACCAGGTGCCAGCATTGCAGGAATAGTATCCTCATTAGGACCACTGCCAGGAACCTTACCACCACCTTTCATTTGTACTGGTTCTTTAAGATTCTCAGTTTCTTCTTTCTTGCTCTGAGCCTCTTGTAATTCTGGCGGAAGCAGAGAATCAACTTCCACTCCTTCTTCTGCTGCCTTTAAATCTTGTTCTGCTTTCTTTGCATCCTTTTCTGTTTTTTCCCCAAATCCAAGTAATTGTTTTGTAGCATCAAATAGTTTAGGAACAAATGCTATGGCAAGTCCAGTTATTGCTGCAATCAATCCAACAGGACCAAGTAGTGCTCCACCAAATAATATCAACCCACCAAGCATGGCAGGCCACCAATCTTTGACAAATCTGAATATCGTTTTTATTTTATCTGTATTTTCTTTATCACTAAACCACTCAAAGATACTCATTGCAACTCGACCTAAAAATACAGTGGTCAAGTAATTCATAATTTTATCAAAGATACTCTTTACAGGAGAAAGAACTTTTCCTACTGTCTTTGCAATTCCTTTAAAAATATTTGATTCTAATCTCTTCTCTTTCTTTGCTCTCCTTTCTTTTTCATCATCTCTTCTATCTTTCTTGCTTTTCTTTTCTTCTAACTTTTTCTCCTCAGCAAGAGTTTCTCTTATAGAATCAATACCCTTTAGGATATCTTCTAAATTTTCTTCAGTCTCCTCTGATATAGGAGGTGGAATTATACTTGATATATTTGATAATGATCCTCCAGGAGATTTTACAATAGCACTTCCTTTACCAAGACTTCTATTATTTTTTCCTGCTCCTACAGATTCAGTCTGTGCTTTTTTCTTTGCTAAGACTTTTTCTACAAAGGTTTCAAATCCAATCTTATCATTTCTCTTTTTAAATCCTTCTTTCCTTTCTTCAGAAGTTAATGCTTCACCACCAATTGTCCCTGAAGTTGTTATCTCTTCAAGGTAAGCTTGATATCTATCTTCTCCAAAAAACTTTGCAGGAGCAATGGCTCCACCCTTACTGGGCCCCTCTTCTCTTATTGATTTAAGGAGGTCATCCAGATCCATTTGCTTGTTGCTGCTTTAATTTTTCTTCCTCAAGATGCTGCTGCAATAATGCAACATAGATGTCTCGTTCCCAAGGCATCATGTTTTCAATCTCTGTCAATGAGTATTTATGGTACTGCATCAAGGCAAAATTGAGACGGAAGTAGTTCTCAAGATCCATATGGATCATGCCTATGCGAAAAAAGATGCTAGTCCCTCAAGTACAACTTCACTTTCAACTTTTGTTTTTGGATTAGTAACTGTAAGAGTATGAGAAAGTTTTGGCATTGTTTGGAAGAACTTCTCAATCTCTTTGAACTGAGAAGAGTTCATCGATTCAAGGAAATCTCTTACCTCTTTCTTAGTACAGTCTGCTGCAGCCCAAACCTCATCTTCACTAAAGATCTTATCAATACATGATGCAATCAAATCAAACGATTGCTCCATTCCACTCTTATCATTAAAATCAAAATTATTTTTAATGAACTGATCAAGAGATGGATACTTAAGTTCCATCATCAAAGATTCATCAAGTTTAATCTTATTAGTGTGCTCATCAGTTCTCTGAACTTCAATATCATCAAGATTGATATTAACAGTTACTTGAGTTTCTTCATCATCAGGACATATGATATTTACATCCAACTCTTCACCAACAGACTTACCACGAATATTTAAAAACAAATATTCAATATCAAAAGTAGGAAGAGTTTCTACTTTGATACCTTTAGTCAATACACAGTTAGAGATAACAGACTTAATTGCTGTACTGATTTGTTTAGTATCCTCACTCTCCAGTGCAATGACAAGAACCTTCTCCTCTTTAACCAGGAAAGGTCTGTACTTTATTGATTTTCCTGTGGATGGCAACTCAAGTTCATAAGTTGGCGTAGCAATTTTAGGTAAAGGCATAATATCCTATAGAAGTTTCAGTATGATTATTTATTGTGATTAGAATAAGTTACTAATAGATTCTCCAAAATCACTAATTGCATTTCCAGCTGCATTAGCAATTGCTCTAGGAATACCACCTATGGTAGTAAGTAAATCATTTGCTTGAGCAAAACCTGCAGGTGTTAGTGAACTTGGATTGGAATTACTTGGGTTTCCAGGTCTAGTTACGTACCTAATGTACGTCATAGAAACAGTACATTTCAAAAGAGAAGAAGACTCATATGAAACGGGCATAGATGAAATGCTTAGAGGATAACTCTTTACAAATTCATATTCTAAAGAAGAACTATAATCCCTCTCAAACTTAATGACCTTGAGTCCAGCAGCAGCATACTCATTAGAGTATCTCATTCTATAAGAGTATGTTGGATCAAGAGGATTTTTTCCATCATCTTTCATTTCATTATCTTCATCAGTAATGAAACGAATCCATGCTTCAAAGAATCTAATAGGTAGATAATTCTGAGCATCAACATAAAATGTTAAATCAATTCTATCATCAAACTGTCTTCTGTATGCATGTTTCTCAGAGACACCTGTGAAATCATCCTTAATATCTAATGTTGTCAATTGGGATCCAGGAAGACTGGCTTCAGAACACATCAGATTTAATTGATCCTGATTTGCTCCCAGCAACCTCTGCACAAATCCTGCATTAGGAAGTCCAATCTCAACTTCAAAGTGAGACGATAATGAAGGTCTGAGTAAGTTTGATTTAATGTCTGAAATTGACCTTTTCTTAGGCATTTATAAATAATTTTTAACCTTATATATTATGTATGGGAGAAAGTATTAAAAGTAAATACAAACCTTCTTTTCCAAAGAAGTATAAAGGTGATCCTAATAATATTATATGTCGTAGTAGTTGGGAAAGAAAGTTCTGTAGATATTGTGACCTAAATGAAAATGTACTTGAATGGGGTAGTGAGGAATTTTACATTCCTTATATCTCACCTGTAGATAATAGGGTTCATAAGTACTTTCCTGATTTTATCATGAAAGTCAAAGAGAGTACAGGTAAGACAAAGACTTATGTTGTCGAAGTAAAACCAAAGAAGCAAACAGCACCACCAAAGAAACCAAAAAGACAGACAAAGTCATATTTGTACGAGTGCAAAACATATGCTGTCAACCAAGCAAAATGGAAAGCTGCGGTTGAATTTTGTGAAGATAGAAGAATTGAATTCAAAATCATCACAGAACAAGAGTTAGGTATTAAATGAGCAGGATAGAACCTTATAGAGATGAATTAGATAATCTCTCATCTCAAGATGACATAATGGAAAGACTCATTGAAATCTTGAGTGACGAAGTTCTGTATCCTGAACCTGGAAAGTTTTACACTTTTATCTACAATGCAAAGACTCCAAACATTCAATACGATGAGTATCCACTTATTGCTTGTACAGAATTAGAGCGATGGGGATTTAAAGGTTTCAACTTTCACCTAAGAAAACCAAGACAATATACCTGGGAAGAGGTCATAGGAAAACTTCACGTCGTAAACTACGATGAAGTTGATGATCTTAACGCATTACAATATGGAAAACTGCGTCTAAATAAATAAAAACCATCTGTTAGATGACTGTTGTAACGAGTAAACCTAGTCCGGTAACTATAGGACAGGGGAGAAACAAAGAAACAATCTACACTGCAACTAGAACTACAAAGTTGGCAGATGGTACATATGATGTTGACATCCTACAGTATAGTGATGCACAAGGAGCAGGTGGGAAAGTTATAGGATCTAGAGATCCAGGAAATCCAAACAAAATAAATTTTAACAGTAACGCCAGCGGTAAAATCAAACAAAATAGCAATAGGATCTCAAGCGCATCAAAGAATCAGATGGAATCGATGCGAGGTGAGTTTGTCACAAAGTCTCAAGAAGCAGAAGCATATAATAGCGCAAACGGAAATAGAAATACAGCACCAGCTCCCCCAGATAATTCAGACAACTCTCAAGGAAATCCAGACCAAACATCAACACCAGCAAGTATAGCAGAAACAAAAACAAGTAAACCTGCTAGAAAAGATTTTGGAAGTGCAACATACCCTCTTGGTTTAGGTAATTCAAAGCAAGATGTGGTTATGTTTACTATGATGGAATATCAACCAAGAAAACTTAGTTCATCTAGAGGTCAATTTGGATTCAGTGATAGAGACTCGAATAGAAATTCTATAGGATCTGTTACTCTTCCAGTCCCTTCTGGTATTCAAGATAGTAATGGTTGTGATTGGGGTAGTGGCAATATGAATGCTCTAGAAATTGCAGCAGGAATAGCAGCACTACAAGGAATCAAAGGTGATTTTAAAGGTGCAGCAAATACTGCTGCAAATGCTGTTGGTACTGCAACTGGAGCAGGAGCAGGAGATATGAAAGATGCTATTGCAGGTCTAATGGCAGGAGCAGCTACTGGAACTGGAGGACAGTTGCTTGCAAGAACTGTAGGTGCAGTCATCAACCCTAACATGGAATTGTTATTTAAAGGTCCTACGCTAAGAGATTTTTCATTCACGTATAAATTATCTCCTAGAAGTAAAGAAGAAGCAGAAAGTATAATTCGTATTATTCGTTTCTTTAAACAAGGAATGTCTCCAATCAAATCAGATTCTAATCTGTTCCTGAAGGCTCCACATACATTCAAAATTCAATATAAATTGAGAGGAGAAGAAGATCATCCATACATAGGTAAAATAAAAGAGTGTGCTCTGAAGACTGTAGGAGTTCAATATACTCCTGAAGGTTCATATGCAACATATCATGATGGCACGATGGCCTCATATCAAATGACACTTTCATTCTCTGAACTTGAACCAATCTTTAATAATGATTACGAAGATGATAACGATCAATCATTAGGTTTCTAAAATGTCAAATTACTTTAGTCAAGTTCCAGATTTTGAATACACTAGTATACTTCCAGATGCCAAACTGGGAGATTTCTTTGCAGTAAAGAACTTCTTCAAGAGAGGAAAACTTCGCGACGATATTATACAAAATGTAGCAGTATTTGAAAAATATCAAATCAAAGGTAATGATAGACCAGACAATGTTGCCTTTGATTTCTATGGAGACTCATCTTTAGATTGGGTTGTGCTTCTTTCAAATAATATTCTCAATATTCAAACTGAATGGCCACTTCTTCAAAATGATTTTGATAGTTACTTGCTAGAAAAATACGGCGACTATCAGACTTTGTATAGTGGGATTCATCATCATGAATCAATGGAAATTAAAAATGCTGCAGGTGTTGTTGTCTTTCCTGAAGGAGTGCATATAGATTCACCATATAACTTCTCTTACTATGATGCAGGTTTGGAAGGAGGCCTTGTAGTAACTCAAGATATTTCAACTCCAGTCACAAACTATCAATATGAAGAAAAAATAGAAGACGAAAAAAGAAATATATTCTTACTCAAACCAAGATACTTAAATGTAGTTAAGGATGATCTTGAAGAACTCATGCTATACAAAAAGGGTTCCACCCAGTATGTGAGTGAAACCCTTAAGAAAGCAGATAATATTAGACTATATCAATAATCATTCCTCAGCAAGACGCTGGAAGTAAGACAAAGCATCATCTTCATCTGAGTCAGCAGACTTGGTAGGAGTGATGTCTTGACTATTGAAGTCACGGCCTTCACTCAGAGAATCAAGTTCGTTCTTCATGCTTTGAGGCATGGGATTAGATTCTCGTGAAGAGAAGTTAGGAGTGTAACTACCACGATCATTGTCCTCATCATTGGTCTCTTCATCAAAACGACGAGAGGCAGGTTTCTGACCCAGAACCATCTTCAGACGCTTCTCAAGATCTTCATAGGACTTGAACTGGTCTGCAGCAGTCAGAGCAGAGAGAGAATACTGCTTCTTCCAGATTGCTTCGAGAGCGTCATCATCATCAAGTAGAGCACTAGTTGGTGCAAACTCAGAAGCATCATAGTTCCAGTAACCATCTTTCTTCTTGAGCTTCAGTTTGAAGTTTGCACCCTGCCAGAAGTCAAAGGGATTGATTGCTTCCTCATCCTCAAACTCAGGTTGCATTGCTTCCATGATCTTATCGAAGATCTTCTTACCAAACTTGTAGAGGAAGACACGACCTTCGTTCTGAGGATTTGCTTTGTCCTGCACAACATAGATGTTGGCATA
>MDTC01059753.1_pt1 | contig 20287 bp, 10 predicted proteins | sample 811181 | NCBI WGS metagenome assembly MDTC01 (sample SAMN05326644, study PRJNA326480) | marine metagenome | isolation source: seawater | place: Pacific Ocean: North | collected 2011 | reverse complement strand
GGACACCGACCACAGAAGCCCGTCGCCCCCGCGACCGATGGCGGCGATGTGTCCGGCCAGTCCATGGGCCTCGCCGAAGACAGTCCAGGTGGCGCCGTCGTAGCGATACAATCCGTCGGTCGTGGCCGCCCAGATGACACCCTCGCGGTCCTGCAGAATCTGTCCGTGTCCCGCACCACGCCCGGACCATCCCGTGGGGAAACTCGTCCATCCATCGCCATCGAACCGGCTGAGCCCGTCGCCATCGTGGCCGAACCAGATGTGGCCCTCATCGTCGGCGAGGATCTCGACGACAGGTACCGCTGAACCGGCAGACGGTGAGAAGCTCTCCCACCGGCCCTCGGCATGACGGTAGACGACGCCGTCGCGCGTGCCGAACCAGAGAACGCCGTCGGCGCTCTGCCCGACAGCCAGGACACCAAGCTCGCCGATTTCGAAATGCTGGAAGGCATCGGCCTCGTAGCGGGATACGCCGTGGTCCGTGCCAAACCAGAGAGCGCCGCCAGCGTCCTCGTGGATGAAGTGAATGGGGCCGGCGAGGGAGTCATCCTTGTCATAACCGCGGAACAACTGGCCATCGTAGCGACTGACCCCCGTGCGTGAGCCGAACCAGAAGTGACCGCGGCCATCCTCCGCCATGCACAGGACATCGTCACCCACGAGTCCGTATTCGCTCGTGAACGTGGTGAACTCATCGTCATCGTGGCGACTCACACCCGTCGTCGTGCCGAACCAGAGGGCGCCCGCGGAGTCGGTGAAGATGAAGTTGACGTCGTCACCGGCGAGGGTGTCCTCGTGGCGCCAGCTCAGCGCCGCGTCGTCGGCGGAGAAGCGGGTGAAGCCGCTGCCGTCGTAGCGGCTGATGCCGCCGCCATCGCTGGCGAACCAGAGGGCACCGGCGTCATCCTGTGTGATGGCGATGACGGGACCGTCGCCCAGTCCGTCAGCCGTACCGAAACGGGAAAAGTGCTGACCATCGAAACGGCTGACCCCGGAATCGGTGCCGACCCACAGGTAACCTCCGACATCCTGGAACACGCAGAGAGCGACGTCGGAACCCAGGCCATCCCGTGCGTCATAGGCGCGCCAGAAGCCCTGACCGTCCGACCTGCGGCCGAACTCTCCAGTATCAGCAGCAGGGGGCAGCCCCGCCCAGCCGGGCGCGGCGAGAAGGACGAGGGCGAGCAGCAGGATCATGTCCGACTACGACAGGACACTTGAGCGTATTCAGTTGGAAACGGGGCGGTAACCGACACCGGAATAGGACAGGGCCAGAGGCCGATAGGCGTCGTCGAACTCCGGGTCAGGCGCATCGAGTCGATTGACGTCAGCGTCGATGCTGCCTCGCAGGTCGGCCGTGGCGCCGCTCACGAAGCACCCGGTGACGCCGGACCCCTCGAAAAGGTCCATCTCGTAGCGCCCCAGCGGCGAGGTGCCACCCTCGGCGGTATTGTGCCAGAAGATCGAGTCCACATAGCGGCTGGCACTGCCGTGGTCGTCGACACCGTTCCAGTTGCCGGTAAACGTGCTGTGACGAACCAGGGCGATGGACCCGGGAAAGACCGTCAGGGCTCCCGATCCGTGCTCCGGGTTGTGCTCGGCGCCACTCTTCATGCCGACGACATCGATACCGGTATTGGCGATGTTGCCGACGAACAGGCAGTTGTCGATCTCGGCGGAACTGCCGCCCAGCAGATCGATGGCTGCCCCCGTGACCTGGGTGCGGTTGTCGCGGAAGATGGAGTTGCGGAAGAGCACCGCGCCGTCGGTGAAACCGCGATGTTCCACGGAGACGCCACCGCCGCAGGGACTGGCGTAGTTGTCGAAGACCTCGACGGCCTCGATGGTCGGGTAGGAGCGGCCGAAGATCTTGATGCCGCCGCCGTCGGAATAGAAAAAGCGCCCCTTGGCCAGCGCCGGATGGCTCGTAGCCCGGGGTTCGATGTCACCCGCGCCCTCGGACAGGGTCACGAAGCTGTTGGCTCCGGTGATCTGGAAGCCGCGCAGGGTCGTCTGCCGCGTGATGCCGTCGCCGAAATAGACGACGTGATTGACGATAGCCGGGAAGCTCTTCGCCCGGGGATCAGCGACATCGGGGTTGGCCGCCGTCAGGATCACGTCCCCCTCGGCCTCGAGGGTGAGGCCATCGTGTCGAGCGTTGAAATGGATGAGGGCCTGAGCCGGCCGGGCGGGCCGGTAGATCCCTGCATGGACGATGATACGGTCGATGGCAGCATCGTCGGCGGCCTGCTCCAACGCCATCTGGATATCCTCTCCGGGCATCACGTGCAGCGCCTGGCTCTCATCCGAAGAGGGCAGGGAGCCTTGCGGCGACTCCGGCCCCTGCTCGCGTATGTCGATCGACCGGCCACCTGGAATGGGCCCCCGGATCAGTTGCACCGCTCCCAGGGGCCAGGTCACGCGCACCGAGTCGGCCTGTGTCGCGTCACCGAGCCCGAAATAGAGTGGCATGCTGCTCTGTGACAGGTAGCCGGACTGGCCGTCGTGAATCTGCGCGTAGGACCGGCCACCGGCGTAGACCTCCACCCGGGCACCCAGTCCGTCGCGATTCGACACGGTACCGGTCAACCGAATCTGCAGGTAGTTCAGATCCGGCTGCTTCTGGCTCAGATCGCTGAGCAGCACCATCGGCGCCGAGTTGAAGTCGTTGGTCACCACATCCAGATCGCCGTCGTCGTCGAGATCGAAGATGACGGAGGAACGCGAGCCCAGGGCGCCCCAGACCTCGACATGGCCGTGCTGAAACTCGCAGTCGTCGTGCTGGTAGTCGTCTCCCGAACAATCCAGCTCGAACCACGGTACCGCGGTCTCGCCATCGCGACGGGGCTCGACGCCAAGGGTGAACTCGCTGTCCACCAGATGGCCACCATCGTTGAGCAGCACCGTGTTGACACCATAACGGAAGGGGTAATTCATGCTCGAGGTGACGAACAGATCCTCCCAGCCGTCGGCGTTCAGGTCGCCGGCACTGACCCCCCAGGGCCAGTAGTTCTCAGCGCCCACCTCGTCGGAGACCTCATCGAACCCGCCGTCGCCGCGACTGCGAAACAGGCTGTTGCCGAAGATGGACTGACCACCCGTGGCCAGGAAGGGCTCCTTCCAGGTGATCTCCGACTTGAACTTCTCAAGCTCGGGGCCGATATCGGTGGACATGTCGGAGTGCATGTCGGTGATGTAGATGTCCTGGTGACCGTCGTTGTCGACATCGAGCACCTGGATGCCCATGGCACCCCAGGAGGTCTTCGGAAACACCTCGCGGCTGCGGTCGATGAAACCGCCCTTGCGGTCATTCTCCCAGTAGTGGTCGCGTCCCTGCATGTTGAGTACGTAGAGATCGAGCCAGCCGTCACCGTTGACGTCGACGGGGGCGGCATCGCCACTGAAGCCGTCGTCGAGCAGGCCGCTGGCTTCGGTTACGTCCTCGAAGCGCAGGTCGCCCAGGTTGCGGTACAGCCGGCTGTGGCGCAGGCGCTCCGGCTGCAGGTGGCCGCCGAAGGCGCCCTTTACGGCCGAATAGAAGAGGAACTCGCCCGCTTCGTAGCCGGTCGTCGTGGCGTCATTGGCGACGGTTCGCAGTTCGTCGGTCGTGTACACACCGACGACGCAGAGGAACAGGTCGAGGCGTCCGTCGCGGTCGTAGTCGAAGAACACGGCCCCGGAGGAATGACCGTCGTAGCCGAGCCCCGAGGTCTCGGTGACGTCCTGGAAGTGCCCCTTGCCGTCGTTGACGAACAGCACGTTGGCGGAGCGCACGTTGGTCACGTAGAGGTCGGCGTCACCGTCGTTGTCGACATCGGCGAAGGAGGCCGTGACCCCCACGGGGGTCGTGACAGCCACCCCGGCAGCGGCGGTGATATCGGCAAAGGTGCCGTCGCCGAGGTTCCGCCACAGCTGGTTGCTGCCCACCTGTGTGGTGAAGTAGAGATCGAGCCGGCCGTCGGCGTCGACATCGGCCACCGCGATGCCGTTGCCGTGATCATAGTGAGCCGGCTTGTAGGTGCGGCCGGCATCGTCGACGACACGGTGCACGAAGCCGATGCCGCTGTCGATCAACCGATCGGTGAAGGAGAACCGATGAAGGACCCCGATCGAATCGGCACCGTTGAGCTGTGTCTGCCGGCGGCTCGCCATCCAGGGCGGATCGATGATCTCCGGAGGGACCGGGATCTGCGGGTTCTCTCCCCTCAACGGCACCGCGGCACAGGCGGCACACAGGGTCAGCAGGATACGGTGGGTTGTCGTCATGGCCTCTAACCTCGTCTGCGGGCGATGTTCACTGCCTTCTACTGCGCATCTGGTGGGGCGTAGAACATGAATTCCGGCTTCTTGTGATCGGGCAGCTCGGCGAAGCGCTCGAGGTGCGGTTGGGACTCATCGACCCGTCCGAGCTTTGCCAGGGCCTGACCCAGACCATAGTGCGCGTACTTATAGAGTGGCTCCAGTCGCAGGCAGCTGCGGTAGGCCTCGACGGCCTCGTCGAGGTCTCCCATCGCCTCCAGTGCCTGGGCCAGCTCGAAGTACGCGGCGCCGTACTCGGGGTTGATCACCAGGGCCTGCAGAAGCCTTTGGCGGGCGTGGTCGTGCTGACCGAGGCGAATCTGCGACACGCCCAGGCTGTAGAGGGTCAGCGCCGACGTCGAATCAAGCGCCAGCACTTGCTCGAAGCGACTCGCCGCATCGGCGAAGCGGCCGACGGAGTGCAGGATGTGGCCCAGATTGTAGCGGTAGATCTTCTCTTCGGGTCGCACCCTCACGGCTTCTTCCATCAAGGCGATCGCCTGTTCGGGGTCGGCGCGCTCCTTGAACATGACCAGAGCGAGATCGTTGAGCGCCGGACACAGGTCAGCCTGCTGCCGCAGGGACTCACGATAGGCGATAATGGCCTCGTCGTACCGCTCTGATTTCACCAGCGCCAGGCCGAGGCCGCGACGATGGGTCGCATCTTCGGGCGCCAGATCGACGGCGGCCCGATAGTGCGAGATGGCCAGCGGGTATTCGAAGAACTTCATGAACTCCAGGCCGGCCAGGTGTTCGATGCGATCGGCTGGCATCGTCTCCGTCGGCAGGATCCGGCCGGCGTCTCGATCCTCCAGACCCAGGCGCCGTGCCCGCAGCAGGCGAGCCCGGGCCCCCGAAGGCCGGCCGCGCCGACTGTAGAGGCCCGCCAGCCGGAACTGCACACGGGCGGGATCGGGATCGGCCATCTTCAGCTCGACGCGTTCCTTGATGGCGCCTTGACGGTCCTGCAGGAGGCGCGAGCGTTCCAGGGCGAGGCGGCTGTCTTCGGTACGTCCGAGCCTCCGGTAGAGGAGGCTCAGATTGTACACCGCCTTTTGGAAGGACGTGTCCAGCTGACAGGCTCGCTCCAGGGCGACGGTGGCCAGAGAATCGGCTCCGAGGCGCGCCTGCACGCGGCCCACGCCGTACCAGTTCTTCGCCTCGGTCGGCGCCAGGCGGCACGCCGCAGCATACTGTTCGAGGGCCTCGTCCGGCTCGTTCTGATAGAGCAGAACCGAGGCCAGGTACCGCCGTGCCTCGTCGTTCCAGGGATCGACCAGCAGGGCGCTGCGGAAGGCGGCCTCGGATTCCTCGAGGCGGCCCAGGTGGTCGTAGACGATTCCGGCATTATAATGGAACACGGGGTTGCCAGGATCGAGGTCGAGGGCCGAGCCGAAGCGCTCGAAGGCGCGGGACCAGTCGCTGGCATAGGCGGAGACGATGGCCACTCCGTGATGGGACTCGGCCAGCGTCGAGTCCAGGTCGACCGCCTGCTGAAAGTGTCGACGGGCACTGTCGAGACGGCCCGCACTCAGGTGCAGGGTTCCGAGAGCCTGTTGACTGAGTGGATCCCGCGGCTGCTCGAGGATGAGTCGCCGCAACTGCGCCTCGGCACTGTCGCGGTGGCCCTGCTTCAACGTAACGATGGCCGCCCGAACGCTCTGCAGCTGCGCGAAGTCCGATACGGCAGGCGTGGCGAGTCCTCCCAGCCACAGCAGGCCCAGCAGTACATGATACTGTTGCTTCACAGGCGTCATCGTTTCCTGAGACTACAACTCGGCACAGGACCAGGCAAAGGGCTGCGTATCTGCGTCAGCCCTCGCTCTCAACTCCACAGACGATCGTGAGCGCGGACCGCGTTCCACTCGTCTGTCGGCGCAAAGTATCCCGGATCCCTGTCGCTGAGATGGGCCCGCAGGACCTCTTCGTCAACATCGGTGAAACCGAGGCCGGGACCTTCCGGCACCTGGATGTAACCATCCTGGATCAGGGGCACGGGCAGACCGTCGACCATACGGCTCCACGTGTCGAGCTCGTCGACACTGTGATTCTCGAGAACCATGAAATTCTCCGACGCCGCGGCGCAGTGCACGGCGGCCAGCGCCGCAACGGGAGACATGGCCATGTGGAAAGCCATGGCGACGCCGGCTTCCTGGGCCATGTCGCAGATCTTTTTCGTCTCCAGGATGCCGCCGGAACTGGCCAGATCGGGGTGGGCGACGGCGATGGCCCGCTGGTCGAACAGGGCCCGGAAGTCCTCCTTCAGGTAGATGTCTTCGCCGGTACAGACCGGCGTGTCGACGGCGTCGGCCAGGCGCTTCCACTGGTCGGGGAACTGCCAGGGGATCATGTCTTCATACCAGGCCAGGGAGAACTGGTCGAGCGCTTTGCCGAGCCGAATGCAGGACTCGACACCGATGTGTCCGAAGTGATCGACGGCAAGGGGGATCTCATAGCCGATGGTTTCGCGCACCCGGGCGACGTACTCGCACAGGATATCGATCCCCTTGTCGGTGATCTGAATCCCGGTGAACTGGTGCATGACGGTCTGCGTCTGCAGCATCTGAGGGGGGGCGATGATGGCGTCGGGCACCCCGCGCAGCAGGCCGATGCCGACGTCCATCTTCAGGAAGCGGAATCCCATCTCCATCCGGGCTTTCAGCCGCTGTCCCATCTCGCGGCCGTCGGCAACGGAGGGTGTGTCGCAATAGCAGAGGATTTTGTCACGGAACTTGCCACCCGCCAGCTGATAGGCGGGCACACCGTAGGCCTTGCCCGCCAGATCCATCAGGGCCATCTCGACGGCACAGACACCACCGCCCTGCCTGGCATGATGACCAAACTGCTTGATCTTGCGGAAGATGCGGTCGACGTTGCACGGGTTCTCACCGAGGATGCGGCTCTTCAGAGTCAGTGCATAGGTCTTGCTGGCGCCATCGCGGATATCACCATACCCGCTGATGCCCTGGTTGGTGTCGAGGCGCAGGATGAGTCCGCGCAGCGGGTTGCGCATGACGTCGCAGATTCGCATGTCGGTGATTCTGAGTTCACTCGGGCGCGAGCTCGTCTGGACGTTGCTCTCGACCTCTGTCATGTCGTCTCCGGAAGGTGGCGGGAAGAGTAGATGCGCAAGCAGCGAAGGTATCTGCCGTTTTCCAGTGTCGTCAAACGCGCTGCCGGGCCAGTCGCTCTCTGCTTGGCCCTGCTGGGATCCGCCTGCTCGGGCTCCAAAGGCGCTGTCGTCACGTCCCCCACTGATGACGGCGGTGGACCGTCGCCAGCCGGCGGCGAGGCGCCGCCGCCGGTTCTGATCCCCGGAGACCGGGTGATCACTTCTCAGACGGACATCAATGAGCTGATGGCAGTCACGGCCTTCGCCATCGGCGGCGATCTCATCCTGGAAGGAATCGGTGATACCGACCTGACCGGGCTCGACTCCCTGGTCCAGGTCGAGGGCAGCCTGCTGATCCGCGACAATCCCGGTCTGCAGCGTCTCCCCCTCGACGGCTTGCAGCACGTGGCCGGAGATCTCGTGGTCAGGGGCAACCCGGTTCTGCACACCGTTGGCGTCTTCCCCCGGCTGGAGAGACTGAACGGCAGCATCGTCCTCGAGGGCAACGGACCGGCCGATCTCGGCGGGTTCGCCGCTCTCGATCGGCTGGATGGCGATTTGCGCATCGCCGGGTACGATGGTCTGCGTGTCGTGTCAGGCTTTGGGAAGCTGATCCGCATCGGCGGCAGCCTGCAGATTCTGAACAATCACGGCACGGCGCTGAGACTGCCGGGCCTGCAGCGCCTGGCCCGCGTCCAGGGCGGTATGCAGGTGGAGAGCAACAGCATCGACACACTCGTCGCTCCCGCCGGGTTGTTGAGTGTGGGCGGCTCACTGGAGGTGACGGACAACTCCCTGCACGCGCTGTCCGGTCTCGGGCAACTCGAGCTGATCGAGGGGTCGTTCGTTCTGGCGGCCGACGATTCGCTCCAGGTTGTCGAGGAGCTGACGAATCTGACCGAGATCGGGGGGGCTCTGTCGCTCCGCGGGCTGTCCCGGCTGTCGACGGTTGCCTTTCTCGACGGGTTGTCCCGGGTCGACGGCGGCTTCGAGCTCGTCGACAACACGGTCCTGGCCACCGTGCGCCTGCCACGCCTGCAACGGGCCGGCGGCATGAGGCTCACCTGCGATCCCCTGGATTGTGCTCTGCAGGAGATGGAGTTCGCCGAACTGGATCGACTCCACGGTGACCTGGTCATCGCCGGAACGCGTCTGCTCAACCTGGACGGATTGAGTCACCTCCGAACCGTCGAGGGCGATCTGATTCTGCAGTTCAACGATGCTCTGGACGATATCCAGGGGCTGGCCGGTCTCGACACCCTGGGCGGCGAGCAGGCACTGTTCATCAATGAGAGACAGCCCCTCGACCAGATCGCCGATCTCGTCGAACAGCTGCGCGACCACGGTTTCGAGGGTGAAGTGCAGATCGTCGGCGGCTTCACCGGACTGGCCGAATGACCGGATTCGCCGGGCACCTCAGTGGTGGCGCAGGGTGCCATTGATGTCGACGTCACGGTAGACCGTCGTCCGGCCTCCCGGATCGACGACGCGCACCGAATCCACGCGGCCAGCCTCACCCAGTCCGAACCAGAGTGATCCATCCCCCTGGCTCAGGTATCCGGTACCACCCACGAGCTGTTTACTGACCACCGTGCCGCCGGAGAACACCGTCGCTCTCGAGCCCACCCGTCCAGGCTCCAGTTGCAGCCGCAGCCAGTCTCCGGCTGCCGGGTCGGTGTTCTTGAGCAGCGCCGGCGACTGGCCCAGGTGGGTGACGACAAGATCGAGGTCCCCGTCGGCGTCGAGGTCGGCGGCCGCCGCCGCTCGGCTCGTCATGGTCTGTGAGAAGTAGTCTCCCGCCGTGGCTGAGACGTCGGTGAATCTCGGTGGAGCCACACCCTCGTTGCGCAAGAGCTGATCGGGCTCATCCGAGCCGATGCGGCCATCGTGCAGGGCCAGGTCATTCTGCAGGTGGCCGTTGGCGGTGAACAGATCTTCGTCGCCATCGTTGTCGTAGTCGAAGAACAGGACGGCGAAGGTCAGCCATCGACGGGAGAGGGAGCTGAGTCCGGCGGCCACGGTGATATCGGTGAACAGGTCTCGGCCCTCGTTCAGGTACAGGGTATTCGTCTCGAGTTCGAAATTACCGACATAGAGGTCGGCGTCGCCGTCCCCATCGACGTCGGCGGCAGCCACCCCCATTCCCGCCTCGGCGCGGGCGTCCTCGTTGTAGGCACACCCGGCCAGCTCGCCGATCTCCACGAAAGACTCGCCTGAATTCCGGTAGAGGAAGTTGGCCTCCGTGTCATTGGCGACGTAGACGTCGAGGTCGGCATCGGCGTCGTAGTCGAGGATCGCCAGCCCCAGTCCTTTGCCGCGCACGCCATCATCGATGGCCGCCGCCCGGCTGACATCGAGGAAACGTCCACCGTCGTTGCGGTAGAGGATATCGGGCTCGGCAGCGAACTCCCGTGGGTGGCAGTACATGTGCCGGCCGTCCCGTTCGCAGCCGACCGGATCGTGCACTGTGTCACGCAGGTAGTTGACCACGTAAAGATCCTGCCAGCCGTCGCCGTCCAGGTCGGCGAAGGAGCAGGCTGTCCCCCAGCCCTCAGAGCCGACACCAGCCACTGCCGTCACGTCCACGTACCCGGAGTCGGTTCCGTGGTACAGTCGGTCGGGACCGACGTTGGTCACGTAGAGATCGACGCGCCCGTCCCTGTCGTAGTCGCCGACACAGGCCCCCATGCCGTAGCCGTCACCCGCCGCACCGAGAGCTCCCGGACTCCGGGTGAAAGACCAGTCGTCTCCGAGAGACTCATTCAGGAACAAAGCGTTGACCGGCGCGACATCGGTGGACCCTCCGGACAACGGCCGGCCGTTGACGAAGTAGAGGTCGACGTCACCATCGGCATCACTGTCGAACAGGGCCAGACCCCCACCCATCGCTTCCGGCAGCAGTTTCTCCGGGCTGCTGTCGCTGAAGTGCACGAAGGTCACCCCGGCAGACTCCGCCACATCGACGAACTCGGCCGCCACACCGCCGCTGCACAGCAACGCGGTGGCCATGGTGGCGACAAGCTTCATGGGACCACTTCCACAGTGAGTTCAGCTTCGGCCACGGTGATGCCGTCGGCATCGACGAGCAACTGAACGACATGTCGTCCCGGGGGAGCATCCAGAGGGCAACTGACGCCGACCGATCTCGCCGTCCGCCGCCCGGAGCGGAGGCGTCCGAGCCGGACCGGGGACGGTATCTCGAGCACGGCAGCCGTTCCGGTGCGCCGCAGGCTGAGGTGCAGCTCGCCCGGGTTCTCTTCCCCGGCGTACTCCAGTCCGAACAGCAGTCGGGCGCTCTGTCCCGGTCGCAGCACAGTACTGCTGCCGCCAGTCACCAGGTGCGGCGACAGCAGGTGGACCTGGGTTGTTCTCAGTGGTTCTCTCCGCGAGGCTGCGCCATAGCGGACCAGTCTGGGCGGCACCTTGGCGGCAACCCTCGCAGCGGTACCGTCATCGAGCCGTACATCGTAGCGGTCGCCCAGATGACCGACGAGAGCATACGTCCGGGCCATGGCCAGGGCGGTGATCGTGTTCTCCCCGTGGATCTGTACTCTCGATCCAGCGGCGAAGGCGTAATAGCCATGGAGAAAATCCCCGGGGTGGAAGGCGATCACCTCGCGGCTGCCGGCGGCCCGGGCCGTAACGAGTATGGGGTGGTCGTCCGGGGAGGAGGCCAGACCCAGGTCATTGACCAGATGGACTATCGCTTCCCCGGCAGGACCGGTCGTCTCACTCCAGCGTCCGTAGGGCGCCTCCAGGGTCACGACGATCCTTGCCAGAGGCTCCCGTGCACCGGCGCTCGCCTCGACCTCCCGGGCATCGCTGAGGTAATCGTAGCGCAGCGTCTCCGGCAGCAGCCAGCCGAGATATCCGCCCCCCCGTCCCCGGGTCAACAACGTCACGGCGCCCAGCAGGTTGACGGACACGGCGGCGGCCCCATTCAGGTCCCCCGGATCCCGCAGCCACAGGAAGGAGGCCCACCACTGCAGGCCAACGCCCAGCGCCACCAGGGCCTCACGACGTTTCCGCAGGATCAGGCTGCTGTCCCCGCCTTTCCGCATTCGCCGAACCGGGTGATGACTGAGACGTACGGTGGCTGACGGCCGGTCGGGCGTCGGAGCAGCGACGATGTCGATGGCAACGGGGCCGGTCCGACGGCCGACTTCGATCTCCGCCTCTCCGTCACGGATCAGCCGGGCAGAGTAGCAACCACTGACCATGCAGGCCGCAAGCAAGGCGGCGACGAGTCCGCGCCAGCGCGCTTCACAAAACGGCCGTCGTGAAACTTGACAAATGCTCGAGCAGGCGCCAGAATTCCACCCCCGCCTCCCGGGCCCTGTTCGGGCCTTGGGGAGTTGCGGCAAGCTCTCCCTATTGTGATCCCGCTCTGTCAACAAGCCTCGATCGGTTCGATGTCCATGCGTATTCAAGCCATCCTGACGTGTTGCGCTCTGCTTCTTGCTCCGTCGATATCGCAGGCCCAGCAGACCTTCGAGATCGTCACCTGGGCGCCGGCAGACGGCTCCACTGTGCAGAGCGATTCCTCCGGCGCCCTGATTCTGGGTGATGTCGACGCCGAAACCAACCTGGCAGATCGCAAGATCGCCGTCGATCAGACCGGCCAGTCGGCGCGGGTCACCGACGCCAACATGACGCGAAACTCCGCCTGGAACAGTCTCACACCCTCCTCGTTCAACTTCTTCGTCCAGCTTGATCTGGAGGAGCCACGGCTGATCGACCGTGTGGCCATTCGACCAGTGACGGGTAACACCACCGACTTCGTCAAGGGCTACAGTCTGCAGACATCGACGGACAACGTCGTGTTCTTCGAGCAGGTACTCCAGGAGCGCAACCTCAATATCGACATCGATACCAGCTTCGCGCCGGTGGTAGCCCAGTATGTCCGGGTCCAGGTCAAGGCCATCGACAGGGTGCACAATGTCGTCATCTCCGAGGTTGAGGTGTACGGTCAGGGGTTCGTCAGTTCCGCCCAGTTCGACAGCGAGGCCATCGACTTCGGCGATGCTGCTGACAAGAACTTCGGCATCGCCCGGTGGACGCCCGTCATCCCCGAGGGGACGTCGCTGGCCGTGTCCTTCCGCATCGGATCCACGTCGTCCCCGTCGGCCGAGGACGATGACTGGAGCGCCTGGACGGAGCCCTCCACAGAGAACGACGGTGTCCTGATCGAGTTGCCCGAGCCTGCCAGATACCTTCAGTATCGCGTGATGATGACCTCCGGTGACCCCAGCGTCACGCCTCGACTGGAAGGACTGCAGATCGACTACGGTGAGCCGCTGGCCGTGTCCTTTTCCGGCAGTGTCACCAGAACGCTGACGGGCGCCGCCGATGATACTCTCACCGTCGACGAGGCATCCATCGGCGACGAACACGAATTCGATCTGCACCTGCAGGCCGAGGCCGGCGCCGGCGGCTTCGATATTCTTCGACTCAAGCTGCCCAATGCTGCCAGCGTCGAGGAGGTGCTTCTCAATGGAGAGGCCGTCCAGGCAACACTCACGATGAGCGGGTCGACGATCGATCTCGACTTCGGCCGCACGTTGACGGGCAGCAACACCTTTGACCTCCGTCTCGGCTCGGTGCTGTTCGACGAGCGCAACGTGTTCAGCGCCGAAGTCCTCGATTCGGCCCGGCCTGACAATCCACAGCAGGTGGCAGCCAATGACGTGCGTGACGACGCCCTGGTGATCTTCGGGGTCGGCGTCAGCGACAATGTCTTTGACAAGGGCTCCCTCACCGTCACACCGAACCCCTTCTCGCCCAACGGTGACGGTCGTTTCGATGTCGTTGAGTTCTCCTACGCGCTGGCCAAGATCGGCACACCCCAGCGGGTCCGGTTGCGCGTCTTCGACCTGAGGGGCCGCGAGCTGCAGGAGTTGACCTTGCAGCAGAAGAGTGGCTCCCACACCGTGACCTGGGACGGCCGCGGCGAGGATGGACAGCTTGTGCCGCCTGGCCTCTATCTGTTCCAGGTCGACGTCGACAGTGGCAAACCGGTGCGATTCAACGGTTCCGTCGTGGTCTCTTACTAGTCGTGAGCATTCAACTATATGCGCGGGGATCGGCTTCCATGAAGGGCATTTTCTCAATCGGCCTGGCGTTGGTCCTGATGGCAGGTATCCCGGCGCAGGCAGCCTTCGAAGGGCTCGGCGGTACGACACGTGCCAGTTCCATGAGCCAGGCCTACGTCGTCCACGCTGCGGACGCCGGCGCCTTGTGGCACAATCCGGCAGGCCTCGCCCGCGGCGCACACCGGGGCGTCGAGGCGGATTATGCCCGCCTCTATCCCGGTCTGGACGTGGGGCCCGATATCAGTACCTGGAGCCTGAATTACACGCAGTCACTGGCCGGTGGGCGAGTCGGCGTCGCTGTGGCCGGTCTGGGCGCCGACGTGTACAGTGAAAACGGGCTGGTCATCGGTTACGGCCGCGGCCTTGTCGCCGGCGGGCATGCCGGTCTGGGCGTCCGCGTGCTGCGCTGGTCGGCCGACGGGTATCAGGGTGATGACGATCGCTCGGGAACCGGAATCGCCGTCGATCTCGGCCTGCGGTACGATGTGTGGCAGCTGCCCCAGGGTACGCTCTCGGTGGCCGCGGCGGCCCTCGGAGTCAACGAGCCCGACGTCTCTGAGAGCGGCGGGGGTACCGGCGTGCCCATGCAGCTGTTGCTCGGCCTTGGATACGAAGACGCCAACTATGCGGTCGAAGCTGACTGGGAGATCGTCGATGGTTCGGGCCGGGCCCGAGTCGGCGGAGAGTACAAGGTTGGCGGTCGCTACGACGTACGCCTGCGGCTCGGCGCCAGCGGCATGAACAACGACGAGTCCTCCGGTCAGATCGACGGCGGCGTCGGTCTGCAGATCGGCGCCATCGTCCTCGACTACGCCTACCATGACTCGTCTGAAATCAGCGGCACCGGTAGCCAGCGCCTGTCCCTCGGTTACCGCTTCTGATGCAGCATCCTTGCCGTCATCGTTCGTCCTGGCTGGCCACATCGGTGGTGCTCGGTCTGTTCTCCGGGCCTGGTCTGGCCGACGACGATACGGTCAAGGAGGGCGGTGAGACCCCGCGCTACCCCGACTACACGTATGAAGAGGAGCTGCCGCGCGATCTGCACAACGTGCCTGGTGCCAGTTCGGGAACCTTCTTCGAGCGCCACGACTACAGCGACGAGTTCATCGGTCGCTGGCGGCCAGGATATCTCAACTACGGTTGGGAGGACTACGAAAACTACCGGCTGAATACGACGCCCTACCTGCGGACGTACGACAACTTCGGTAACTACATTGCCGATGGCTACGAGATCTTCCGCATGGAGGAATTCCGCACCCGAGCCCCCGTCGTTGGCAGCGTCGGTATCAAGGGGCAGTTCTACCAGAACTGGCTTCGCCATCTGATCATCGCCGACGACTCCTATGGTCGTTGGAGCACACGGTTGATGGTGGGAGACTACATCCATACAACCTTCACGCCCTTGACCCTGGACATGACGGGCTTCAACGGGGTGCGTTTCGACGCCATCTCCTCCGGCACCCAGCAGCTCAGTCTGATCTTCTCGCGCATCTCCGATCCGATGAAGATCGGTTTGCGCAACGCCTCCTCCGGGATCGGCTCACCCACCGATCTGGGCAGTTCCGGCAAGAGTCAGAACCGGGACGACGGCACCTACCTGATGGGTGGCCACTGGGAAGGCGACATCGGTCGATCCTTCGTCGTTGGCGCCACCTATCTGACGATGCATCGATTCGACGCTGCGCGCGGGTTCCGCACCAACAGCCGCAAGGGGCTCGCACCGCAAAACACGGTACCTCAGCGCGTCACGCTCCGCTTTGAGGATGACTCCCCCGAAAATGGTGGCGGTGCCGCCGTTTTTGACCTCGTCGCCACGGCTACCCTGGCTCCGGCCATCGATGCGGAGGGTGAGGAGGGGGCCGTTGTGGCCCTCACGCCGATCATGATCGATCTATCGCCTGGAGTGGTGCAGGTGGGCCGTCACCTCGAGGCGAATGGCCAGTTTCGCGACGAAACGGGGAGTGACAAGCCGAACTACATCGATTACGTCTTCGAGGTCCCTGAAGACGTCGTCGATCTGAAGTTCTCCGCCCTGCTGGCCAACGACTACAAGATCTCGATGCGGCAGGACCACTTCTTCGTCACCGATCCGGTTCGCGGCAGCGGGCAGGCCCGGGAAACCAGCTTTGCCATGATTCGGCGCGCTGACGGTGCGGTGACGGACATGTCGAACCTCGAGCGCATCCAGTTCGACTACGGGCTGAACACGGGTATCGAGGTCTACGGCGTCAACGGCCGACTGGCCATTCCCGGTCTTGATGTTCAGGGTGAGATCGTACGCAGCCGCAACCACTTCCAGTACCCGACGCTGCTGGGTACCCGCTCCGATTTTGAGGATTGGGCAGGTTATGTTACAGCCACCAAATCTCTCTCGACACGTGTCGACATAGGGGCCGAGTTATTCTCTATCGGCGCGGGGTTCACCGGACTGAATCCGCACCCCAGCGACCCAGATGGCAACATTGGCGACACCTTCTACTTCAACGATCCGCGACAGCAGTTCTATCGTGGGACCGGAACCGTGACGAGTGAGCCCTATTACGCTCTGGTCGACGACAACGACAACATGCTCTACAGCGAAATTGCCGACCAGTGGATCGGCACGCAGGGCATCCCCTTCGAGGCCGGTGACGGCCGCGCCGGGGTCTATCCGTCCTTCGACCTGGATCAGGACGGGCATCCCGACTCGAATCGCAACCGCAACGAGTTTTCCGACTGGGATGAGCCATTCCTGATGTACTTCACCGACCCCGACGGGTTCTATTTCGGTGATGACTTCAACAACAACGGTATCACCGACGCCTGGGAAGACGATACGCTGCCCAACTATCCTTACTACAAGGACGAACGGGGCACGCACGTGAACGGCAAGGTAGGCCCGGTCAACGGGCTGGCCCTGAGTGTCGGGCGCTACGCCGTGGAGCAGTTGGCGGGAAGTGGTGTCAACAATGTGACCTATGGCCGGCTACGCTTCGACCAGCGGGTTGGCCGTACGTTGCGTCTGCGCTTCGAACACGAGACGAAGGACGTGGCCGACGATATCGGCAACGACTACTTCCGCTATCTGCTGCGCGAAGGCTCGGGGGCGCGCTATACGGCCACATTCTTCGCCGATCCACTCGAGACGCGAGACAGTTACGTCAATCGGGGACTGGCGCGCGCGGAGTTCGCCCCCTCTTCGGCCTGGCAGGCTGAGGCCAAGTTCCGTTACGAATTCAACCACCAGCGGCGGCGGTCCTTCCAGCAGGAGGACGATCTGCGCTTCTGGGGTGCGGTGGCACGCGCTGGCTACGCCCACAGATGGCGCAACGTCGACATCATGGCACGTGGCAAGGTCCTGTTCCAGAAGCAGACGCGGGACAGCCTCGGCGATGCTATCATCGAGAATCTCCAGCTGTTCCCCATCCTGCGGGCAGACTGGCACGTCACCGGATCGTCTCAACTCCGCTTCGGTCTGCAGGGGCTGCCTCTGTTGCGGGACTTCCGTCGTGATCGTGTCAATGATGCCAACGACTCTGATCGCACGAGCTGGACCATCATGTGGTTCAACGAGTCGGAGTACGAAGGTTACATCGTTGGCACCGAGGTTGGCATCACACGTCGCGTCATCGACTTCGACCAGTCCGATCAGGTCGATACCCGGTTCACTCGATTCTTCGTACGCATCGTCTCGGCCGTGGGCGGAGCCGTGCGATGAGACGCCTTTGCCAGGTTATCGTCGCGCTGTTGCTGTGCGGTGCGACAGTCCAGGCGCAACAGGACTCACGCCAGCAGATCAGTCTGTCGAAAGCGCGCTTCGGTGATCGCTTCCTGTCCCGCTACGACGCCTCCTACCTCAACTACGGTTGGGTGAACTACCAGAATTATCGCGAAGCGATTCCCATCTTCAAGCGCTACGACGCTCTCGGTAACTACCTGACCGAGGGCTACGAAGTGTTTCGCATGGAGGAGTTTCGCAAGGCGTCGGCGGTTCAGGATGGAAGCCTGCTGTGGAAGGGCCGCTTCTACCAGAACTGGATGCGTCACCTCATCATCGCCAGCGACGGTTATCGCGGCTGGACGACGCGCATCACCGTAGGCGACGCGATCCGGACACAGTTCACGCCGCTGACACTGGACATGGCCCGATTCAATGGAGTCCGCTGGGACATGGCTTCGTCCAACAACCGCTTCACCCTGCTGGTGTCACGGTTGTCCGACCCAATCAAGCTGGATCTGAAGAACCAGCTCGGACCTGGCGGCCAGGCACTGCGGGTCAACGATGGGCTCTACCTTATGGGCGGGCACTGGGAGAGTCACGTGGGTGACTTCCTCGTTCTCGGCGCCACCTATCTCAATATCCACCGTTTCGATGCCACGCGCGGTTTCACTACCAACACCATGAAGGGGCTGACACCTCCGAGTACGACCCTGTCTTCAGTGGTCGTCCGTTTCCAGGATGACTCTCCTGAAGATGGAGTGGGCGGGGCGGTCGTGTTCGATGTGAAGGCCGTGGCCCGGATCATCGAGAACGGTCAGGAGCGTTTCGAGGAGCTCGAGATAGACGATATAGAGCGCTCTGACGGCGTGATCGATGCCGCGCGACACGTGGAGGCGAGTGGCACTTTCGTCAATCGGGACAATCAGAACATCCCGAACTTCATCGAATATGTGTATGAGGTCCCCGACAGCACGCACGGCGTAGAGTTCTCGACCATCGTGGCCAACGATTATCGCATCCTGATTCGGCAGGATCATCTGTACCGCGACTCGAGAGGTCGGAACAATCGGCGGGAGACCAATTTTCTGATCGTCCGTCGAGCCGACGACAACGTCGTCGACCTGTCGAATCGTCGCCGCGTCGTCTTCGAGCACGGCATGCAGACGGGTCAGGATGTCGTCGGGTTGAATGCCAGGCTGCGGCTGAAGGGGTTCGATGTCAACGGCGAGATCGCCCGCAGTTCCGACTTCTTCCAGTTTGCCTCCGAGCACGGCAGCCGCAGCGATCAGGACGAGATGGCGGGATACGTGACGGTCTCACGCGAGCTTCCTGGCCTGTCTCTCGGGCTCGAGGCCTTTCATATCGGTCCCGCATTCGGCGGTTTCCAGCACAAGTCGCAGGCGCGTGAGAACGCCGAGATGAGCGGCGACCTGTCGACGGACGGTGTAGAGCTCGAGAACGAGCACATCCGGACCCTGGGTACGAAGTACTTCTTCAATGTGGCTCGCCAGGACCCCATCGGCACCGATGTGACCGAGGGCGGCAGTTCGACCAACACACCGATCTACGCCCTCGTCGACGACAACGACGACATGGACCAGTGGCCGGATGACTGGGTGCAGGACTGGGATATCGCCGGCCGTCGGATCAAGTACCTGGAGTCGGATGCCGGCATCTACCCGTTCTTCGATGATGACGTGGATGGCTACGCCGACAACAACCGCAATCGCAACCAGTCGGCCGATTCTGAAGAAGCCTTCCTCATGTACTTCACCGATCCCCGGGAATTTTACTGGGGAGATGACTTCAACAACAACTTTGTCCTCGATGCCTGGGAGGACGACGACCAGCCCAACTATCCGTATTACAAGGACGAGCGCGGGTTCCATGCCGTCATCGAGTTCGAGCCACAGCACGACGTCAGTGTGATCCTCGGACGCTACGATGTCGACCAGGTGGCCGGCAGTGGCGGCAACGAGGTGGACTACGGACGCATATCTGCCCAACGGCAACTGACGCCGACCCTGTGGGTGCGGGCCGATCACGAGAGCAAGTCGGTCAAGGATGACATCAGCAATCCGTACTTCGACTTCGTGCTGCGGGAACAGACCCAGGGGCGGCTGATCCCATTCCAGTTCTTCTTCCCGGACGAGATCGAATACCGCGATAGTTTCGTGCATCGCGGTCTGTGGCACGCCAAGTACCGACCGAACGTTGCCTGGCAGTTCAACGCCAAGGCACGCTACGAGACAAACTCGCAGAACGCCGTGACCCTGGTGGACGGCACGAGGCGCCCGAAAGATGCCTACGACTTCATCGGATTTCTGGCCAAGGGGGGGTATGTCCGCAAGCTGGGTCGCTGGACGCTGATGCCGCGCTTCAAGGTGCAGTACATGAAGCGCGAGCGGGACAGCGTGCCCCTGCCGATCGTCGAAGGGCTGCTGCTGGCCCCGATCCTTCGTGCCGACTATCACCTGACGACGCGTACGACGATTCGCCTTGGCGCCCAGGGGCTGCCGCTGCTCAACGACCGTCGCATCGATTACCGTGATGGCGACAACGACAGCAATCACCGCACGTACCTGATCACCTACTACAATCAGTCAGACTTCGGCGGTTACAAGGTCGGCACCGAGGTCGGCGCCGAGTACAGACTGCAGGACTTCGACCTGAAGGGTCGCTCCGACGAGAGTTACGTGCGCTACTTCGTGCGCATGGTCGCCGGCGTCGGCAAGGTCAGGTAGGGGAGGGACAAGGCACACATGCTACTGACATCCCTCATCGGAGCGTTGTTGGCGACGAGTATCGCCATCAGCAGCTTTGTGCCCTCGGACGAGACGCTGAAGATCGCCTTCGACCGAGGTCAACGCTTCTACGTCATCGAAGACTACGAGCAGGCCATCGAGAAGTTCCTCGTCGTTGAGCAATCTGAGGACAGCCGCTTCGTCGACGAGACCCGCGTGCTCATCCAGGTGGGCGATCTGAGCTTCCCGGTGAAGGTGGCGGCAACCTTCCAGCTGGCCAACTCCCACCGCAGCCTGGCGGTGGACCAGTTGAAGAAGGCCGGACAGGAGCGTCGGGAGG
>MDTC01229010.1_pt1 | contig 20292 bp, 16 predicted proteins | sample 811181 | NCBI WGS metagenome assembly MDTC01 (sample SAMN05326644, study PRJNA326480) | marine metagenome | isolation source: seawater | place: Pacific Ocean: North | collected 2011 | reverse complement strand
CTACGGCCAATCCATCGAATGTTGTGTCAGTCGAGAGAATGAAGAAAACTTCGAAAGCCCCTGTGTTTGCAGATGAGTTGTTTGCAATATTTTCCACTGTGTAATCAACAGAAACGATATCTCCTGCTTTTGCTTTTGCTGGTTCATTAACCATGGTAATGGTCATGTCTGGCTTTGGCACCGTGTTGTTTGTCCAGACTCTTAGGGTATATTGCCCATCTCCGCTATACATGTTCACCCAGATGTAGAATGTTGTTGCTTGTCCAGATAGATTAGTAGATGCGGTCGATACTTTTTCAAGAGGGTCATTGAACTCTGACCAATCATATGCGTAGGGATTCTTAGTGGAATCAACAATGTACAAATCAAAATCTGCGCCGGTTGGAACTACCAACTCAACATCAACATCTTTTCCTGATGTAGTCGTGATGCTGTACATATCTTCAGGATCATTTGCATCAACACAACCAGTGACTCCTGTCGGTCCATTGCTTGGGTCAGTACCCAAACTCTTGGCAGTGGTGCTTGTGTTTCCGGCATCACCTGCTGAGCCAGCATCTGTTTGAACAGCATTACAAGGCGCTCTTCCTGATGCTCCTGTGTTAGCACGAGTTCCAAAATCATCGATTGTTCTAGCGGGCGCATCACCAAAAACAGGGTCTACAATCTCTTTTCCTTCTATGATTTCTTTGTCCATACCTGCACTTGCAAGCGGTGTCATGGTCATCATAATCATTAGGCTGGCTAGTAGGATGGTACGCGTTCGCATGGCCGTCACTGGTTCACGCTAACACTGGTTCGCTATGAAACTACGGTTCCCGCGTAATTTGTACCCTGTTTAGTTTACAATTGGTGCGGCAGCGTTAACCTCGTCTGAAACTCCGGAGGAATAACGTTGGAAATTCTTATTGAACATTGATGCTAACCTGTCAGCAGTAGTATCGTACTCTAATTTATTTTCCCAAGTTTGCCTAGGGATTAGAACATCTGAAGGAACACCAGGGCACGACCTCGGGATTTCAAATCCAAATCTTTCATCGGTGATGTACTCAACATCGTCTAACTCACCATCTAAGGCAGCATTCAACATTGCTCTTGTATACTTTATTTTCATTCTATTTCCAACACCGTAAGACCCACCAGACCAACCGGTATTGATTAACCAAGCAGTTGAGCCGTGCTCAGCCATTTTTTCAGATAATAAATCCGCATATACACCAGGATGCATTGGCATAAACGGCTCTCCAAAGCATGCAGAGAAGGTTGCCTCGGGTTCTGTGACGCCGATCTCGGTTCCTGCTACCTTTGCAGTGTAACCTGATATGAAATGATATGCTGCTTGAGAAGCTGACAATCTACTGATTGGAGGCAGTACTCCAAAAGCATCGCATGTGAGGAAAATCACGTTTTGAGGATGTCCTCCTTTGCTGTCATCAGTTCTGTTTTCAATTGCCTCAATAGGGTATGATCCTCTTGTATTCTGAGTTTTACTAACATCGAAGAAATCTGGAACACCGTTATCATCAACAACTATGTTCTCCAGTACGGTTCCTTTCTGTTTTGTTGTAGCAAAGATTTCTGGTTCATCTTCCTCTGAGAGGTTTATCAGTTTAGCATAGCATCCACCTTCAAAGTTGAAGACACCATTTGAGCCCCATCCGTGTTCATCGTCCCCAATTAGTGCTCTTTTCGGGTCTGCTGAAAGTGTGGTTTTTCCAGTACCTGATAGTCCAAAGAAAATTGCAGTATTTTCTCCGTTGGTGTTCGCGGAGCAATGCATTGGAAGAATTCCTTTTTTTGGCAAAATTAGGTTCATCACACTAAATATTGATTTTTTAATTTCGCCTGCATACCTTGTGCCCCCGATAATCACTTCTCCAAGAGCATAGTTGACTATAACGAAGCATTCTGAATTAAGAGCATCATCTTCAACTAGCAGGTGAGGTGCATGATAAACCGTAAACTCAGGCTTGTGCGTTTCAAGTTGTTTCTCGTTTGGTCTAACAAACATATTCCTTGCAAAGGCGTTGTGCCATGCATTTTCATTGATTACTCTAATTGGAAGGGCTTCAGATTCCTCAGAGCCACAATACAGGTCTTGGACGAAAAGAGTATCTCTGTCCGACAAGTATTGAATTACCTTTAGCTTTAGACGGTTGAACACATCTTCGTCAGTAGATACATTGACTTCACCCCAGTTTACATCTTCACTAGTGCTTGGTTCGTAAACGATGAATTTGTCATTTGGAGATCTTCCAGTTCTTTCGCCTGTTTCTGTGACAAGTGCTTCATCTGCAGTTAAGTAACCCTCTCCTCTTTTGACAGCTAGATCGATTAGCGAGATGTTGTCTAGGTTCCAATAAACTGTTGCGGCAGTAGTGATTCCACTCTCGGATAAGTTGCCCGATTGGACACCCAAGGCACTGGCCATGAGGATAGCGTGTAGAAGGCCCTCTTTGTCCCTTGCGGTTGTGAGACTAGTGAAAAATACCATCAATCAATCATAAAACGCAAAATCAAGGGAGATATTCAAAGCCAAAATAGAGTGTCGAGTATCATGGAGAAGGATCCTGAAGACGACATCCTCTCCCAAAAAAATTTTCAAAAAGCGTCAGGCATTAACTTTGACAGTTTCTTAGTTTCAAATGACATTACACCGGAGCCGACACAAGAGTCCGTTGACGCAGAGGATATCGATGTAGCAGTTGGACAAGTAGCAGACATTTTTACTCGTGGGGACCAATTTGTAAGCGAGAATGAAGAACCTGAGTTAGACACAGTTACCGAATACGCCGTGGAAGGAGAAAAAAGAGTTCATTACGGACTAATGATATCAATGATTGTAGTTTGGTCTGCAATCGGCACAATAGTGGGAACTTCTCCATTTTTCAGTAATACTATCTCTGCATTAGGACTTTTTGCCATGGCCGGTTTTGGAATATGGCTGGGAGAAATCTGGATTCCCAATAATCGAATGAGGATTCTTGGAGTAACCTGGGTTATAATTTCAATGAAATTATTGTATGGGCTTGCGATTTCTATGTATTCTTGGGATTGGGTTTCCCAAACTGAACTGGGACTGTCGCTACTGGCTTTGGTAGCGGTAAATATTGGAATAGCTCAACATCATGATGAGGACGCAATTGCGACTCAAGCAACTCTTGTTCTTCTTGCTATAGGCTCTGCAGCCGGAGGTCCATACGGCGAAGAAGGGGTTGCGATTATGATAGGAATAGGCACCCTTCTACTTCATGGACTAGCATATCTCAGGACTTCAGGGAATTTGGCTTCACTGGGAATTGCAGCCTCTTATCTTTGGATTGGAATACATGCGATAAGTAACGACTGGAATATTTTTGGAATTTTCATTACTTCATTTGACGACGATCTACTACTATTCCTGCTTATGTTTGGCGTGACAGGTGTTAACGCAATCACAGCTACAAAGTTCGCAAGAGAAGAGAATTGGTTTTCATCTGCATTCAAAGCCATGGGGCTTGGAAAACCTGGACTGTGGTCTGTTTCAGTCGGATTGGGCATGTTTGGTGCATTGCTTGCAATTGCATCTAATAGATTGGAAACTGGTTACGCACTAGCACAATTAATTCTACTTCTTTCAGCATTTGCCCCGTCTTATCTAGTAGTGAGAGGAGAAAGCTGGTCTAAATTACAATACTACGCTTTGTGGCCTGCGCCTCTACTTTTAGCTATGGTAATATTGATGGTAAGGGGCGTGATTGACACCCCTGTTTCGGAACCATGGTCGATTTATGCTGCATTCAGTGCAGCGATCACGACATTTGCAATTTTAAATCACCAACACGCAGTTTCAGATCATGTTCTATGGCTCGGCTCAATTGTAATTGTAATCCTGCTCACTTTACTCATTCCGGCCGAGGAAAAAGAGTATGCAAGAGCCTTACTGATTTGCCAATCAGTGGTGTGGTTAGGCTTGGCCTTCCTTGCCTTAAGAAGAGATTCTCCTTCGCTTGCAGGCACTACTTCAATTGCTCCTTGGATTTGGCTATTCTTGTTTGCAAGCAATCTTGAAAATCGTTTGATATCAGTTGAGATTTTGCCCATTAATATCGATCAGTTTGATTTGACAATATTCCTTCTACTGCTAATATCTATTCAGATTCCTTTGAATCTAAAATTAGGTCAGAGCGGCGTAAATCTCGCAGGTAGACTCGTTGGTATGTCTGAATTGAGTGCTAGGATGAGAGATAGTGGAGCAATGAGATTATGGAACATAAGTTTCATTGTAATACTGTGTACAATGCTATTCATAACAACTCCAGACACAGTACCGTCTTACGGGCTGATTATTGTTATGTCAGTATTGCTATTGTCTCATTCAATAGCGATGCGCCTCGATCGACATCAAGGAACGCCACGCACGATTTTGGTTAGTTGGGCTATAGTTGCTCTAATACTCCAATGGCGCTTTGGATTCGCATCTGCTTTCATCATGGTTTTTGGAATTTCATCGATTATTATCGTAAGCTGGTCAGAAATTAACCTGAATAGATTAAAACTCGGAGAGAAACTTTCCCATCAAGCAATACTGCCTGAGACATTGATTACCACAACTCTTGGATTTATCGCCGTTATGTTCATGATCCTAGCGCTAAATGAACCGATAAAACAACCACTGAGCCACTCTTTATTCTTTGATGATGCCATGTTAAATTTACGTCTTTCATCCCTCGCAGCAGTTTGTACAATTGGGGCTCTATATCTGCCTCGGGCGTCAAAATTAGAGAAATTACTACCATCAGCGATTGCTAGCATATCTGTAATTATTACCGTCGGAATGGCTGCAATAAGTCTGGAGGATGATTTTTCTTTGTATCTTGCTGCAGTTACATTTGTAGCAACCGGTGCATGGCTGGCAGCACAAGGAGAAATTCGCTCTAGGCTGAAACAAGTTTCAGAGCGCCAAGAACGAATTGACAAATACATTGCAAGAAAGGAAACCGTGGATGAATCCGCTGTAGTAGAGGAAGAACAAACCGGAATCAAGATGATTGATGCAGAGTTATTACAACTGTCAGAACTGCAACAAAAACGATCCCGAAGAAGAGCAGCTTCTGGAGAATACGACTTAGTGGTTGGAGATATTCACCACAAGCCTACTATTGTATTATCTTTCATTGTTGTAACGATAATCGTAGGCGTATTTTTTGCATGGACAAATGGGGACTCTTTGATTGCGATTACCTCAGCATCTATGATTTCGATATTGTTTATTGGAATCGCCCGTTGGAGGGCAGATCAAGTTAACTTGCAATTACCCGATATTTTGGGAATAGAATCTCCTATTGCATTAACTATGGGAGGACTGACACTCATCCAAATTGCAGGTAGATTAGGCGATTCAAACGTACAACTAAACTCACAGTGGGAATCACTTATTCTTCTAACGTCCCTGATAATTCTCGGCACAATTTCATTGTTAGGTAGGAAAGATTTGGGATTAAGGATTCCATCGGTCTTGGAAGGAATAGTTGGCCTACTAGTATCATCAAGAGTTCTTACAACCTTAATGGGTGTTGACTCAATCCAGATGGTGCCAAATTACAGCGATGAGATGTCATGGATTGTTCCAGTTTGGGGCATAGAAGTATTCCTAATTTTAGCAGTGCTATTGTTTGAATGGGTAGAAAGGGAGAGGCTCAACCGTGATTTAGGAGACCACAGAGGGGCGATAGGACGCTTCACTTGGGCATTAATGGCAATAATTATTTCATTTGGAATTGCAGGCTTTATCGCAGCAATTTTTGCTGTTAAGAATTCATTAAGATGGGTCCAACCAGCAGTCCCGCTTATTGTTGCAATATTCATCCCAATTAGTTGGAATGCATTAGGAAATTGGATTGATATCATTGGTAATACAACAGGTCTTTTCATGATTTCCTTAGGATTAATCGGATTAATCTCTGCAGTTTATGTGATTAAGGTAGAAAGACAAATCTGGCTTTCTTCTTGTCTTTGGATTGGTCAGATAATGGTGCCCTCAGGAGCATTTGCGATTTATGAGTCTACATCAGAATTGATGATGGTATTATTGATTTTAGTCTCTACCACATCTTGGATAATTGGTGTTATAACACTGCGAAGGGCATGGAGAATAATAGGTGCGCTGGACTTGGTACTAGCATGGCTAATTGCTAGTGTTTTGATAATATCTGGCACTCCTGGAATTATGCTTCTTGCGATGCTGATGGCAACTGCAGTCTTGTTGGGACTAGTTACATGGCTTGGACAGAAATACGAGGAAGAGATATCAGTTACTTGACCAGTAGCTTCTCGCTTAATTTGTCAGTAATTTTTCCAACTACAGTGATAGCAGCACTGGGGTCAATGCCCGGAGATACACGCAAGGAGACATTCGTTTTTGCTTGAGTACCGGAATTTCTTATGCCAATTGAAATACCTTCTTTTTCGAGCATTAGCAGGTTTTCCTCTCCATCAAGCCCACTTACAGTAAGATCGCCTAAACTCTGCTTAGCCAAGTCTGCAATTAAGACTGCCAATTCATTTTTACCATTCCATTTGGAACGATCAGAAGGGAATATTGAGTTCCTTATCTTGTAGCCTTTCTCAAACGGGCTAAGACCATTTTTTACTGAATTAGCGCATAAAACAGCTAGCAAACTCGCTACACCATCTCCCACCAGGCACCTACTCCCATCTTTGTTCGGAGATGAGAGTACAATATGCCCTGAGTCTTCTACACCAATTACATTCTGACCTTTACCTCTAAGTTCCTTTGACAGCCATCTATCTCCGACGGCTGTCTGAGAACTGGTTACATTGGCGTTCAGTCTTTTGAGGGATGAAATCAGAGATAGGTCAGACTCTATACTAGCAGCCAAATGCCAATCACCTTTAGCTGAACGTAGGATGCAGTCAGCCATTTCATCTCCGTCCATAACCCTGCACCCATCATTTGTAGTAACTATGAACAGGCACCTATCTCCATCTCCGTCTAGTGCTGCAGCAATGATTTTTCCACTGGCGGATTCCTCAAGTGATTGTATTAACAAATGAGGGCTACTCTTAGCCTCTTTCCATGTCCATGAATCTGTTGGCTTTAGTTCTCCTGCTCCACAATTATGATTCATCTCTAATGCCGCTTTAGACACCTCATTAACTTCAATATTTATTGCCAAAAGCAAATCTTCAATCCAGTTAGATGCAGCTCCCTTGGAGCAATCTATGACTAATTTTTGCGGCTCAGGACTACCAAATATTTTTGTAAATTCCTGCATTCTTTTTGAAAGCAAATTCTTGTGAGCACTATCAGCGTCAAATACTGAATCTGGTGTTTTCAGCTTTTCTAGATATGTAGCATCGATGTCCCTATCTTCAGCGGCTAATTGTTCGACCAATTCTGTGATTTCCAATTCTACTTCTGGGTAGGTTTTGAAGCCTTGAGAATCAAATACCTTGATTCCAGAATCAGATACTGGATTGTGACTCGCAGTTATCATACATCCAAGAGATGAACTTGTATCTAAGACAGCGTTGTGTAACCCCGGAGTTGCGCACATACCTGCATGAGTAACTTTGCAATTTCCTAAATGCAATCCAACAGTTAGAGAATCGACAAGGCGGCGATTACCCGGCCTGTCATCCCAGCCAATAATGACTTTTGAATTGCTATTTACAGTCCTTGCAAGTGCCTCTCCAACGATCCGCATTAATCTTGGAGAGATTTTCCTTTCATCTAGCAGTTGAGATATTGCTTCATCATCAGAATCTGGGGATTTTACAACTTCTCCTCTGATTCCGTCGGTTCCAAAAAGCATTCAATCACCCGAAATTTGTGTTTTCGCTATGAATTCCAGTGATTACAGAATTTGCCTTTGATGTGCATTTTGGTCCTAAAACTACGCCGGGATTTGTTACAGAATTACAACCTAATTGAACCCCTTCCCCAAGGATTGCACCAAATTTTCTCAGACCTGTCGCAATCCTATTTCCATCCAACCAAGTGAAAACTTCCGTACCATCATTTCTGAGGTTTGACAACTTTACACCAGCACCTAGGTTAACATCTGGGCCAAGAACAGAGTCCCCCACATAATTGAAATGTGGAGCTTTGGATCGTGGAAGCAATATGCTATGCTTTGTTTCACTTGCGTGGCCAACTAATGCTTCACTACAAATCCAAGAATACTCTCGAATGTAAGCGCCGTGTCTAATTATAGCCCTAGGTCCAATGTATGATGGGCCAATAATGTGTACTCCAGGCTCGATTACAGCGGTCTCATCAATGTGTACGACACCTCTAGAATTATCTATGCTTACACCAGGTCTTGCTTTCTCTCCAACATCATTGAGCATGTCAATTATTTGTCCTTTGAGAGTTGGTAAAACAGACCAAACGGCTCCGCTAGGAAAACAGGGTTGTCTCCCACTCGACTTATCGAGCGACGGCCACAATTCATCTGCGTTAGGCGCGCCCATTAAGCAGGCCTAATCGCTGATGTGATTTGACTTTTTCATGCGACGTTGTAGATTCTTTTTCCTGTTGACCTATCTAGAGTAAAAATCACTGCGTTCTTTAGATATCTTGGTATGAAAAAGCCTACCTTTCTAGAAGTTAAGCCATGGTTTCTCATTTTTCTCGTAATTGACAGGTGATGGACAATATCCGCAGCTGAGCAGCCGGGGTTATTCGAAATGTAGTCAACAATTTCAGTCTTAAGTCTCTCAAGCCTCGCCGATTTCTGGGATCCTCTTCCATTCATGAGTATTAATTAGACTTCAGAACATATTGAACCATTTAGGGCCGTCCCGGGGACCCCATTATCAACAATAAATTATTAAAAAATTTCAATATCGTATTAGTGTGGGGAACAGAGCAATACCAATTTTGTTAGCATTTGTCGTGCTTTCTATCCCTCTTTCAGGTTGTACAGAACCAATTGCTGAAAAAGAGCAAGTTGATGCTGAGATTCTTGTTCAAGTAGAAGATCCGTGTTCCCTTCCATCAGAACCAATAACACAGTCAATGACCGTAATTTCTGTCAGTGGTGTCGATCGATTATTCCGATTAACCGTTCCAAGTTCTGACCCCGGAGTTAAGTTGGCATTGGTTATTGCCTTCCATGGAGGAGGTATGGCTGATGAGGACTTCAATCAGCAAGATGAGTTTGACCAGCTGGCAGAGCAAGAGAAATTCATAATGGCTTACGCCATTGCAGAAGACGGCAGAACTGAATCAGAGGGAGAGTGGTACTTGAACACTGCAGCAACATCAAGAGATGACAATGATTTTGCTCTCACAATAGTCAACGAACTTTCAAAATCATATTGTGTAGACCAAGATAGATTGTATGCAATCGGATACTCCCTCGGATCAATGTTTACCTATGAGGTTGCATGCCAATTAAACTACAAATTCGCAGCAGTTGCTTCATTCGCAGGGACAATGCCAGTTGAGCCAGAAACTTGTGATCTCATTGGTTCAATGTCTGTAATGCACATCCATGGTAAATTGGATCTGATAATTGATTACGATGATGATTGGGATTGGAAAGATGGTGAGCACGAAGGTGTTGGAACGATGAGTAACATTCCGGGAATGATTGATTATTGGGCAGAAAAATCAAATTGTCAAAATGTAGATTCCCATTACCACCAAACCGTCGAGCATATTGTCCACAGCGATTGTGTGGGAGGCGTCATCGTTGAGCATCATGGCTTAGAATTCGGTGGGCACACTTGGCCTGATGATGTTGCTGGTACAGAAACTTACATGCTGATTTGGGATTTCTTGAGTAGATTCACAAATTGAAAAAATCTCAGTAGGTCAGTTGAACCTCTGAGTTGGTAGCTAGGTGAATGACGCCAGGGGGGCCGCTCCACTTTATTTTGTCATCTGCAACGATTAGTCCACCTTCACCTTCTAGGACTCCTAGGGTTGCTTTTACTGAAGCCCAGGAACAGTATAAATTTGCATTTGTAGTTATTTTATCCATAAACCCCGCAATAATTGTCGAGTCTTGACCCATCTCATGATCTAGCTCCTGTATGTAAGATGCATCAAGTAGTCTTGTGCCAGCCGCAGCGAAAAATACGCTGACATTGTGGCCATCTTCTATGGCTTGAGCAGCACATGCCAATCCTACGATTGATTTAATTTGGTCATTTCTTGGCTCAGATACAAACTTGACAAAGACTTCCTTTCCCATGTGTCTTTCTAAATTGATGAAATAAATAATCTATTTTACCAATACCATCGAGAGCAAATAGTCTCTATGTCAACTGTTTTTGTGTTTTTATTTGCAAAATGTAATGTTTTAGGGCTAAGAACAACCATATTTAGACGCATATAAGGAAAATAACACGATGAAGGGTGCGTTGCATGAGCTGATACTCGGTGAAAAAACCGATGCTGTCTTGCGAAGATTTGCAATTAATTTTGCAATTCTGGGCTTCTTGATTCACTTGGCTGCTTGTACGCTTTACAGATTTGATAGTTTTCAGGTTAACGAGATGGAATCCTTTGTTGATTCCTACTTGGACGCCCTTTACACCCCGTTTTCAATAATATTAGCTTACGAAGTCTATGAGTTGATTAAAGCAATCCCCGAATCATTCTCGAACTCAATAGGTAAACAGTTCGAGGTAATTACGCTTCTAGTTGTACGAGACATTTTCAAAAATCTTGCAAATGTTGGAGATACTGACGCATCAACATTAGATTCAGATGTTGCATTCATCGCAGTAGAGGCTGTAGTTTTTGTCGTTTTGTTCACTACAGCACTTTACTTTAGATATGTTACATCGCTGTCAAAACCGTCTGAGTATCAGGATGATTCAGTTCGAGTATTTGTTAATCAAAAGAAAGATCTGGCATGTTCATTGGTAGTAATCTACGTAATAGTGGCCATATACTCAGTTACCTCTTGGTCATTCGGAGTATTGGATGGAGAAGGAAATCTAAGTAGAACAGTATTCTTTTTGGATTTCTTCACCTGGCTTATACTGTCAGATATCATCATTCTGCTGGTTTCTTACAAACATATCACAGATTTCCCTCAACTCGCGAGAAACACCGGGTTCGTTCTCTCAACAGTTATTATTCGGGTTGGGATTGGAACACCAGGGTACAACGGCGCGGTTATGTTTGTTTTATCAGCAGGTTTAGCGGCAATTGTACTGAGACTAAGCAGTGACCCGAAAAACACCGCAAGTGAGGAATAAATTAAATTTTTAAACGCTTATTTCTGATTTGGAAAACTCTATTGGTAGTATTTTTTGTCAGTAACAAAATTAGATAATTTATCTTTCAAATCTTCAAAAAAACACAGGTTTCAAACTCGCACTTATTAGGTAAGAAGGATTAATCGTGTTATGCCCAACCAAGTTCTTACAAAATGGTTTGAAGAATCTGATTTGAATGACACACCAACTGTTGGGGGCAAAGGTGCATCTCTAGGAGAAATGTTCCAGAAGCTTTCCCAACTTGGTGTCAAAGTGCCAAATGGATTTACACTTACAACAGATGCATTTTCCAAGTTTGTTAATTCTGAGATTCCAGAAGGTACGTGGAATAATGTCGGTGCTCAAAAGGAAGTAGAAGACTTGAGAGAGTCAGTAATACAGTGTAACAGACTTGTTGATGCGCTGGAGATTTGTCTGCGAGATGCCGACCCATCTGACCATCTAAATTTGAACGGTAGAGCTGCATTAGCTCGATCTCTAGTAAGGGAAACACCAGTCCCAGAAGATATCAAACTAGCAATAGCAAGTGAGTATGGTAAGTTGTGCGAAATGTACCATCCTGGAGTTGATGTGGCGGTTCGCTCCTCTGCCACAACTGAAGATTCAGCAGATGCATCATTTGCAGGACAGTACGAATCTTATCTGAATGTTAGTGGAGATTTGGATATTATCGAGAAATGGCGAAGATGTGTAGCGAGTATGTTTACAGAGAGAGCCATCGGGTATCACCTTGAGCATGGCATGCATCCGCTTGACAGCGCAATTGCTGTAGTTGTGATGAAAATGGCTCGTTCAGACAAAGGCGCTTCTGGTGTGATGTTTACCATCGACCCAGACTCTGGTCACGAAGGAGTAATTCACATTGGATCCTCTTACGGGTTGGGTGAATTAGTAGTGCAGGGAGTAGTCTCGCCGGACACATTCACGGTCTGGAAAGATGGCTTGAGAAAGGATAAATTCCCAATTGTTCACCGAACACTGGGATCAAAAGATCAGATGATGATTTATCATGAGGAAGCTGCTAATGAAGTACAAACAATAGCGGTTCCATTTGATCAAAGAAGAAAATGGTCCTTGACGCGTGAAGACTGTATCGAACTGGCTAGAATGGCTCTAAAGATCGAGGATTATTTTGACAAACCTATGGATATAGAGTGGGCCAAGGATGGATTATCTGGGGAATTATTCATTGTACAAGCGCGACCAGAAACAATACATTCAAAGGCGGAAACAAGTAAAATGACAGTCTACAAAATAGACGAGGTCCTTACTACAAAATTGAAAAAAGAGGGGCGCCTTATCGCTTCAGGACAAGCCGTTGGAAAGCGAATTGGGACGGGGAAGGTCAGGCTTTACAGGACTTATGGGGAGGTTCTGGAAGGAAAACGCGAACTCCGTAAACTGACTGATAGTGGCATGTCGGAGGAGGAAATATCCTCAGAACTGAAAGTGTTCGAGAAAGGTGATGTATTGGTCACTGAAATGACTACTCCTGACTGGGAGCCTCTGATGAAACAGGCTTCGCTGATTATCACTAGAAAAGGCGGTCGAACCTCACACGCTGCAATTATAGCTCGAGAGTTCGGAATTCCTGCTATTGTAGGATGCTCTGATGCAATGGATTTACCAAAATACAGCGTCGTAACAGGAAGTTGTGCTGAGGGAGATACGGGATATGTGTATTCAGGTGAAGTCCCATTTGAGGTAGAAGAAGTTTCATTCGATGAGGATATTGAACTATCAACAAAGATCAAACTTAATGTTGGATTCCCAACTAAATCTTTGATAGATTCAAGACTTCCTGTAGATGGTGTCGGGCTGGCGCGAATAGAATTCATCCTCTCATCAGAACTAGGTATACACCCGCTAGCATTCGTCCACCACGAAGCTATGAAGGAATATGTTTCAACAGGAAGTCTACCAGATGAATTAAAACCTTACCAAGAATCATTCATTCAATCAGATATCAACGACATCAGAAGCCTCGTTGAATCTCTTGAAAGCAGAGCTTGGGCGTACAGTGACAAGCGCGGCTTGTTTATCGATAAACTACGTGAAGGAGTTGGGCTGATATGTGCTGCATTTTACCCTCGACCGGTATTGGTTCGCTTATCCGACTTCAAATCGAATGAGTATCGAGAGCTACTCGGAGGTTCAATATTCGAACCGGTTGAAGAAAATCCAATGATTGCTTGGAGAGGTGCATCTCGTTATCTTGATGAGAAATTTTTACCAGCATTTGAAATGGAAATTGCGGCTATGAAATCAGTGAAATATGATTTTGGGCTTGATAACCTGCAATTGATGGTTCCGTTTTGCAGAACGCCAGAGGAGGGAGCCATGGTCAAGGAATTGCTTGATGACAATGGCATCGGCCCTAGTACTGGAACCGACTTATTCGTTATGGTAGAACTACCCTCAAACGTCATAGAGGCCGAGAGATTCATCCAAATGATGGAACTCTCAGGAGGCTCTATTGGTTCAAACGATTTGGTACAGACTGTTTATGCTGTCTCGAGGGATGACTTAGAGGGGTATCAAAATCCTGTAGACGCCCGCTCTCCTGCAGTTAAGTCGATGATACGACAAATCGTCAACAAGTTCAATGCAAGAGGGCTAGAAATAGGAATATGTGGGCAAGCTCCGTCGGATTTCCCTGAAGAGTTCCCTCCATTCTTGATTGACTGTGGAATAAGTAGTATCTCAGTTACCCCAGACACGGCCATTGCGGTAAGAAATACAGTTGCTGAGGCTGAAAAGGCTGCAAAGAAACTCACAAAACAAGCTGAATTATTGAATGATTAATGCTGAGAAATCACAAGTAATCAAGGGTTTGATTCCATTTGAATGAGGAACCTCTACGGAACATTTTTTCATGGAACTCAGTTTGTGGATAGTGATAGCAACGATTTACCCTGCCTCGGCTATTGTAGCAGCCGGAGCGAGTATTGATTGGCACCATTATCGTGGACATATCGAGACATGGACCGTTTGCATCAGGTATTGGAAGAGTAATCCTTTCTTCAACACCATCCCAAGATATGTCTTCTAAATTTGGAGATAGCAATCCCATGTCGTTTTCTAATCTGATAACCCCTTCAGCAAGTCGCTTCGGCGACCAAGTATTCGCATTAGGGCCATCTAGCCAGTTGACTAATTTTTTCATATCGGGTAGTTCAAGCATCGTGATGAAACTTCTTTCCCACCAGCCGGGAGATCTGACAATAGTCACATGATGTATTCCCGGTTGAATATCACGAGAATCCAAATTATCTGCCCAAGTTCTGCAAATATTTTCTAATCTAACAGGAATTAATGGCATATCTGGTGCCATAATATCACAAAGTCTGTACGGATTGGCTAACTCTCCAGCAATGAGTAACGGTCTGCGCTTTGACAAATCGATATTCTGCGAAACTGTAGTCCCATTTTCAAGTTCGAATGAGCCGATATATTCTCGAAGTTGGTCGAGATTTATCGAATCCAGATTTGGCATTTCAGGAAATTCCATTTCATCAAGTTGGCTCATTGTGAAGAACATAGCTTTCGAAGGCAGCGGTAATGGAGAGTTGCCTGGAGGGTTTGCCCAAAGTCTAGGGGACGATGCCATGCATATCCCACCGATGAGATATTGTTGAAATTTGCTCACAGAATAAACCTAGGCAAATTTCTAGCTACGGTGCCGTGTGAGACTGTACCTACAAGTTGTCCATCTGAATTAATCACTGGTAATTGGTTGATGTCATTCGTTAACATCAAAGCGGCGGCTTTCAGCAGAGGAGTTGAGACGCTCATACTCATTGTTTCTGTAGCCACTAGTTGCTTTGCAGGTATTGCGTGCATCCATGCAATGTCACGGTTAACTTTTTTCTTGGATATTAGTTTGAGTATGTCTACAGCATGTATTCTTCCGATGGGTACTCTTTCCGAGTTCACAATGAATACGTGATCCCAGTCATTGTTAGTGATACAATTAAGGGCGTCGGCAACAGATGCATCTCGGTGCAAAATGTTTGGAACAGTCATCACTTGTCCACAGGTTAGTGAGCGTGCTGCAATAGAATTCAAACTTGATTTCGAACTTCTTTGTTTGGTCTGTGACATTCTGTTTACCTCAATCGGCGGCCGAATGCTCTACCTATTTGAACCCATCATCAGATTGGAAGCATATTTATTCTTATTTCCGGCAGAAATGTCCCGAATTAGAGAATAAAACATTGAAATAATATCCGCTTTCACGATAAATTACCCCGAAAAACAATCATTTCCAATCATAAGTTGCAAGGAAAACGAAACTTCAATTCCCAGCAGGCCTCCAGAGGGTACATGCCGCTGCCCGATGACGTACTTGCGAAACTTGCTTCACTTTCTGGTTACGATCAGATGCTAGAGATGGATGCAGCAAGTAGGAATTATGGCCTTAGTCTAGCTCAAATTGAGAGTGAAATGGCTGCATACAAAGCCAATTCCAACCGGTCACAACCCGGTAATGCGATAGAGGATTTCACTCCCGTTGCATACAAAGAGGAAGTCGATTTATCGGTAGCACAGACAATTAATGCAACTCCAACATATATCGATAATCCTGACAATTATCGTTTGAAATATGATCCATCTAGCCAAGGGATTTCTAATCAGTCCCAAGTACGTCAAGCGATTATTTGCCCAACATGTTCAGCACCACTTGGGATACCTGATATTAGGCCAATCAAGGTAACTTGTCCTCAGTGCGGAGCGGAGTCTGTATTCCACAATTGATTAAATTCCCCAATATCGGTCAGCTTGGGCCTGTCTAGTTTGAACAGCCCTGACTATTGTTGTAGTAACCCATAGGACCGCAATCCACATTAGAGGCTCTAACATGTCCTCCCAAATCTGCTGGACTGAGAACTCGTATCCTGCACCAGTTAGTACATCCCTAGCAATTCCCAATCCCTGGTCAAGGACGGAATATACCACCATACCAAATACAGCGAGAACAATAAGTCTTCCAGAGAATGAACCTTTCTTCAATCTTAACAGCATAAATCCTGCTGTAGATGTCAAGAAAGCAATAACGATCCAGGCAAGTGCAGACTGTACTACACTAATCCAAACAACCGAACTGTTCGAAGTCGCTTCAAGTTCAATGTAGTTTTCATATCCCGTTGCAACAGCGAAGATTGCGCTAAAAACAGTGGTCGTCCATAGTAAAGATGAGAACATAGCAGCATCAGCATTTTCTCTCATTTCTTGTGCAATTCTGCCAACGGTTGCTTCGATACCAAGTCCCTTAGAAAGGATGAACAGTCCAAAAATAAGAGGTAGAGAACCAATAACTACTCCACCAAGTGAATCTGGTAACATAATTCCGAGTCCGAAAATAGCCATAATTGCACCTAATGGGACAAGCATTTTTGCTCTCCATTTTGGATCCTCTAATGCTTTTACAATGTAGTAGTAAGTACCTTCAATTCCCTTAGATTGCTTGACAATTATTTTCTCAACGTGGTCAATTCGAACCTGGCTTTGTATGATTGGCAATACAGCTTCGTCTTCTGCTCCATCGGTTACTAGAATAGCCTGATCTGGCTGGAATTCAGCAACCACTTCTTCCAATTGAGCAGCAATTGCTCTGTCTGAACGTACTCCAACCTTTTCGTCTCCAGTGAGAATGGCAATTTCTACCTCATCACCTTCTCCTCCTGCCTCAGCAAGGTTGTCGTGTTGGTGTAGCGCACCAAGCATTGCGTTTGTATCACTCTCTTCAGGATCAGCAATGCCTAGTTTTAGTGCCGCTGCAAGTACTTTCTTTCTTCCAACGACAGGTCCGCGTATTGCTGTCTTTAGACCAAGATCATTATCTCTGTCAACAGTAAGTACTAGCGTTCTTGTCATCGGAAAACCTCGGCTACGGTTGCGCTGACGCGCTTCCTGTTCATCAAGCATCGCCTGAATTGTCTCCGTTCAGACTAGAATCCAGACCTTCCTGACGCTTTCGTCTTCTTTGCTTTGCTCTAATGTATTTTAGAGGGTGATCCATCCAAGGTTGATCGCACAATCTATCATCACCAGTTTGGACTGCACAATTGTGGTTTATTTTCAGTTTAGAGCATCCAGAGGGGGTGTATTCTCTTTCATACAAGTGGTTTACTTGATAGGTTGTAGTGGCCTCGCTAAAGTCTGGTGCAGTCCTAAAGAAATCTACTGTTGTTTCAACAGGTAATCCTATACATCTTGATATTGATCCAAGAAATACTCTTCCAAAGTGGTTTACGTTGACTCCTTGGGATAATTCTGCAATAGCCTTACGCATACATGGTGGCCAATCTTGTTCGCCTGCTCCAATCAATGCAATGGTTTCTGCTGTTTTTGACGCAACCAACCCTCTAATCATTCCAACTGGTTCAGATAGTCTAATCAGTAGACTTTCATCCATTTTTTTCATTTTATCCAAAGCATCATCTTTGATGTCGTCTTTCATTCTTTCACGCAATAGCCTAGCCATTTTTTGTCTGGATGAGTACTTGTCACCCTCGTCATGAAGAGTAACCCAACCGTCAGTTATGTCACAATTAGGGAGTCTCCATCTTGAACCAGTGATTCCAGTGCAAAGTTCGATGAAGTCAGATAATCCGATTTTCCATATTCCATTCTCTAATTTTACTTCTGATAGGTATGTATTAGCGATAATTGAGATTGAATCATCTTTGTTTAGAATTTGCTGAGCACGCTCAGCCTCTGCTTGAGCCCATCTTGCAATTAGTCTCTCATCCTCACTCGCACCGACTACTAAGCGAGCATAGTAGAATGAGAAAGCCTCGAGCAAGCGCCCTTCTTCGGTGTGTATATCGCTCATGGAAGCAACCTCAACTCCATCGTCACTATCTACAGAATCTACGAGCCTTGACCTAGCACGGATTCTCGCTTTCTCCATCATACTTCCATCTAACAACTCATCTATGTCGATTTGATGCTTACCAGCCATTCCCGCAATCCAATTTCTTGCCTGTGGCAAGAATGGGTATCGCGCCAACGTGACCTCGTTATCGAGGACCGGAACGGTGAGTGGCTTGGGCACAATCAGTAAGTAAAGAGACAGGCATTTGAACCCTCTCCTTCATTTGTTAGATTTTCTTGGACCGCTCTATGCAGCCATTGCATGAAGATTTGGTTCTCATTCAAGATGAGATTAGGGAATTCTTCGGCTGGGACCTCGATTCAGATTATAGCAGCGCAATTTCTCTGCTAGAGGAGTGTTCTAATCCAGAGCCGACAATTTCACTTCAATCCAAAGTAACTGTTGTTGGCGCAGCTGTAGAAGACGGTTATGTCCCTCACCAGCAGACAATCGTAGCAGATGGTGCAATTGGGGCGATAAATGACACATCACTAGTTGAACTCATAGTGACGGATGGGGACGGCTCTCCCCATATTGAAAATGCGATAAATAAAGGCATACCAATATGCCTGCATGCTCACGGTGATAATTTCCAAGAGTGGAAGAAAATCGTCTCACTATCTAATTCTGACCAAGAAATATTATTGACACATCAAACTCCGAAAAATATCGAAGGAATGTATAATCCGGGAGGTTTCACTGATGGAGATAGGGCAGTATGTATCGCACTCTCTCTTGGTGCGAAAGAAATCGAATTGGTCGGTTTCTCAACAGATGAGGTTGGTCGGTGGTCAGGCGTGACCGATGAAAAACGAAAACTAATCAAGTTGGGATGGATGAATAAAGTGTTAGAAATCGTTTCTTTGGGGTTACATAAATGAAGTTCAACTATGTCCTGTGGCTACTAGCATTGGTCATAGTTAATTCAGGTTGGTATGTTGTCAGCCAAAAAAGTGCCACCCAAGAAATCAACAGACCAGGTGCTGATTTTGCTAGCGAAAGAGAAGCATCTCTCTCTAGTCTAATTGGAGATGAGTCAGAGTACGAATTGGAGCACTGTTTTGATTCGGTTAATGGAGGCATTTACAATGTCAGTTTACAAGTAGTCAGCGAGTCGAAAATCTTGTACGAGTGGAATGGAACAACCGATTCCGATTGTATATCATTTTCATCATCCACTAAGGAAGGCAAAATCACAATTTTCACCGAAATTGAAGATGGAGTTGAAGCAACAGCAAACCTGCAAACATGGCCACTTAAATCTGCGATGTTACCTGGGATGATGATTTTCTCAATAGGAACAGTTTTGTTAGCATTTGGCGAGACGTTTTTTAGAAAAATAATCGCTTCAAGACTTCAGAAAGTTTCTACAGAAAGCGAGTCCAGTGAAACATACAGTCCAAATGTTGTTCAGTCAGGGATATGGCAGGATCCTATTCGCCCAGTTTAATCACAAGAAATCAGACAAACTCATTTGTTTAGCCTTATCGTTGTTGAACAAACTCTCAACACTATCTGCTAACCACTCGACATTCTGTTTAGTGTAATGGTCTACTCCATAGGTTTCGATAACGTGCTTTGTTACGTTGATATATTTTCTAACAGCACCCTCAGTTACCGTTAGCGCTAGGTTACCATTACACATTTCACCATCAGCTTTTCTTACGCCAAATGCGCTCATACCCCTTCCTGCCTGTTTAGCCGGCTGTATGCATTTTGCAGCTAAGGGCATCCTTCGATAGGAATGCCCACACTTCAAGCACCGTACTTTCTGTCTAGTAAAAGCAACGAGATTTCCTCTGAGGTCTGGAAGGAAGTGTGACCTAACTACGCTTGAAGCAACGGTTCGCACATCAACACCGCGTAGTCTTTGGCCTAGGGATAGTTGACCATTCATTTTGTCAATCATCGTCTCAAGAGTCTTGTAGGCGGATAGAGGCGGCCCCTCTGCCATGTTACTGGTAGGGTGAGTGAATCCTAGTCCTCTCACTGCAGCTACACTTCCGAGTCTACGCTCGACAAAGTCCATTTTGTCTGCCAAAGCCTTTGGATGAGGCTGATCTAATGTGGCTTCGTAGAACCATCTTTCATAGTGCCAACCTGAGTCAACATTCAATGCTTCTTTGTCAACTTCAGTTGGATTCAATCTAGTTGTTAGGACAAGTGGT
>MDTC01137269.1_pt1 | contig 20295 bp, 19 predicted proteins | sample 811181 | NCBI WGS metagenome assembly MDTC01 (sample SAMN05326644, study PRJNA326480) | marine metagenome | isolation source: seawater | place: Pacific Ocean: North | collected 2011 | reverse complement strand
CAATCCGGTATCTAATGTGCCACATTGAACTTTTCTGTTCAATCTGTTCAACCTCAAGGTCCGAAATGGCCGTCATTAGCTTTGGATCCCAATTCACCAAACGCTTATCACGGTAAATCAGCCCTTCACGATGCATTTGTACAAAGGTTTTGATTACCGCAGCCGTCAGCCCGTCATCCATGGTAAAGCGTTCGCGCTGCCAGTCAGCCGAAGCCCCGAGGCGACGAAGCTGTTTATGGATCATGCCACCAGATTCGGCTTTCCATTCCCAGATTTTTTCGACAAAACCATCCCGCCCCAAATCGCGGCGATTAATGTTCTTTTCAGCAAGTTGGCGTTCAACAACCATTTGCGTTGCAATGCCAGCATGATCAGTTCCCGGCTGCCATAATACATCGCGCCCAGCCATACGATGATAGCGGATTAGCAAATCTTGCAACGTAAAAGTCAGCGCATGCCCCATGTGCAGGCTGCCAGTAACATTTGGTGGTGGCATCATAATGGTATAGGGGGTTACCGGTGATTCAGGCGCACAGGCAAAATGACCGCTTGCTAGCCATGTTTCATACCATTTTGCTTCAATGGATTTCGGATCGTAGGTTTTAGCTAAAGTTGGCTCGGTCATGGTTCCAGATGGGTCATCGTTAGTGGTTGGACGATAGAGTATCAGGCTTACCCAACAATCGTCAGGTTAAAAGGTCTTTGCGGTCAACGTCTGAAGGCAGGTTTATTTCGGTTTGTCGACTGGGTTTGTACGACTTTGTGGTTTAGCTTGCAACGCATCTTCAACCAAATTAGGCATATTTTCGTCAAGCCGGTGAGCAATCTTGGCATGGAGCCGCGGGCGAAGGCTGGTTTTAAGATCGTCATATGGTTGTGACTATAGCTGATTTTGACTTAATTGACCGGTTTCACCGCTTGACTTTGCCTCAGATGTTGCCTGTGACGATACTTGCCGCGATGCCGGTGTTTTGGCGTTTTTCCGGCATGACTTGACCGGTCAGCATTTCGCCAATGCACTTGGGATGGCACCACGCTTGGGTTCATCACAACTTCGCTAAGGCTTATGACATCACGAAGATTGCTAACATTATTTACATTTTGACGGTCATGACTCAAAGGATCAACCGCAGCAAGTGACAGATCAAGTGAGCGCCAGACAATATTTTCAAGAAGGATTTATTTGCGGGATGACGACAACGCATCATGCGGTACGGCTTTGGCCCGTAGGGTGTCAAACATTCCGGATAGGCCGCTGGAAATGCCCATCTATTCGGTAATCGGCTTGCGACCAAATGGGAATGCGTTATAGAACGGCGATGGTGTTGGCGGCATATCAGCCAGTTGCCCCAAAACATCGCCAAGTCCCATCTGTTCAGCGGTCAGGCTACCAATCGCTGCTTTTAGGCGAAAGGCGGCAAGAAGCTGGTTATGTTCAGCCGAAACAAGGCTTAATTCGGCGTCATTGACATCTTTTTCAGCGTCAAGCAGGTCCAGCGTAGTCTTTTGGCCAAATTGCGCTTCGCTAGCGATCCCTTTGGCGACAAGGCGAAAAGCCTCAATCTCGCTCGTGACTGCATCAACACGAATACCGGTTGATTGCCAATTACGAAAGGCTGCGCGCGCAACCACTTCGGTTTTCCGCGTTGCTTCGGCACGATCTAATTTTGCCTGTTTGAAACTGGCGGCGATCCGGCGCGATGTTGAACTGGTGGCATTGGTTGATAAAAGTGGCGATGAAAATACCAATTGCGCGGCAACTTCATCGCGGTCAAGCGTTGCGCCCGAACCGGCTCTTGTATTGGTAGAAAGGCTAAAGGCCAAAGTCGGGCGGACCTCCGCTTGTAGTGTGTTGAAGGCCTGATTGGCAGCGCGCTCTGCTGCAATGGCAGCTAATTTATCAGGATGGCCTTCTTGCGCTTTTGTTTCGGCATCAAGAAGATCAATTGGCAAATTCCCCGTGATTGACGGTTTGACGAAGTCGCTTGCATCTTTGCCCGTAAGTGACCGAAAACTATCTCCGGCATTGGTCAATCTTGTTTTGGCAAGGATTGAGTCTGACTGGGCGCGGGCATATCTGGCGCGAGCTTCAGCCAACCTTGTTGGTGTGGCAGCGCCTGCATCAACTCGAATTTTAGCAGCATTTACATGCGCTTCAAGCCGGGTCAGATTACGGGCATGCAGCTTGACCTCTCGTCCAGCTTTCAAAACATTTAAATAGGTTTCGATCGTGCCAAGAATAACCCCCTGCTCGGTTTTGGCGTAGATTGCTGAGGCTTGCTGAAGATTGATTTCGGCAAGGCGCGTCTTTTCTTTGGTTTGACCACCATCATAAAGGTTTTTGGACAAGGTCACGCCGGTTGATACAAATTGCGATTTGGTAAAGCCTTGGCCAGCCTTGCTGTCGATTTGACCAACCGAACCGGTGGCGTTTAACCGCGCTGTCAGATCAGTTGTTGACGTATTCGTGCCAATGGCTTCACGCGTTGCCAGCCAGCTTTGACGCGCAGCGGCAAGCGCTGAAGAATTTTCCAGAGTGGCGCGTAGCGCCTCGTCAAGCGATATGGCCAATGCTGGTGATGAGGTTATCCCGATGCATCCAATGAAAACCGCGGCTTTAACGGTCTGGCGAGTTTTCAGCATAGACATGTCGTTTTTACCAATCCTTTAAAAGGTGAACTCTGGTTTTTTGTTAAACTCATCGAGATTTGGAACGCTTGCATCAAAAAGTGATTTCCGGGTGAAATCCTTTCCTGACCGCGTCCATAGGCTGGCAACCCCAATTGGCGCATCATGCGGCCGGTAAACCGCCGCCAATCGTCCCTTTGGCGCTAATTGTTGCAGCAATGATGCTGGCATGGTTTCAACGCCACCTTCGACCAAAATCTGGTCATATGGCCCCTCATCTGCATAGCCGTCAACAAGACGTGATTTCACCACAGCAGCGTTGTCGATACCTTGTGCAACGAGGATTTCTTGCGCTTTTTCGACGGTTTGCGCACGGGTTTCTACCGCAATGACCGATCCCGCTAAATGCGCGATAATAGCGCTGCCATACCCGCTGGCCGCGCCGACAACAAGCACATTGTCACCACCACGAATTTCAAGCGCCTGAACAAGCCGTGCCAGAACCATGGGTTCCATCAGATTGCGCCCGTTCGACAGCGGTAGATCTTCGTCAATATAGGCAACAGCCTGCTGATGTTTGCTAACAAAAGCTTCTCGCGGGACTGTCAAAAACGCATCAAGAACATTCTGGTCAGTGACCTTTGACGGACGAATTTGGCAATTTACCATCGTTTTGCGGGCAATTTCAAACGGGATTTGGTTCATCTGTGATTACTCTTTATATTTTTGATACGCCGTGTGGGTTCGACGACGTCTCGTTAGTAAACGTTCGCGCTATTCGTTTTTTATAATCCCAGAATACCAGCTATTCAAGCTGACAATATTCACGATGTTTGACTTCTAATTTTATAAGAAGTTGCGTGACACAGTCGGTTTAGATCGTTGACCTTATCAAAATCATCGTATATCACCGCCAAATAGCTTCTTGAGGCCCGGTGGCAGAGTGGTTATGCAGCGGTTTGCAAAACCGCGTACATCGGTTCAATTCCGGTCCGGGCCTCCATCATTACATCGTGTGAAAGCGTTTCCATTTGCTTATTACGACATTAATTAGGCACCCTTACGGCACGCCAAACAGGTAAAGGCTGGTGATCGGAGTGGTTGGCGCAATTTTGCGTGCGCTTTTTGGGTGAGCTGGAGACGTCATGTCACGGACAATGGCAAATTTTCTGATGTGTTGCGCTGCGCTTTTTTGGGGCGCCACCTTCATTGCACAAAAGACCGGTATGGAAACCATCGGGCCGATGGGCTTTACCTTTGGTCGTTATGTCATTGGCGCGGCGATATTATTGCCACTTGCCATTTTTGAAATGAAAAAAGTCAATCTTTTTAGAGTCATGCGCCAGAACCGGCAGATATGCCTTGGGGCATTTGGACTTGGTGTTTTTATGTTTGGCGGGATAGGGCTTCAGCAAACCGCGCTTGTTTATACCAATGTCGCCAATGCGGCATTTTTAACCGCGCTTTATGTGCCTTTGGTGCCGTTGATTGCCGCTTTGTTTTTACGCCGCCATGTCGCGCTGAATATTTGGCCGGCGGTTGTTATTTCGTTGATTGGCAGTTTTTTGCTGTCGGGCACCTCAAGTCTTGAAGCGCAATTTGGCGATCTATTAATTGTTGGCGGTGCTTTTTTCTGGGCAGCCCATATTTTGCTTATCCAAAAAATTATGACGCAGATTAATGCTCCGTTTCAGTTATCGGCGTTGCAATCGATTGTAACAGCCGTAATTGCGGGGATTATCATGCTGCCGCTTGAATCGCCCTCGCCTGGTGATTTTGTGCCGATGCTGCCTCAGCTTGCCTTTGCTGGTATTGTTGCGGTGGGACTGGGTTTCACCATTCAACTTGTGGCGCAGCGCCATACAACAGCACCGGCAGCAGCGTTGATTCTATCGCTTGAGTCAGTGTTTGCCGCCTTTTTTGGGTGGTGGTTGCTTGGTGAAGGGCTTGTTTTTATGGCTATTATTGGTTGTTTCCTGATTTTTATCGCGGTGATCCTTGCCGAAGTGGTGTCGGAACGTCAAATGAAGACATTCGTAAAAATCTCTCATAAGCCGTGATGACGGCACTAGCCCGACCGTGCTAGACCTTTAAGAACCTACGGTAATTAGGCTGTGCTTGAATTCTAATGTTTTGGAATTGCCAGCATAGACAAGATCAATTGATCATTTTCTTTCTCGAGGCCTTCATGACAAATTCTGCCATCTCTGATGACCAACCTGTTGCAAGCGCTGCCTTGCGTGCTGTCATGGGCCAATATTTAACCGGCGTTACAATTGTAACGGTTACCGGCCCTGATAACATTCCTTATGGTTTGACCGTAAATTCCTTTAATTCAGTATCTTTGACGCCACCATTGATTTTATGGTCACTTGATAACCGGAATGATAAATTATCATTATTCCAAAGCTGCCGTGGGTTCGCAGTCAATATTATGGCGGCTGACCAGCTTGGCATTTGCCAGACATTTGCCGCAGCGGAAAATGATCGTTTTGCCAAATGTGATTGGCATTTTGGCAGCTATGGACAGCCACTTTTGACTAATTCACTTGCCAGTCTGGAATGTCGGCCATGGGCGGCATATGATGGTGGTGATCATACAATTTTTGTTGGTGAGGTTATGTCAATTACCAAGACTAATGGCAATGCGGCTGCCTTTTTCAGAGGAAAACTTGGCCAATATGACGATCAATAACAACAATCAACAAACACGATCCATCGGGTCAAAGGCAAATTGCTGATGAAACGCGAACCCCCAATTCTGGCTGATCTGGTTTTTCTTGGTGGTGGCCATGCCCAAATTGCGGCAATCAAAAGCTTTGCAATGAATCCAGTTCCCGGATTACGCCTCACGATTGTCACCGCAAATATCCGTACCCCCTATTCCGGCATGCTTCCCGCCCATGTTGAAGGTGTGTGGGATGATGATGATCTACACATTGATCTGGCGCATCTCGCCCAATTTTCAGGGGCGCGCCTGATTGTTGCGCCTTGTAAAAGCATTGATGCGGATGGGCATAAATTGCTGTTTGCTGATCGGCCAGCGCTGCATTTCGATATCTTGTCGATCAATATTGGTGGCCAGCCCGACCTTGGCGCCATTGAAGGCGCGGCCGATCATGTGATTCCGGTTAAACCAATTGCCGAATTTCAAAAAGCCTTTGACGATCTTCTCGCCGCTGGCTTGCCCAAACGGCTTACCGTTATTGGCGGCGGTGCGGCGGGATGCGAATTGGCCTTGGCGCTCAATAAACGGTGGCGCGATCATGGAGTGTCACCGGAAATGACGCTCTATAGCCGGTCAACAAGGCTGATGCCGCAAATGGCAACCCGAGCCAGCCATCTAATGTTTGGTGTGCTTCTTGATGCCGGCATCAAGATTCAGCTTGGCCGCGCCGTTAATAAGATTGATGCTGGCACAATCCGGTTTTGTGACAGTACCAGTGAAACGTTTGATGCCTGTTTTCTGGTCTCGGCGGTTCGCCCACCGCGCTGGCTAAGCACAACCGGCCTTGCACTGGATGATAGCGGGTTTATTGCTGTGCATCCAACGCTTCAATCAAAAAGTCATGACAATATCTTTGCCGCAGGCGATGTTGCCACAATCATCGGCAGCCCACGGCCAAGAGCGGGTGTTTTTGCGGTTCGCGCTGGGCCTGTTTTGGCTAAAAACCTTCGCAAATATCTGCATGGTTATGCGTTAAAACGCTGGTCGGCGCAAAGGCGCTACCTTGCGATCATTGGCACGGCAGATAATGGTGCGATTGCGTCTTGGGGGCAATTTGGCGTTAAGGCTGATTGGTTTTTAGCCCTGAAATACTGGATTGATCGCCGGTTCATGGCGAAATATCAGCAATTGACCATGCCAACCCCGCCAGCGCCCCAGCCTTTTGCCGGTCTTGATTCTGGTTTTGATTCTGGTCTTGATGATGATTCACCTCAGCGTCACCGCGACCCTGTTTTTGCGACAATGCGCTGCCTTGGTTGCGCCGCCAAGGCCAGCCATAGCGTTCTGGCAAATGCGCTTGAAGATGCGGTTAGTCTGGCTGTATCAAATGGGGCTGACCCAGCCTTAATGCCTGAAGCGGGTGTTGAAACTGATGCGGCGATCATGGAGCCGCCTCCCGCCGGATACCAGCTCGTTCAATCGGTCGATGTACTATCTGAAATTGTCTCAGATCCCTTTATGCTTGGCCGCATTGCCGCGGTTCATGCGCTAAGTGATCTTTACGCCGCCCTTGCCACCCCCACATCGGCCTTGGCCATTATCAATCTTCCTGAGGCTAATTTATCAATCCAGACCAATCAATTAACGCAAATCCTAGCTGGTGGGCTATTTGCGCTTAGCGAGGCCGGTGTGAAGCTCACTGGCGGTCATACGAGCGATGGTGGCGCCCTGTCGGTTGGGTTTTCGGTCACCGGTTATTGCAAGCAAAAGCCGCTCGCGCCGTCTGTTAATGTTGGCTCTAGCGATGTTGATTCTGGCGATGATCTTGTTCTTGTTCTCACCAAACCGCTTGGCACCGGCGTGATCATGGCAGGCCACATGCAGCTTATTGCCAAAGCGCAATGGGTTGATGACGCGATCCGGCAAATGGCCGTATCGAACCAGCAAGCGGCAACGCTTTTTTTGAAAAAAGGCGTTTTGGGTGCTACCGATATCACCGGTTTTGGTCTGGCACGCCATGCGCAGAATTTAAGCCTTCGCCTTGGTACCAGCGGTTGCCGCCTTGATCTGTCATCGCTGCCATTGCTTGATGGCGCTCTGACGCTGTTATCGTCGGGCATAAGATCAAGCCTGCATGACCAGAACCGCGTGGCCGTGCAAATTGACGCAAGCGGGTTGAGAGGTGACTCTGACGCGCAGTTTGACGCACATATCGAAGCGCTCTTTGACCCGCAAACCAGTGGTGGCTTGCTTGGCGTGTTACCTCGAGATGCCGCCAACCGGCTTGTTGCAACGCTGCATAGAGATGGGCAGATGGCCGCCATCATTGGCACGCTTGATTTTACCAATGTCGGTGTTCATCTAACCGGAAATATGTAAAAACATCATGATGACAGCAAATTCACTAAAGATGGAAATTTACGCAGCAATGAATATTATAGAACTTCAAAGCAAATGACGGCACCGATCACCCGCATTGCGCCTGATTTTGCTTTGCTCAAGAAAACCGAGTTTAACAACATTATTGATGTGCGCTCGCCATCCGAATTTTTGGATGATCATATGCCAGGGGCGATTAATCTGCCGGTTTTGGGTGACGCACAGCGCGCCGAAATTGGCACGATCTATAAACAAATTAGTCCGTTTGAGGCAAAACGGTCAGGTGCGGCGTTTGTGGCGCAGAATATTGCTGGTCATCTTCAAACTGATCTTGCCAAAAAAGATCGCGATTGGCGGCCGCTGATCTATTGCTGGCGCGGTGGCCAGCGAAGCGGCGCTATGGCAAAGATATTTAGCGATATCGGTTGGCATAGCGCCGTGATTGATGGCGGGTATAAGTCCTATCGAAAAGCGGTTCTTGATAATCTTGATCATCTGCCTGCCAAATTTCGGCTAATCGTTTTATCCGGACCAACCGGTACGGCAAAAACTCATATTTTGCGTGCGGCGGCTGAAAACGGGCTTCAGGTGCTTGATCTCGAAGGTCTGGCAAACCACCGAGGCTCACTTCTTGGCAGTGAACCCGGATCACCTCAACCCGCTCAGCGTTTGTTTGAGTCGTACCTATGCGCCGCTTTACAGAATTTTTGCCATGACCGCCCTGTCTTTATCGAGGCCGAAAGCAATAAAATTGGGCAAATCCATGTTCCCTCGGCATTGTGGGCATCAATGCGACAGGCAAGCCGCGTGAGCCTGACTGCCCCAATTGACGCCCGTATTGCCTTTTTGCAGCGCGATTATCGTCATATCATTGAACGGCCTGATCATCTTATCGCGCTGCTGGCAGGGCTTCGCCAGCGTTACAGCACCGCCACTTTTGATCTATGGGAATCGGCAATCAAAGAAGGTGACTGGCACGGCTTTGTTCATAGTCTGCTGGAAACCCATTATGACCCCTCTTATGCACAATCAAGCGCATCACGCCCTTTGACTAAGATTCAAACGCTTAGCGCAACAACGCTTGACGACAATGATATTGAACAGCTTGCCAAGGCCCTTGGCGCTCTTGATCGGTAATGGCCCCGCGCAAAGCCAGTTTGACAAGCTGGATTTCCATTTTCGTTGGCAATGAGTGATTTTGCTCGAAAACGGGCTTGCATATCAATTTTTGTTCTGTATAACGCTTTTCAAGGCACTATTCCCCGGTAGCTCAGCGGTAGAGCAAGCGACTGTTAATCGCTTGGCCGGCGGTTCGAATCCGTCCCGGGGAGCCATCTCCTCTCATTTCATCTAATTACCATCGCGCCTTTGGCGTCGATATCTTTCACTCACATGTTTTTTTCCCCAAAAAACCAAAAATCAACGCCGAATATGGCGATTATATTAGTTCTTTGCGCGACAATGTGATTTTTTTTTACCTATTGAAACTGAGATCGAACACGAGCCCTCATAAAAAAAGGCCATGTAATGAATTTTTTAGTTACAAATGCGATTTCACGCAGGCACTTCCGCAAACAGGGCAAAAAAATTTCCTTGAGAACAGCGTTTGTCGCTGCAGTAGCGATTGGCATTTGGGTCCATTTCAGCTAGTAGGGAACATTATATCGAGCATCTGATTAAACAATTGGATGGCAAACAGCTCCGTTCTAAGAATTTGCGTTTATGCTTAATGGCAATATTCGCCACTATTTATGTCGATCTTGCAGAACGTTGATGGCATCCGCCAAGCTTAGCCCGGCATCTTCAAGAAGAACCATCATGTGAAAGAGCAAATCGGCAGCTTCATTAGCCATTTCCACGCTGTCATTCTTCATCCGCGCCAACGCCAACTCGACCCCCTCTTCACCGACCTTTTGAGCGATTCTTGCCTTGCCCTCAGCAAATAAGTCTGTTGTATAGCTGCCTTTGGGCATGGTTTTGTGGCGGGCGGCAATCAGCGTGCCTAGATGTTCAAGAAAGCCGATATTGCTTGGTGTTTGATCATTAAAACAGGTTACGCTGCCCGTATGGCAAGATGGGCCTCGCGGGAAGGCTTGGATCAAAAGCGTGTCAGCGTCGCAATCCATTTCGCCGCTAATGTAATCAAGCCAATTGCCCGATGTTTCGCCCTTGGTCCAGAGCCGGTTTCTCGACCGGCTGAAAAAGGTCACTTTTTTGCTGCTGATTGTGTGCGCCAAGGCCGCACGATCCATGTAGGCAAGCATCAGAATCTGGCCGTTATCACTGTTTTGAACGATTGCAGGCGCTAATCCTTGGCCTTTATCCCAATTAATTTCATCAAGATTGATATCTGGCATAGCTATACTCGCACTTCGATTGTTTCAGATTTCAGATAGGCTTTTAATGTTGGGATTGGTATTTTTCCAGTGTGAAACACTGATGCTGCCAAGGCACCATCAATATCTGTTTGCCGGAATAAATCGGCAAAATGCACATAATCACCCGCCCCGCCTGATGCGATGACTGGCACCGTGACAGCAGCGCGAACCTCGGCAAGCTGGTCAATATCATAGCCTTGGCGAACACCATCATTATTCATACAGTTCAGCACAATTTCACCAGCGCCAAGGTGGGTGACTTCACGCGCCCAAGACACGGTGTCGCGCTTTGATTTGATGGTTTTGGTTTCGTCACCAGTATATTGATAAACCTGCAATCTATCGCCTTCACGGTGACTATCAATGCCAGCCACAACACATTGGGTGCCGAATGTCGCGGCAAGTTCGGAAATAAAGTCAGGCCGCTCCAAGGCGGGCGAATTCACCGAAATTTTATCCGCGCCATCATTCAAAATTGCCTTGGCGTCAGCAATGGTGCGAATGCCGCCAGCAACGCAAAACGGAATATTAATCCGTCGTGCAATCTGATTAACCCAACTTTTATCAACAACACGACCATCGCTGCTGGCGGTGATGTCATAGAAAACCAGCTCGTCAACGTCTTCATCGGCATAACGCTGGCTAAGATCAAGAATGTTGCCCATATCAACATGATTGCGAAATTGAACGCCTTTGACAACACGACCATCTTTAACATCAAGACAGGCAATAATTCGTTTCGTTAGCATGCGACGACCGCCTCCAACGCCTGTGCAACAGTGAATCGTCTCTCATATAATGCTTTGCCAATGATCACGCCATCGGCGGTCAAGTCATCAAGATCGGCAAGCGTGCTAACCCCGCCAGAGGCTTGCAATTGCAATTTCGGATATTTCCGTTTTACCTCTTGGTACAGCTCGCGGTTACAGCCGGCTAAGGTGCCGTCGCGGTCAATATCGGTACAAAGCGCGTGCAAAAGCCCATCTTGCTGATAGGTTTTGATGAAATCGAAAAGTAACAGTTTGCTTGCTTTCTGCCACCCTGAAACCGCAACGTAAAACCCGTCATTTTGCCAGATCACATCAGCTGCAAGACAGATCTTATCCGGCCCAAAAGCTTTGAAAATCGCTTTTGTTGCCTCGGGATCACGAACCGCAAGACTGCCAATCACAATCCGGCTTGCGCCTGCACCAACCAAAGCATGGACATCGGCAAAAGACCGAATGCCGCCGCCTGTTTGAACTTTCAGGCCAGTGCTCCTAATGATCTTGGCAATCAGGTCGATTTGGCGATTACCTGGATTTTTGGCGCCATCAAGATCAACCAGATGAAGCCATGTCGCACCAGCGTCAGCATAGGATTGCGCTACCGAAACCGGATCATCGCCGTAGGTCGTCAATTGATTAAAATCACCTTTGAGCAAACGTACAACAGCGCCGCCAATAAGGTCAATCGCCGGATAAATGATCATGATGGGATCTCCAAAAAATTACGTAGAATTTGTGCACCAACCGAACCTGATTTTTCAGGGTGAAACTGGCAGCCCATGAAATTATTTTCGCCAACAATCGCAGTGAAATCATGACCATAGCTAGTTGTGGCGATTGTTTGCGCTGTTACAGGTGCAAAATAGCTATGCACAAAATAGACATGCGCTCCCTCGTCAACCCCAGCCCATAAAGGGTGGTCTTGCTGTTTTGACAGCCGGTTCCAGCCCATATGCGGTACTGACCTGCCTTGCGCGGGGGTAAAGGTTTCGCAATCAGCATCAAAAATGCCCAAAAGCGGGGTATTCCCCTCGGGCGAAACTGCAAATAATAGCTGCATGCCAAGGCAAATGCCCATCACTGGCTGGGTCAAACCGCGGATACAGTCAATCAGCCCATATTTGGCAAGATTTTGCATGGCTATCGGCGCGGCACCAACCCCGGGAAGCAAGACCTTGTCGGCAGATTGAATTATTTTGACATCTTTGGTCAAAACCGATTTCGTACCAAGCCGTTCCAAGGCGAATTGAACCGAGGCTATATTCGCACCGCCACTATCAATGATAGCGATCATAGCGTTCCCTTTGTGCTTGGCATTTCAGTGCCCTCAATCCGAATGGCTTGACGCAAGGCGCGGCCAAATCCTTTAAAACAAGCCTCGACCATGTGATGCGTATTTTCACCTGTTACCGCGATGTGAAGATTGGCCTGCATATGTTCGGCGAGCGAATAAAAAACATGTGGCACCATATCGCACGGCAAATCACCAACATGGCTCTCGGGGAAATCAGCCTTGAAATCAAGGTAAAACCGGCCACCAAAATCAAGCGCAACCTGAACCAGTGATTCATCCATTGGCAGAAAAAACCCATAGCGACCAATGCCGCGCTTGTCGCCAAGCGCACCGCGAATAGCCTGTCCAAGCGCAATCGCGCAATCCTCAACCGAATGATGCGGATCAATATGCAAATCGCCATCACATTCAAGCTCGAGCGAAAAACCGCCATGTTTGGCAATTTGATCCAACATATGATCATAAAAGCTAATACCTGTATTGATTTTAATCGGTGCTGTTCCATCAAGATTGACAGTAACTGAAATGACAGTTTCGCTGGTCTTGCGCGTCACGCTAAAACGCCGTTGTGCTGGTAACCTAGGCGGGGGTTTTCCCGCCATCATCGCAAGCAACTGCTGCATCTCCTCGGCATTGCCAATGGCAATGCGAACCGCATTTTCAAGCCCGGGTTGATGTGATTGATCACGAAGAATAATGCCTGATTTTCGCGCTTTTTTGCAAAGGTCTGCGGCATCGCGAACCAGCAAGAGCAGATAATTGGCATCTGATGGCAGAACTGATTGAACATCGTCAAGTTTTACAAATTCTTTGGCATAGCCATTGCGGCGCGTCACGACATCGGCGCGTTTTTCAGCAAGCTTAGCCGTATTTGCCGGCTTGAGAATGGTAAGAGCTGACTGAATTACAGGCGTTGCCAGCGGATAAGGTGCTAATACTTTTTGCAAAAGGCGGGTAACGTCACCGCGTGCGACCGCTGCGCCGCATCGCAAGCCCGCTGCAGCATGTGATTTAGACAATGTCCGCAGAACCACTAGATTGGTAAATTGATCGAGTTTGGCAATCGAGCTCGGTTGACCACTGAATTCGATATAGGTCTCATCAACAATGATAAGTGCTTTATCCGCATAGATTTCGCATAGCCTTTGAATGGCAATGGCATTCATAATATTGGCCGTTGGATTGTTTGGCGAGCAGACAAAGATCATTTTGGTATTGGCATCAACCGTTTTTTCAATGGCAGCAAGATCCAGATCAAAATTGTTGTCCAGCATTGCCGAACGCACTGCCACGCCTTGAAGCATGGCCGATTGTGCATACATAGCAAATGTTGGCGGACAAATGACCACATTATCAACCGCCGGAATGCAAAAGGCCCGAATCAGGCAATCAATCGCCTCATCTGCGCCGCGGGTGATTGTCAGATTGCGCGATGAAACATCAAGCCAGCGACAAAAAGCCTCGACAAGCTCGGCTGGCTGCTGCGCCGGATAGCGCGACAAATCATTGGCACCAACAAAAGGCTCAAAGGCGCATTCATTGGCATCCAGAAAAACCGTCTCACTTCCCGGTAATTGCAGTGACCGCGCCGAGACATAAGCTGCCATTGCCAGAATTTCAGGGCGCGCACGTTGACAGATTGCTGTCATGTCAGAAGATGAAGGTGAAGCCATGGCTTTAATCCAGCATTTTTTCAATGGGGACAACAAGAATTGAATTGGCACCGTTGGTTTTCAAATCTTCCATCGTGTCCCAAAACACGCCTTCTTCGCAAACCGCATGAACGGCAACCATATCATCACGCCCCTGAAGCGGCATAACGGTTGGCGATTGCGAACCGGGCAAAACTGCCTTGATTGCCTCCAGACTATCAATTGGGCTATTCAGCATGATATAGCGGCTGATCTCGGCGCGCAAAACGGCTTTGATGCGTGATGTCACCTTTTCCGCTAAAGCGGCAATTTCAGGATCTTCAATCTGGTTGGTGACCAGAACCGCCTGTGATTGCAGAATGATATCTTTTTCCACAAGGCCGTTTGACACAAGCGTGTTGCCAGTCGAAACAAGATCGCAAATCACATCAGCAAGATGCGTTCTTGGTGCGACTTCGACCGCGCCTTCCATTGTGACGATATCAGCATCAATTTCACTATCAGTAAGATATTTTGCCAATAAGCCCTCGTAAGATGTTGCGATGACCTTGCCGTTTAACGATTTAGTTGATTGATAATCGAAATCATGCGGCACGGCGATCGACAGGCGGCATTTGCCGTAACCAAGCGGCAATAGCTGGCTGAGTCCAGCAAATTTTCCATTGCCAAGTGCCTGTTTTTCAAGAAGCCCGTTCTGGCCAAGAATGCCAAGCTGGCAAACATCCGTTGCCAGAAAAGCCGGAATATCGTCATCACGAACCAAAAAGATATCAAGTGGGAAATTTTGCGCACGGCATAATAGCTGATCACGACTTTTCGCCAACGAAATACCGCATTTTTCCAGCAATTGAAGCGACATTTCGGCAAGCCTGCCAGATTTCTGAATGGCTATTTTAAGCCGTTGTTCTTCACTCATAACATTCCCTGTCTTTGCATGATTGTTTTATAGCCATCGAATCCATTATTCAAAAACCGCGCAACGCGAACAATGGTCGCGGTGCTGACATTGGTTTCTTCGGCAATTTTGCGGTAAGGCACTTTTTTCACCAGCATTTGTGCAACGCGCCAACGGTCAACCAGCCCCTCAAGCTCCGCCGGCGTGCAAAGATCATAAAAGAAATTGCGCGCCTCACTTGGGCTGTCCAACGCCAGAATGGCGTCGAATAGATCGTCTTCATGTGTTGTGTTTATCTGGTCACGTTTCAAAGGCCATTTACCTTTTTTACAATTCCGTTATAATGTAGTAGCAGTTTAATACGCTAAAACAATTCTGTCAAGCACCAAAGACGGATAGTTCGCAAGAAAATCAGATTCTTTTTTTGAAGGTAAAGCTGGCTGATAAAATGCCAAATGTGATTGCCTAAAGGTCGCGCGCGCGCTTGATCGACAGCAATCTTCCCCCATCCGAGAGCAAATCGCAGATCTTTGGCGCAACGAAACCGATATCAGCCATGCAGCATGTTGGGAAATAGCCAAGATTCTGCGCGGCATGACCATCGCCTACCATATGGTTCAACAATACAACAAGGCTTGGATTATGGCCGATTACAGCAATGTCCGACAGTTCACCACCGTAATCAATGATCGCCTGTAAAAGCGTACTTGCCGAGGCTTCATAGAGCTGATCAACAAATTCTACTGCAATATCGTCAGGCCATTGCGGTTTGATAAAATCATAGGTTTCGCGGGTTCGTGCCGAAGGTGACACCAGAACAAGCTGGGGGAGCATGCGGTGCGTAGCTAGAAATGCACCAACCGCCGACGCGTTGATCTGCCCTCTTGAACTCAGCGGGCGGTCAAAATCCTGTATCCCCAGCTTCGATGTTTCAGCCTTGCCATGCCGAATGAGAGTCACGCGCGCCATTATCACCTTTGTGCCGTTTGAACCGGACTTTAAAATCGTTATGTTTGCTTTATACAGTCAAAAATCCTGCCATGAACAACGCCCCTTGCCAAGAATGGAATTTATTCAGCGGAACGCCGTCTTTGTTAGAGGCTAGCCAATCAAGTTTTCGATTTACAAATTCCACGAGGCTTTTACATTGGGCTTGCACCAACTTGTCTTCGACAAACATGATTTGATGTTACCATGCTTGCCGGTGTTAATTCCAAATTCACAGGGTGAATTCATGTCGCAAAACAATGTTCCCGGATTTGTCGCTGCCATTGGCAATACGCCGCTAATCCGCCTCAAAGCCGTTTCTGAATTGACCGGATGCGAGATCTACGGCAAGGCAGAATTCATGAACCCTGGGGGATCGGTCAAAGATCGCGCAGCCAAGGCAATTATCGAAGATGCCGAAGCGCGTGGTTTGATTGGCCCTGGTGGAATCATTGTTGAGGGCACTGCTGGCAATACCGGTATTGGCCTTACCATGGTTGGTAATGCCAAGGGCTATAAATCGGTCATTGTGATGCCTGAAACGCAAAGTGAAGAGAAAAAAGACGTCTTGCGAGTTTGCGGTGCTGATTTACGCCTTGTGCCTGCTGCTCCCTATAAAAACCCAAATAATTATGTTCGTTATTCCGAAGCTTTGGCAAAAGAGCTGGCATCAACACATAATGGCGGTGTGATCTGGGCAAATCAATTTGACAATACGGCCAATATGAAAGGTCATTACCAGACTACTGGCCCTGAAATCTGGGATCAGACAAACGGAAAAGTTGATGGATTTATTTGCGCTGTTGGATCAGGGGGAACGCTTGCCGGTGTGGGTCAGTTTCTGAAAAAACAAAATAAAGATGTTAAAATCGGCCTTGCTGATCCTGAAGGGTCGGCACTTTTCAGTTATTACCGCCATGGCGAATTGAAATCGGACGGTAATTCTATTTCTGAAGGAATCGGCCAAGGCCGCATTACCACCAATCTGGCCGAAGCGCCGGTTGATATGGCGTTCTGCTTGACCGACAGTGACGCGTTGCCATTGATTTATGACCTTATGCAGAATGAAGGGCTTTATCTTGGGGGCTCGACCGCCATCAATGTTGCAGGCGCGGTTGCAATGGCGCGTAAAATGGGGCCGGGTCACCGAATTGTAACGATTTTATGTGATTCGGGTCAACGCTATCAATCCAAGGTCTGGAACCCAAAATTTTTACGCTCGAAAAACCTACCGGTGCCAAGCTGGCTTTAGGCTATTTTCTTTTTGTCCAAGCATGACCAAAGAACCGAGGTTTCAATGTCATCCAACGCATCATCAACGCCGCTTATCGTTAACGCCGAATGGCTTGCCAGCAATTTAGGCAAACAGGGGCTTAAAATTTTTAATGCAACATCGCATTTGCCAACATTGGGGCGCGATGCCAATGCCGAACATCTGGCCTGCCGCATCGCAGGGTCATTGCGGTTTGACATTGATAAGATTGCCGATAAAACATCACCCCTGCCCCATACCCTGCCTGCAGCTGATCAATTTCAGTCACAAATGCAACATCTTGGACTTGAGAATGATGATCATGTGATTGTCTATTGTGATTCAGTATTTTTGAGTTCAGCCCGCGCATGGTGGATGCTCGGTTTATTCGGTCATGAAAAGGTGAGTATTCTTGATGGTGGGTTGAAATCATGGCTTGCAGTTTCAGGCTTAACCGAGAGCGGCCCCATGATTGACGCGCCAAAGGGCGGCTTTACCGTTCGAGCTCCAGTTGGCGCGCAAATGATTCCGATGGACAGCCTTCGCCAACTTGTCGAGCTTGGTGTTGCCGGACAGATTGCCGATGCGCGGTCGGCTGGTCGGTTTGCCGGTGTCGACTCCGAACCAAGAGCAGGGTTGCGTGGCGGGCATATGCCGGGCGCGTCGAATGTGCCGATTGCCAGCCTTATCAATCAAGATGGTACGCTGCGCTCGCTTGGCGAAATTGCGGCGGCCTTTGCTGCTGGCGGTATAGAGACGGACCGGCCCGTGATCACTACTTGCGGTTCGGGCGTTACAGCATGTGGCCTTGCGTTTGGACTGGCGCTTCTTGGCAATGAGAATGTTTCTGTCTATGACGGATCATGGAGCGAATGGGGTGCCTCGGACGCGCCAATCGAGAGCAACTCGCCCTCACCTGCCAAATCAGGGTAAATAAGCTCTCCTGTATTTTGCTTTCGACCTGACTCATTTCGCCGCTGGCCCAATCTATTTTACCTTTGGCAGGGTCACACCTGCATTTTTTGCATAAACCTTGGCAACAGCCGCATCATCTTCGCCGCCAAGCCCTTGGCCTGCGGCGGCAACAAATTGCTGTAGGGCAGCAGCGGCAAGCGGCGCTGAAAAATGCGATCCCTTGGCCACATCAAGAACAATGCCAAGATCTTTTAGCCAGATATTGATTGCCGAATGCGGCGTATAATCTCCATCGACAACATGCGGGGCACGATTTTCAAACATCCAGCTTGTTCCAGCACATTTGGAAATTACCTCGACAATGCGTGCCGCATTGACGCCCTGACTGATACCGAAAGTCAACGCCTCACCCATTGCAGCAATATGCACCCCCGCCAATAGCTGATTAACTGCTTTCATCGCCGAACCTGGCCCCGCCGCGTCACCAAGCTGGTAAACCGTCTGGGTGATAGCATCAAGCGCTGGTTTGGCCGCAGCAAACGCATCTGCGCTTCCCGATGCCATCACCGTTAACGCGCCCTCGGCCGCCTTGACCGACCCACCCGAAATGGGGGCATCAAGATACAGCACTTGAAACGCATCGCATTTCGCCGCCAATTCCCGCGCCAGATCAGGCGCAACCGTGGCGCAGGAAATAACCACACTTCCCGGGCGCATATGCGGCACAATACCCGACTCGCCAAACAGAATATCGATTGTTTGCGAGCCATTTAGCACCACCGAAATCACCACATCCGACACGGCGCCAGCTTCAGCAATCGCAGCGCTATCTCCACCTTTGGCCATAAACCTGTCTTGACTGGCGCTATTGACATCAAAACCATAAACATGATGGCCTGCAGCAAGCGCTGAACAGGCAACGCCAAACCCCATAGAGCCCAGTCCAAATACCGAGATCGTTTGTTTTGACATGATTTTTTTCCTTGTGAAGCATGCCTTTGCCGCTAATTAACGGCAGCTTGAAACGACAATAGCACAGACATAATGCTGCGCTATTGAAATCATTTAAAACTATCCGCCACCTAGCGGATCTTTTATTCTTTAATTAACAGCTTATCTACAAACCGGCGCACTGACGGTGCGATAATCCAAAGGCTGGGAAAAGCAATAATCCAACTCTTCAACCAAGCTGTCATCCATAACCCAAAAAACGCATTAACAAATCCTGCTGTGTTAAAAACTGAGACACCAGACACAACACAAGACATACAGATTGAGACAAAAAATATAAATGTAATCTGCCCATATTTAGCCGGAATCATTTAAACACTCCTAAGGCTCGAACTTGAGGTTTTAAGGGCTACAAAAACAAACGGCCCTTAAGCCACTCTTTTGAAAACCGGTATTTAACACAGTTACCGGAGTTTAGTTTGTTGGCGGATGAGACCCTTTTATGGGTCAGAAGATCAATAGGCCGTGCTGCAAGCGGTAACAACTAACATTGCAGCTAAAATAAGAACTACCTTGGCTGTATTATCCAAAACCCTAATGAGAAACGGTCTAGTCGCTCTACTTGTCACTCTCGTAGCGCAAATAGCATTCGTAGCTAAAAACATGATGATCTCCTTACTGTTTGACACTGCGGCGAGTGAATCACAAAACTTTCAGTTTGTGAATCCTTTAAATGCTTTTTTCTTTCGTATGGAAATCACATTGATTTCAGGTTGTTTCCAACGAGTGATGTATTACCTTGGCTGTATCGCGTCAGCGGCGAGAGTGTCCTATTTCCACTTATTGAGGCAACGTCTATCGGCGTGAACTCCATTTCGACGAACCTGAATATAACTTCGTGGCGCAGGTCGTGAAAGTGGAGGAGGTCTCATCAAACAAAATGAGATACCATTACTTTTTCCAATAAGAGCTGTGAAATAGCCAATTAGTTTGCTGTGCGCCCTAAATAACCAGATTACTGGGTAAAAAATCAGCTAACACCTAGCAAAAACCACGGTTAGCACACATATGTCGGTCTCATAAACGCTCCAGCAGAAAGATAGACAATGCCTACAAATGAAGTCTTCACGCAATTGATGCAATTTCAACAAGACACCGAAGCTCTTGCCTCAATTGCGGAACGGCTAAGTTGGGATCAGGAAACAATGATGCCCAAAGGCTCTGCGGAGCAAAGAGCAACCGAACAGGCCGCAATTGTTAGGACCATTCACACCAGAAACACAGACCCACGTATCGCGGATTGGCTGGATGAAATTACCCCACGAGGTGAAAAAGAGTCAGCAAACATCAGACTAATAAAGAAAAACTATGAGAAAGCCTGCAAAGTTCCAGGGGATCTCAATGCGTCCATTGCCCGTGTTACATCAAAAGCTCACGGCATTTGGGCCACTGCACGGCAGAATGAAAATGTAGCAGAATATCTTCCCATTCTCGCTGAAATTATTGAATTGAAAATAGAGAAGGCTAAT
>MDTC01115179.1_pt1 | contig 20299 bp, 27 predicted proteins | sample 811181 | NCBI WGS metagenome assembly MDTC01 (sample SAMN05326644, study PRJNA326480) | marine metagenome | isolation source: seawater | place: Pacific Ocean: North | collected 2011 | reverse complement strand
TGCGTAACGAATTTTCATTCCTCCAAGTTTTAAAACTCCAGCTTTAATTCTTCTAAAGGGCATATTTTGAAACCAGGTTTGAATAGAAAAAATATTTCCACCGTAAGTCATTGACACTATTGCTAATTTATTTTTCATTGCGCCAGCGACCGGATAGCCCCAGTTGCCAATCACACGACGAAAACTGAAGAAAAATTTTGGGGCTAGCGTAATATCGATCCAGTTCTCTAAGATAGCGGTTGCTCTTAAATTATAACAAGGAGAAATCATAAACATAACATCAGATTGTACTAGTCTTTTTCTATAATCTAAAATTTGTTCACTAGGCGGTGTCCCGTCAAAAAAAGGAATAGGTGGTTCATCGTGTAAATTGATTAAATCAATCTCATGTCCAATTTTTTTACATTCGTCTATGAATGTATCTCTAATAGATTGGTTAAAAGATTTTTTTATATTATGATGACCATAAACAATAAAAATTTTTTTAGACATATTATTTTTCTATATTTTTTTTTTTATCTTTCCAAAAAAACATACCTCCTCCTATTCCAATAGATATTGCACTGACTATTTCAGAGTATTCTTGATTACTATATAACGCTAGACCACCAAAAATTATTATTATGATTGCTAGAGTTCGATTATTCATTCAAATAAATATTGATCTTTAAGTTATTATACAATATTATTTATAAACCATCTACAGGGTATAAAACTGTAGACTCATCTACATGAGTTAAAAGTAGGTTGAATAAAAAACAAGGAGAGTGTATGGCAAGACACACTAAGCTGTTAAACGAATTCAGCCGAAAAAAATCTCAGGCTGAATTTCTTAACAAAATGTTAAAGTCCAGAAAAACTGTTACCGTAAATGATAATGGAAGCTCTGGATACATGTTAAAGAGCGGCCCTAAAAAAGGTAAAATTCTTAAACATTTAAGAAAAACGTCTGAGAATATTTAACTTTAGTAGAGAGGGGTTTTAAAACCCCTCTCAAATCTTTAATATTTTCTTTATATGAAAAAACAAAATTTTTATGAATTATCTTTTGATGATTTAAAAACCTTTCTTATTGAAAAAGCTGGTATTGAAAAAGGTAAAGTGAAAATGCGAGCTCAACAATTGTTTTCAGCAATATACAAAAAAGGTTTAACAAATTTTAATGATTTAACAACAATTACAAATGACCTTAGAAAAAAATTAGACAATTTATTATCTTTAGATTTACCTAAAATTGTCAAAACCGAAATTGCAGATGATTTAACAACTAAATGGCTATTAGAATTAAATGACGAAAATAAAAATTTAATTGAAGTCGTATTAATTCCAAGCAAATCACAAAACACTCTCTGTGTTTCCGTTCAAGTTGGTTGTGCCATGTCAAAGAGTAGTGCATGTATTCATTGCGCAACAGGAACTCAACTTTTAGTTAAAAATTTATCTGCCGGTGAAATGGTCATGCAAATGATGATAGCCAAAAGGCACCTTAATGATTATGGGGATCAACGACTTATAAAAAATACTGTGATATTCGGCTCGGGGGAAAGCCTGACAAATTATGAAAATACTAAAAAATTTATTAAAGTTTTAATGGAACCAGAAGGCATTTACATGGGAAAAAGATCTATTACCCTAGGAACAATTGGAGTGCCAGATAAAATTTTAAAATTCTCAGATGAAGTAGGTGTCCAGTTGGCACTTTCACTACACGCTGGAACAGATGAAAAAAGAGATAAAATCATTCCTATTAATAAAAAATACCCTTTAGAAGAAATTATCAAAAGCTGTAAATATTATACTAGTGTAGTTAAAGAAAAAGTATTTGTAGCATATACCCTTATGTCTGGAATCAATGATAGCCCAGAGGATGCAAGGCAGTTAGTAAAAATAATGAGTCAATTTCCCTCTAAATTAAATTTAATTTTTATGAATACGTGGCCAGGTTGCGATATCAAACCAGTTTCTGAAGAAAAGACAAATGAATTTGCTCAAATAGTTAAAAATGCAGGATTTATTGTAACAGTAAGACGTAGTGGTGGGGCTAGTGAAAAATCATTGAGCGGTTGTGGACAGTTACGTACAACTAGTTTACCAAAAAATAAAAATTTATAAAATGTTTAGTCAAAAAGAAGTTATAGAAGTTGATACATGGGATTTTATGTTAATCTAATTTACAGTAAAATTTTTATAAAGTTATTAAGTAAAAATTAATTTTTACTCTTGACTTTTTTTTATTAATGTTTATTGTATATATACAAGCTAATAATGATTGTTTTAGATGCTTTGTGTCGAAATACTAAAATATCTCAATACATCGTTAAAACGTTAGCTTCAGAGAGAATAACTATAACTGAAGGAAAACGAAAATGAAAAAAGATAAGAAAAAGACGAGTAAAAAGGAAAATAACATAATTCCTTTTAAGAAAAATGCTCAGGTAATTCATGCTGATAACCCTGTAAGCACTAGAGAAAAAGAAATAAATAAAATCAATAGTCATTGCAGAAAAATCTTTAAAGATCTTGAAGACTTTGGAGATACTATTGGCATCTCATCATCTGAGGTTTGGTACAACATATTATTCTTTGCTAAGCAAAGAGCTATATATTGTGTTTCTTACCCAACCTTTAAAATTAATGATCAACATTCAACTAATGAAGTTACTGAAAATTACGTAGAATTTTCTGATGAAAACTTCCCTGAACTAAAAGTTGATTATAAACCAACTAAACTTCATTAAGGAGGGAGAATGGCTGATCGTAGCAAATATAGAAATGCTTCTCTCTCAAAGGAAGCACATCAAACATTAGCAGCTTTGTCGGAGACTTTGTTTCCAGGACTTAAACTTTCTATAAGCAAAACTATAGAAGTTTTAGCTACTAAAGAATTTGAAAAAATCAATAATAGAATTAAGGAAAACTTATAAAAACGAATGGGTGACTATTAATTAATCTTAATAGTCACTCAAAAATATATGAATAAAATAACTTGCCCACACTGTAATAAAACTTTTGATATTAGTGAAAGTATAAACAATGAAATTCAAGAATTAAAGAAAGAAGAGAAAAGTAAAGTCGAAAAAGAAGTAAAAGCTGATTTGGAAAAAAAGAATAACCTAGAAAGAAAAGAAGAAAAGAAAGCATTGGCTTCAGAGCTTGAAAAAGAGAGAAATAAATCAAATATAGAGAAAAAAGAAAAAGATGCAAAAATTCAACAGCTATTAAAAGATAAAAATGAAAATGAAAATAAAGCTAGAGAAGAAGCAACCTCAATTGAGGAAGCAAAAAATAAAAAACTAATAGAACAATTAAAAAAAACACATGCTCAAGAAAGAGCTCAAGATAAACTACAACATGACAGAACCAAAAAAGACTTAAAAAAAGTTCAAGAAAGAGCTAATCAAGGTTTAACTGCTGACCAAGGTTCTGCGCAAGAAATTATATTAGGAGATTATCTTAAAGAAATTTTTCAAAGTAGTAATGATAAAGTATCATCCTACGAAAAGGGTGAACAAGGTGCTGACTGGTTACACGAAGTTTATGAAAAAAATACTCTCATAGGAAAAATATTATATGAAAGTAAAAACACAAAATCATATTCAAGTAGATGGATTGATAAACTGCAACAAGATATGACACAAGTCCATGCTGATGTCGGAATAATATTTACAATTGCTACACCAAAAGAATTGAATGAACAACAAGGTTATATTCAAAAAGGCAATATATTTATTTGTTCATATGATTTTAATGCACTGAAATTTTTAGCTAAAACTCAAAGACACAGCTTGCAACTTTTAAACAAATATAATGAAGACAATAAAGGAGACAATAAAATGTCTGCTTTTGAATTTTTAAGTTCAGCAGAGGTACAAAATAAAATGAATTCTTTACAAAGTAAAATGCTTGAATTGGGAGATCTAGTAGGAAAGCAAAAAAAATTAACGATTAAATTTGAAGAAACTCATTCTGATATGGATAATTATCTTGATGACTTTTTAGATATGACAACAATTCACGGTTTAATTAGTAAGAAGAAAAAAAAATGAACTATATATTCGGAGACCTAGAAACATCAGGTGCTAGCACAGCCTTCGACTGTGTCCTAGAATCTTGTTTTATTTTGACGAATGATAACTTTCAGGAACTTGATCGTATTCACCTTAAATCTAGATTAGAAGAAGGAGTTGTGCCAAATTTAGGAGCTCTTAATGTTACAGGGTTCGATGTTAATTGGTTAAAACAGAATCCAAGTCCGTATTCTTCTACTCAAATATTACTTCAAAAATTACAAAGCTGGGGGCCAGCAGTTTATTTTGGCTTTAATAGTCATCTTTTTGACTGGGTATTCTTGTCCAAAACATTTTTTAAATATTTAAAACCTCCTTATTTTTTAAACACAAAAGGTAATAAATTAGGAGACGTGCTTCCTGTAATTAGAGCAGCAAAAATGGTTGATGATACAGTAATAAAAACGATTACTACAGAAAAAGGAAATCCTTCATTTAAATTATCTGATCTCATGCAACATGACGATGCGCATGGAGCGGTTCCAGATACTTTAGCGTGCATGAAAGTAGCTGAAATTATATATAAAAATAAAAAAACTAAACCAGTATGGGAATCATCTTTAAAAACATTAAGCAGGCAAGATTGTGATGCATTACTTCAAAAAGAGAAAGTATTTACAAATGTAGCCTATTTTTATGGAAAGATTCATTTGTATGTTTGTAAATATCTTTTTAATCACCCGATATATAAATGGAATATTTGTTGGGATATGAAAGTCCATCCAGAAGAATATATGAAAATGGAATATAATGAATTAAAGAAAGCTCTTTCAAAGTCACCAAAGGTATTGAGGTCCGTAAAAAATAATAAATCACCGGTTTTATTAAATAAAAGTTATGGACTAGCAACTTCTTCATATTCGGGAATATCAGACATAGAATTAAATAAGAGAATTCAGTTACTAGAGTCGTCACCTGATTTTCTTGAGAGAATTAATAGCATTTTATTAGAACAACATGAAGACAGAGGTGTCAAAGAACATAAAATTAACCTACAACCTGAGGAAACTCTTTACTCTGGAGGTTTTGCTAGTGACATAGATAGTAAATTGATGGATCAATTTCACAAGGTAAATTGGGATGATAAAGTTAAATTATTAGATAAATTTACTGACGAAAGATATCAATTTTTTGGTAAAAAAATAATATTTCAAGAAGCTCCCGAAAAACTACCTGAAAATTTTATTAAAGAAGTAAAAAAAAATATAGCAAAAAAATTATTTTCAACAGAAAAACAAAACTGGACAACAATACCAGAGTTTTACAAGTCAATTGATGATGCAAGAAATAAAAATGAGAACGACGAAACGGTATTAAAAAAATTGGATGAATATAATAATTTTGTAATGGATATAGAAAAAAAATATGAGACAGCCTAATTATAATAAATACTATAATAATTTAAAATTAATACTCAAACAGAGAGAAGAGTGGCGTGACTATTTTAAGGAATTAGTAGAAATAAACCATTTGCAGAAAAGAGCAAATTGGAGATTATTTTTTAAAATTCCAATATTCTATCTTTTAAGATCTTTTTTATACTTGCCGATTATTGTTATAAAAATAATTGAAAAAGTAAGTAATCAATACTACTTATCAAAATTAGAAAATGAAATAGAAGTTTTAAAAGATGAAATAAATACAATAGATAATAATAAATGGATAAAATAACCGAGATCAAGGTAGAAGAGGTTAAAGATTATGACAACAATGAATTTTACTATTATATTTATTGTGTAAAAGACACTGGTGAGAGAATTGAGATTGGAAAATCAGAAACAAATCCTCAAATTTATAAACAAGTTGCTATTTACCATTAGATTGACATATTGACTTTTTTGAATAAATACATACTTATAAAATAGATGAGTGAACTAAAAGAAATTACAGATCAAAACTATGAAAAAGAAGTAATGCAAAGCGACGAAATTTGGTCAGTTACTTTTTCAGCGTTGTCCTTCTGCCAACCTTGTAAAATGCTTCATCCAGTTCTAGAGAATATTGCAAAAAATAATAAAATTCCAAAAATTAAATTTGGAACAGTTGCAACGGAGGATAAAGGAATTTCATGGAGTACTTCTATGAATGTGAGAAGTGTGCCAACTACACATGTTATACATAAAGGAAAAGTGTTGGGAACAATAATGGGATTTGTACCTGAAAAAGATTTTATTGCTCAAGTAAAAGAAATAGCAAAAGTTTAACTAATTTTTGCTTAATACATATCCGATTAAATAATTAGATCCAAAAATAACTATAGTTTTCTTTTTCGAACCCAAACAATTTTTTATCGCTTGAATAATATTAGTTGAGGTTTCAGCTTTTAATTTATTATTTAAACATATTTTTTTTAAAATATTTGCTTTTTGTGCATTAGGTTCGTTTGGAATAGTTACAGTTATAACTTTTTTAAAAATGTTTTTAAATTTCTTGATAAATTTCCTGGGCTCTTTATTTTTTGCATGCCCCAAATTCCATAAATTGGCTCTTTTAAGGTTTTAAGATATTTATATAAGTTTTCTGCACTTGCCTCAGAATGACACGTATCTAATAACAACTTTTCATTGTTTTTAAGTATTTTTTTTAATTTCCCTTTTTTCAAATACTGAATGCGACCCTCAAACATTATTTTTGGAATAGTTTTAATAATAGTACTTTTTTTAATTTTAAATTCTTCTAAGGAAACATGAATAGCCAAACCTAAACTATCCAGCAATCCTTGACTAAATATATATTTAGATTTTATTGGAATAATATTCTTTCTACTTTTGTATAAATAATTGTTTCCTTTCTTTCTGATATGCCAATTAGAAGGATAAACTATTTTACTTGGATTTTTTTTAAGAATATTTTTAATTATCTTTAAGGTATTAGGTTTTTGTTTGCCAACATAAATGACACTTTTTTTACTTAAAAATCCCACCTTCTGTTTACAGATTTCTGTTAAGGTTCTTGGCTTAACCCATTCTGCATGTTGAAAATTTATATTTGTAATTATTTGTGCTCTAGGTTTATTCCATATCCGGCTGCTGTCGCCTTTGAAAAGAAGACCAGCCTCAACTAATGAAGCAAATATCTTTTTTTGCTTTTTAGCAGCAAGAACATAAATACAAGTTAACACTTCAAATAGCGTCAGTTCTTTCCTCGTTTTTTCAACCACCTTTATTAACTTTTCAATCATTTTTGTTGAAATATATTTATTTTTATTAAGATAAAACCTATGCCGAACATCATATAGGTGTGGGCTAGTGAAGGTCGTAACTCGTTTATTATCTGCTTCTAAAAAATATTTAACTCCAGTTAAAGTTGAGTATTTGCCATCTGAACCTATAAAATTACATGGGCGCGGTAAGTTTAAATGTGGATTATTGAGCAAAGCTAAAACTTTATTTATTCTGCTTAAATTTAGATTTATTTTACGGCTATACCGCTTTTGAAGTTTTTTGTAAATTTTGCTTGAACGAGTTAACATCATCCATATTGTTAATCTCTTTTTCTTTAACCTTCAATAGAATTGATAAAAAGTTATAAATTTCAGATCTTAAATCTTTTCGTTCAACAATTTTATCCAACCCTCCATGATCGAAAACCCATTGAGATGTTTGTATTTCTTTTCCTAATTTTTCTCTTAAATTTTGTTCTATTATACGTTTACCGCTAAATCCCCAAAGAAAATCTTTTGACTCAGAAATAATATAATCTGCCAAACTCGCCATAGAAGCAGTTGTTCCACCCATTACATGCCCTCCAGCACATAAAATAAAAGGAATTTTATTTATTTTTAGTTCTCTACAAGCAATAGTCATTCGTGTCATTTGTTGAAGGCTTAAAATAGATCCTGACTCCATACGCATTCCACCTGATGTAGCAAACAGGATTAGTGGTTGTTTATTTTTAATACTAAAGTTTGCAGCTGACAGAAAACATTCTCCGACAGCGGGGGATACGCTACCGCCAAAAAACAAGAAGTCCATACTTCCCACGGTTACTTGCATACCATTCAACTGACCTGTTGCAAATAACATAGCCTCATTTTCACCAGTTTTTTTTCTGGCTGCCTTAAGCCTATCAATGTATTTACCTCTAGGATCAGACCACTCAGTAACATCATCTGGCGGTAACCCATATTCAAGAACTGTATAATCAGACCCATCGAAAAATATATTAAATCTTTGTCTACATGAAATTGTATGAGTTTTTGAACATGAAGGACATACAAATAAATTTTTTTCAAATTCATCTTTTAAGGTAAGAGTTCCACACTTACAGTTAGTCCAAAGACTTTTTTCACCTTTTTCCATTCTTTTTTTTATAGGTGAAAGTAAAGATTTAATACCAGGTGCTATTTTTTTGATCCAATTCAAGATATTTTTCCTTTTAATTCTTCTACCACTTTATTTAATACTGATACAGGATTTTTTTTCTTTTTAAGCGAGTCAGTTATTGCTCTACAAAGCATTGAACCCACTACTAATCCTGAAGCTGATTTAAGGGAAGATATGGTTTTACTGGTAATACCAAACCCTATTACTAGATTCTTTTTAGGATTGATTCTCTTGATTCTGTTATAATTAATTAAAATTTTTTTAGGCGGAACTTTTAATTTTCCTCCAGTAGTATTCAACATTGAAATATAATAAATCATTTCATGAGAATCTTTTATAATTTTTTTCATTCTATCTCTAGTGGTTGTAGGAGACAGAAGTTGTACAAAACTTATTGATTTCCTCTTACATTTTTTAGCAAAATTTTTATTTTCAGGCCAAGGTAGATCAACGCAGATAATACCATTTACGCCAGTTTTTTTACAATCATTTAAAAAATTGTTTTCACCATATTGAAAAATCATGTTGTAATACCCCATAAGAATTATTGGTTTTGATTTTTCTCTTTTTTTTAAATTTTTGACTATTTGAAAAGCATCTCTCATTTTAAAACCATTTTTTATTGCTCTATTGGAGCTAGTTTGGATTGCTCCACCATCTCCCACTGGTGTAGAAAAGGGTATACCTAGTTCTTGAATATCGGTGTGCATTGAAATTGAATTTAAAATTTCTAAACATTTTTTTTTATTAGGATCTGATGCGACTACGTAAGTGATAAGAGCTGGTCTTTTCTCCTTTTTACATTTATCAAAAGCTAATTGAATTTCTGATTTCATCCCGGGTAGTAACCTAATTTACTTTTAATTATACCAGAGTCTTTTTGACTTGATCCACATGAGTTAATAACTATGACAGTATCTTTACTTAATTTAGGTGCAATTTTAATACTTTCTGAAAATGCGTGACAAGGCTCGAGTGATGGAGAAATATTTTCTAATCTAGAAACTAATTTAAAAGCATTAAGCGCCTCTTCATCAGTAGCCGACGTATATCTCGCTCTTTTTGCATCTTTTAAAAAACAATGTATTGGTGAAACTCCTGGATAATCTAAACCTGCGGAAATAGAATCGGTTTCTCCGATTTGCCCATCTTTATCCTGAATTACATATTGAGCTGAACCATGAAGTATTCCAATTTTTGATCCGTTTGTTAAAGGCGCCGCATGTTTTTTTGATTTTTTACTTCCCCCAGCTTCAACACCAATGAGTTCAACTTGGCTCTTATCATAATCAATAAACTCATTCCAAAAACCTAGCGCCGAAGAACCACCTCCTATGCAGTTAGCGAGCTTTAATTTTTGAGGAACTTTCCCAAATTCATCTTTAATTTGAATTATCAGTTCTCGAGAAATTTGAGCAGCACTCCAAGCACAAATACGAACGAAGGTAGTGGGGCCAACTGCACTACCAATCACTAAATGAGAAGATTGACAATTAGCTACCCAGTATCTCATACATTCCGATACCGCATCTACAAGAGTTTGGCTGCCAGTTTTCACTGGAATAACTTCTGCTCCATATTTTTTCATGACATCAACATTTTTTTTTTGTCTATTAATATCTACCAATCCCATGAATATTTTTACTTTTAAACCTCCCAACATCTTAGCAACCATCGCAAGATTTTTTCCATTCATCCCAGCACCTGTGTCAGTACATACGTACTTTTTACCAGCTCGTTTAGCCATTAGACAGTGTACTAATACATTATATACTTTGTGAGCTGTACCTGGATTTTCAGAAACAACTTTAGCCCAGATCTCTGCACCACCCAAATGATCTGTTAAATTATCTAATCTTATAAAAGGTGTAGGAGTACCAACATAATTTTCAAAATAATGGTCCCTTTCTTTTATGAAGCTTTTATCATTTCTAAGTTTTTCAAAAAGATCCGTTAGATCATCAATAGGCTTTCGTAATGTCTCAGGTATAAAGTTACCACCAAATTTGCCTCCCCACATTCCATTTTTATCGTGTTGATCTATTAGAGGTATACCTTTTTTAATTTTCATCATTAATTTTTCTCATGAATGCTTTAATTTTATTATGATCTTTATATCCAATGTTGCTTTCAACAGAGGAACTTAAATCAAAGAATTTAATACCTAATTTAGCTAAATTTTTGACAGAGTCTATAGAAACACCTCCAGCTAGAGCAAATCTCTCACCTTTTGGAAGTTCTTTTAATAAATTTTTTGGAAATTTTATAGATTTCTCCATTCCGGGAGTATCAAACAAAATTATATCTGCATTATTAAATTTTTCATACTTATTAATATCTTGTAAAGTTTTTACTTTAATAGTTTTAATTATTTTTAATTCAAAATTTTTTTTAATCTCTTTTATCCTTCTATTACTCTCTGAACCATGTAACTGAATATAATCTAATTTTTTTGTCTTGAGATTTTTTATTAGTTGATCCGAAGGATTAACAGTAACCGCCACAAATGAAGACTTTTCTTTATTATAATTTTTTAAAATATCAAGGTCAGAGATTTTAAGGTTTCTGGGTGACTTGTCATAAAAAATAAAACCTAGAAAATTTACTTTTAAGTCTATACAAAGCTGTACATCTCTGGTCGGATTCAAACCACAAATTTTTATTTTCATTACTTAAGTTCTTTGATTAATCTTTGAATATTTTTTTTGATATTATTTTTTATAATTGATCGACCCATAACAAGTGATGTGCTACCATTTTTAAAAGCTTCTTTGGGCCTCATTATTCTTTTTTGGTCTCCAGCGTTATCCCCTTTTAGGCGAATACCTGGAGTAATAATTTCACCTTTAAATATTTTTTTTACAAACTTTAAATCTGGACCGGCACAAACTATTCCGTGGCATCCACATGCTTTAGCCAATAGAGCTTGTTTTTTAACTAGTGTTTTAATGGGTCTTGTATGACCAATTTTTTTTATTGATGAATTAGATAAGCTACTTAGTATTGTTATTGATAATATCTTAAGTTTCTTATTAGTTTTTTTAGCCATTTTTACAACAGCTTTCAAAGTTTCTTCACCAGCATTAGCATGAACAGTTATATAACTAATATTTCTTAAATCCTTTAATGATTTAATGGCTCCGGCACTCGTGTTTCCAATATCTGCTAATTTTAAATCTAAAAATAAACTTTTATTTTTTAACTTAGAAATAAATTCACGAGCTCCTTTAGTATAAAAGAATTCTAAGCCAAATTTATAGCCTATATCCAATTTGCTAGTTCTTGTTTGAGTGATAATTTTTTTAACTGTACTGATTTTATTTGTATCACAAGCTATAAATATTTTTTTTCTTTTCATTTTTTATTTATTATTTCTTTTAAATTTTTAGACATTTTAAATACCACTTTTTTCTTTGTAGGAATATAGATCAATTCACCAGTTTTTGGGTTTCTAGCAGATTTTTTTTCTTTAAGATTTTTAGTTGAGAATCTTCCAAAACGTCTTATGTGCACTGCATTCTCACTTATCAGAGATGTATTTATGTTTTTAATTATAAGGTCAAAAATTAATTTTAACTGATTATTATTAAGATTAGGATATTCTGATTTTAGCTTATCTATGATTTTTGACGTAACCAAATTTTATTCTTTATTTTCCTTCTTTTTCTTTCCTGTAATATTCAATGCTTTATTAAAAATATCTTTTAATGTAGCCCCTGATGTTTTTGCATCTTTACCAAATTTTCTGACGAGATTTTTTTCTTCTAATATTTGAGCTTGTTTTACAGATAATGAAACTTTTCGAGATTTTAAATCTAATTCCACAATGGCAGCGTCCAATTTATTTCCAGGCTGAAAGATCTCTGATCTCTGGTCACTTAATTCTTTTGCTAATTGTGATTTTTTTATAGTTACTATTAAATTTCTATCATTTCCTACTGATACTTTTACTCCATTCTTCATTGTTTCTTGAACAGTTGTAGTTACTATATCCCCAACTTTTTTATTATTTTCTTTAAACCAGTCTAAAGGATCCTTTTCACAGGCTCTAATTGATAGTCTAATCTTCTCATCTTTTGCATCAATTAATTTTACCTTAATAATATCATTTTTATTAAATTTTTTTAAATCCTCTTCATTTTCTCGAAAAGAAATTTCTTTAAAGTGAATGTATCCGACTAACCCAGATTCTAGCGTTGCAAAGATTGCTTTGTCTGTAATATTTTTTATTTTTACTTCAATTATTTCACCAATTTGTGCTTCAATTTTTTTCCACGGATTTTCTTTAGTATCTTTATATGACAGTGAAATTCGTTTTGCACTAGTATCTATCGATACGATCTTAACAGATATTTTTTGTGAAACTGATAGTACTTTACTTGGTTGAATATTTTTTTGTACCCAAGATAATTCACTATTATGTATTAAACCTTCTACTCCGTCTTCTAATTTTACGAATACACCATAGTCCATAAGCTTAGTGCAAGTTCCTTCATATATTTCTCCAACAACATATTTTTTTTCTAGATTTTTATAAGGATCTTCAGTTAATGCTTTTACTGATGCAGATACACGATTAGTTTTTTCATCTATTTTTGTAATTTTTACTTTCATTGTTTGACCAATTGAAACAAGTTCGGAAGGTTTTTTTACTCTGCCGTGTGAAAGATCACTCACGTGGAGCAATAGAGTCAGTGATTTGTAGGTCAAAAAAATCCCCCAATCCACGCAGGCATGCACTCGTGCCTCAACTATATCCCCTTCTTTTATTTCTTTAAGAGCCTCTGCAGTCTCAGCATTTTTACTTTTTTCTAGAACTGCCCTGCGACTTGTGCAAACATTGCCCCTTTGCCGATCGATCCTGGTGGCAATTACTTTAACGGGAATATTGAGAAGGTGGTCGATTTTTTTTAGAGGGCGTACGTCTACTTGCGAAGCTGGCATGAAAGTTGGAAGTCCAAGAACTTGGCATATATAGCCGCCTTTGATTCTAGAAGTTATATAACCAACTAGCTCTTCTTGAGTTTCAAAAACTTTTTCAAGTTTTTTCCACGCGTTCATACGTCTAGCTTTATCTCTTGAAATTACTATTTCACCCTTGAAGCTCTCAATACGTTCTAAAAAAATTTCAATTACACTGCCTACCTTAATTTTTTCAAGTTCATTGTCGACTTTAAACTCTTCTACAGGAATCATTCCTTCCATTTTAGCCCTTAAGTCAACTACTATAAAATTTTTAGTAACTTCTGTAACGGTAGCTTTTATAATTTGGTTTTCTTTTAATTTTCGATCTTTAAAATCTTCATTCAATAGACTTTCAAACTCTTTTGCGGAGCTAGATTTTGATTTAGATACTTCTTCAACTGCCATATTTATTTTTTATTTCCTTATCTATAATTAGTGACATTTTACTAACCATTGTCATAATATTTAATTTTCCGGTGTCGATTACTAGCGCATCTCTATGTTTGAGTAAAGGGCTATGTTTCCTTTTTTTATCACGTAAATTACGCATTTTGAGTGACTTTCTTACCTCTGAAAGCGTTAGATTAGAATTTATTTTTTTTAAATCTTTGTATCTTCTTTTTGCTGCTTTATCTAAATTGCAAATAAAAAAAAATTTAATATCTGACTTAGGTAAAATTTTAAGGGAAATATCTCTGCCTTCTATTATACATTTTTTATATTTTTTAGAAAAATCAATTTGAACTTTTTTTAAAATAAGTCTTATCTTATTATTTTTTGCAATAATAGATGTATGTTCTGAAATTTCTGGTTTATGTAAGTTAACACTGTTTAATTTTTTTAAATTAAACTTATTAAATATTTTTTTTAAAAAAGTATAATTATTTAAAGGTTTATTTTTTAATATTTGATAACTTGCATATCTGTAAAGTAAACCAGAAGATAAGAATTTTAAATTATATTTTCTACTAATAATTTTAGCACCTGTAGTTTTTCCACTTGAAGCACCACCATCACAACTTATAACTAATTTATGATGTTTTTTTAATTTCAAATTTTCCTCCAAGTAATTTGATAATATTTAAAAAATTTGGTGAAGATGTGTCTACAGTTTCAAAATTTTTTATATTAGATTTAATTCCCGTTATCAATGATAGTATAACTGTTGACATGCATATTCTATGATCACCAAGATTAGGAACTTTAATAATTTTTTTTAAATGTTTAATATCTTTTTTACCATAAATCTTCATTTGATTTTTTGATAATTTACATTTAATTCCGACTTGCTTCAAAATCTTTCTTATCTCATGAGCTCTTGAACTTTCTTTATTACTAAGTTCTGAAATTCCACTGAAGTTCGAAACACCTTCCGTAAGAGCAGCAATGATAAACAATATTGGATATTCGTCAGTGCTTTTAACATAGTAGCTTTTATCTGCTTGAATTGCTTTTATCTTACAACTTTTTACCAAAATATCACCTATGGGCTCACTATTATTTATTTTGATATTTTTAAAAGTTATTTTAGCGCCATATTTTTTTAAAAGTTCGTAAAATCCTATTCTAGTAGGGTTTAATCCAACATTTTTAATTAATATTGAGGAATTTTTATTTAATAATGTTAATGCAGTAAAAAAGGCTGCCGATGAAGGATCTCCTGGCACATTTAAATTTAATGGTTTTAAATAATTTTTACCATAAATTTTTATAATTTTTTCTTTTTTATTTATAATTTTAATAACATTTTTATTTTTACTTAAAATGTTTTCTGTATGGTCTCTACTTTTCTTTACTTCAATAATTGTAGAAGTGCCAAATGAATTTAAACCAGCTAACATTACTGCACTTTTTAATTGAGCTGAAACGCCAGATTTATATTCTATACCTATAGGCATTTCTGAAGAAACCATTCTTAATGGTAAAGAATACTTTTTTTTAGGAAAAAATTCTGCACCAAATTCATTCATTAATTTTATTAGTTTAAACATGTTTCTTTTTTTCAGAGAAGAGTCACCTGTTAATTTTAAATCTATACCCGGTGTTGTTGCAAGAATAGAACAAAGTAATCTCAGACCAGTTCCACTATTTCCAAGGTTTAATAATGTATTTTTTTTGCAAAAAAAAGAACCCAAACCTTTTCCGTAAATTATATAAGTTTTAGGTTTAATTTTTGTTATTTTTACACCTAATTTTTTTAGACATTTAATTGAGGAAAAAACATCTTCAGATTCTAAAACATTACTAACTTTTGAAATATTATGGCTAATAGCTCCAATTAAAAAGGATCTTATTGAAATAGATTTATCACTGTCCACTTTAATGTTTTTTTTAAAGCTTCCTATTTTGGTAGAAATGATAACTGAAAATTTTTTAAAAGACATTAAATTATAAGTTATATTTTGAACCAAAATATAATTCTATAGCTTTAGATGATTTTAATATATCTCTAGGTGTCCCCTTTGCTATTATAGATTGTTCTCCAAGAACATAAGCTCTATCAACAATATCAAATAAATTTTGTACTTGGTGGTCTGTTATAAGGATAGCGCAACCGTAAGATTGTATTTTTAAAATATATTTTTGTATATCTTGCACGACTATTGGATCCAAACCTGCACAAGGTTCATCTAATAGAATTACACTTGGTTTATTTATTAGAATTCTAGCCATCATTAATCTTCTTACTTCTCCACCAGATAAAACTGAAGAGTCTATATTTCTCAAATGTTGTAAATTGAATTCATCTAGTAGTTTTTCGGCCATTTTAATTTGTTCATCTTCATCTTTAATTGATAATTGACACACTCCTAGTAAATTATCATAAACAGACATTGCAAAAACTGATCTTTGTTGACTTAAATATCCTATACCTGATTTTGACCTTTCGTGGATTGGCAATTCAGAAATATCATTATTTTTTAACATTATTTTTCCGCTATCACATTGGTGCTCGCCAATTATCGTACTATAAAGTGTAGATTTTCCTGAACCGTTAGGCCCAAGTAGTCCTACAATTTCACCAGGATACATTTCTATGGAAATTTTTTTTAGAATAGGTCTACCATCAAAAGATTTACTTAAATCCTTTATTTGAAAAATAGGCTTATCCTTTTTAAATTTTATTATTCTAAATCCTTTTTTCATCGGTCTTTCAAATTAACATTAACTTGTCCATTTTTATACATCGATACATCTAGTGTTTTAGTAATCAAATCAAAGTTAAGAATATCAGCTTTTAATTCTCCTTGTACACTTTCCGTTTCAACATTTCCATAAATTTTTAAAATATCTTGAGTACTTAAATAATCTAAATTATCAGAATATAAATAATTTTTTTCATATACTGCCTCTACATTATCACGGAATGACATGTCTTTTGTTTTGTTATTATAAGTACCATAATCTCCAGTAACTGTAAGAATTTTTCCGTCTTTAAAATAAAATGTAGCAAACATAATTTTCATATTAATTAATTCCGGAATTTTAACGTCAAAATCTGCATATTTTGACTTAATTTCATAACGGTTTCCATTTAAATCAACTCCAAAATATTTTACATTTTCAAAGGTGTTAAAATTTTTGTTCTCATTTAAATTTTTAGGAACATCATATGTTTTATCTAACGTCTTTTCGATAATTCGTTGAGGAGCTTTGTTTGTAAAGTAATTTGTATCTTTTTTGTAATATGTAAAAAAAATTAATAAACTTGCAATTATGAAAATTAATATTTGAGTAAAGAGTATTATCTTTTTTCTTTGTGTCACTTTATTCCATATTGTAAAAGGGAGTGAATATGAATTAATCCCTTTAATTTATTGACATTCTTTTTTTTGTTTAAAACTGAAGAATCATTTACAAGCAAGCTCGTTATTTTTTTCTGCTGCATAATAGCTAAAGCTTTTGAGGCTGGTGAATTTTCATTTATATAAAATGGTTTTTTTGACATAATCTTGCTAACTTTATTACTTTTTGATAATTTATTTATATTTCTTCTAGCGTCTCCATCCGTTAAAATTCCTTTTACCAAGCGTTTGTTTTTAATAATGACTACTCCTAATTTTTTTGAGTTAATAACTTTTATAGCATTTTCAATAGACTGGTTTATGCTTATAGCTGGTAATTTATTACCAGTTATCATCAAGTCTTTTACTAAAAGAAGTTTTTGGCCAATGTTTCCTCCTGGATGATAAATTTTAAAACGCTCTTTTGAAAATTTCATTTTATTCATCAATGATACGGCTAAGCAATCTCCAAAAAGAAGTGTAATGCTGGTAGAGGTCGTTGGAACCATGCCAGTAGGATCCGCCTCCTTGACAGATGGAAGCAAAATTTTAACATCAGACGCTTTAAGTAAAATACTATTTTTTTTTGCTGCTACACCAATAATTTTAATATTAAATCTATTTGCATATTTTAACATGTTTGTAATTTCGGCAGTATTTCCTGAGTAAGAAAAAACTAATAAAATGTCTCTTTTGTCTATTTGCCCAAGATCACCATGATTAGCTTCACCTGGATTTAAATAAAAAGATGATACTCCTACAGACGATAAAGTTGCAGAAACCTTTCTAGCGATTAAACCACTCTTTCCTATACCCGCAGTTATAACTTTACCTTTACAACTAGAAATAAGATCAATTGCTTTTAAAAAAGATTTATTAAAAACTTTGTTTATTTTTTTTAATTCAGCTATTTGAATTCCAGCTGATTTTTTAGCAATTTTAATAAAATTTGTTTTACTCATTAGTGCTCATAAATATCAAATTTAAATCCATTTTGATCAAGTTCAATTCTTGTATCCAAAAAGTTAATACATCTTTTGAAGATATCTATTCTTCCTTCTCTTACTAACATTTTTTCTAATTCATTTTTTATTTTATGTAAGTAAATAACATCATTAGCTGCATACTCTAATTGTTTATCGGAAAGGTCATTAATATTTCTATTCCAATCACTGCTACCTTGTCTTTTATCTAAATTTTTATTACAAAATTCAAATACTAAATTTTTTAGTCCGTGTTGATCAGTGTAAGTCCTACATAGTTTCGACGCTGTGCGAGTGCAAAATACAGGTTTCATTTTACATTTTAAAAAATATTCCAAAGCATTTTTGTCGAACCTTAAATAATGACCGATTTTTAAAATTTTTTCGTTCTCTAATAGAGAGACTAAGTTTGGGGCTTTGTATGTTTTTCGGTCTGGTTGAACAATAAATACTTCACCGCTTTCATCACATAATTGAATTAAACTAAGTTTGTCTCTTTCTGGAATTTTAAGCCCTGTAGCTTCAGTATCAATTGCAATACTGCCTTTAAAAGAGTTTGCTATTTTTGATGTTATGTCTCCTTGAATTTTATGAATTTTTACCATAACTATTAAATACCATGAATAATTACCCAATAGCAACTATACTTGGTGGTGGTGGTTTTATAGGGAGATATCTTGTCAGAAATTTGACTGAAAAAAATTATAGATGCATTATACCCACGAGAGATCCATTTCAAAAAGGCTATTTAAAGACACAAGCTCCTCCAGGAGCAATAGAATTGATAAAATGGAGTCCAGGAGATTTTTCACAAATTAAAGAAGCTATACAAAATTCAGACGTAGTAATTAACTTAATAGGTATTCTTTTTGAAAAAAAAAAACAAAAATTTTATAATATTCATTCTGATATACCTGAAACTATTTCAGATTTATGTTCTAAAAATAACGTAAAAAAATTTATTCACGTATCTGCTATAGGATCAAACAAAGAATCAAAATCTTTGTATCAAAAATCAAAGGCTTTAGGTGAAATTAAAGCATTAGAAAATTTCAAAAATACTATCATTATAAGGCCCAGTGTAGTTTGCGGAACAGAAGATAATTTTACAAATTTATTTTCTAAATTGAGTTTTTTACCAGTCATTCCACTGGTAGGCTATAATTATAAATTCCAGCCTATAGTTGTAACAGATGTTGCAAAAGCCATTGTAAGATCAATAGAAAGTAAAAATAACGGAGGAAGCATTTATGAAATTGGAGGACCAAATATAATAAGCTTTGGAGAAATGGTAAGATCAATAATGAAATTTTTAAATAAAAAAAGATTTATATTTGATATGCCAATGCCATTAGCAAAAATTCAAAGTAATATATTGAGTATTCTGCCTTTTGATCCAATATTAACTAGAGATCAGTGTGAAATATTATCTGAACCAGATAATGTAGTTTCTAATAAAAATTTAACTTTAAGCAATCTTAATATTAAACCGTCTGATGTCGAGGAAGAAATGAAAAAATGGTTATGGAGATATAAAGATGGCGGACAATTTGCAAAAGTACAATGAAAAATCTTAGTTTACTATCTGGATATATTTTTATGATTTTAGCCATAATTACAGGTATAGCCTCTAATGGATTTTTAAAAACGACAGAAGGTTTTACAAAATTTGGTCCAACTTTTTTTTGCATAATAAGTATAATTGTTTGTATTTTTTGTCTTTCTAAAGCTATGATAGTAATTCCAGTAGGCTTTACTTATGCTACTTACGGAGCTCTTACAATTACTGCAGTAACTTTGTTTGGAATTTTTAAATACAATCAATCACCAAATATTTACGGTACATTAGGTTTAATTTTGATTATCTCTGGCGTAATCCTATTAAATATATTTGGAAGGGTAAAATAGAACTGATGACAATACTATTTTTATCTTTATCTGCTATTATTGCAATCATAGTAATCCTAGTATCAGCAAAACATATCAAAAAAGGATTTGAGGCTAGAAGTGAGGTGAAAGATCAACAAAGAAATGAGAGTGTCAGCCAAGAAGATGAGGAGATTTTAGACAAGTTAAAAGATAAAAATTTATCTCCTGAAGATCTCAAAAAAATATACGAAGATCTTCAGAAGAAAAAATAGTCTTTAATAATTAATATAATCCTCTAGGAATTA
>MDTC01199272.1_pt1 | contig 20304 bp, 15 predicted proteins | sample 811181 | NCBI WGS metagenome assembly MDTC01 (sample SAMN05326644, study PRJNA326480) | marine metagenome | isolation source: seawater | place: Pacific Ocean: North | collected 2011 | reverse complement strand
TCGGCCCTCGGCAGCGGCGTGTCTTTTCGATACGGCTGGGTGAGAACACAGCCCGTATACGTGTGATTGGTGACCGCCGCACCGATGTGGGGATACCTCGCAAATGTATCGACTAAAGCGCGACTCTCTGGTGCACTCAGGGGATAGGTTCCGCCATCCATTCCAAACATGCTGAAAGGGGCCCAGTGGGCTGGGAAATTCCGATTCAGATCAAGACCGAATTGCCGGTGAGCCCGCACCCAGGAATGGCCATCCCAATTGACAAAAGACCCTTCTTGGCAGAAGAAATAAGCCGCGTCGGCCGGGTCGTCCAAGGTTCTAGGGCGCATGAAAAATGGGTTATCTTGATCGATGACAAAGGCGCCGGCTGGATGCTTCCAACGCATCCAACGGACGGTCTTGTCGCCCGTGAGGTCTTCCGGAACAAAACCGACTTGGACCGAGGCATTGGGTGGCGGACGAAGGGTCGATCGAATAAAGGGCGAGCCATCCATCATTGCCGCGTAGCCATCGGGTGAAATACAGGGCATGACGTAGGCGGTGTGGGATTCAAAAAAGGCCGTCTCCAACGCATCACCAGCTGCCAGTTTTGATAGCCAATCAGAGACAGAATATAAGGCCGACATGACGCTGGTCCACTCGGCCGCATGGGTGCCGCCATCGAGCCAGAAACCAGGGCGTTGGTCTATATGGGAATCTTGTTTTCCAATGACCAGTAGATAAATTGGACGGTCATTGTCTGTCAGGCCGACAACCTCAAGCCTCGCCCATTGGGGCAAGGCTTTTGGACAGTCTACCAACCAGGCTTCAATCTCATCCCACGTGAGGTAGCGATCGCCTGTGTATGGTGTGTGGAGGGTCAGGGCTCAGTAGATCCTAAGCCAGTCGAAATTATCGACATTTAACTGTGCATCGTCTTGGAACCAGGTCAGTGGGCCAACATAGGTCACACATGAGCCTGTCCCCACGATCGTGCTGGATGTTCGGAAGATGGCCGGTGCGCCGAATCCATAATTAATGGTCCAGCATTTAGAACTGCCGCCGCAGCTATCAGGCTCGCCTTCGAGAGTCCCCGTGATGCGCACGACCTGGTGTACGTCGGCTTCGGTCAATGCCCGATCAGGCTCCATGACATACACGTCTTGGTCAACGTCGTCTAAGACCCAATCTGTGGCCCGCTCGATTTGCCCCTTGGCATAGTAGCGTCCAAGCTGAGTGGCTCGAAATGAAATCTGCTGTCCAACTTGAATTGCAAATGGGGGGACTTCATCCGCCGTGATGTCAGAGTGGTACAAACGAACTTCCATCGTCCCGTCTGCATCGGCCACCCAGAAGGATGTTTGACTCCGAGGAATATCCTGCTCGCTTCGATAGCTGGTGGCGACCACTGTTGCACCCGTCACTGCGACATCAACCTCGACGTTCTCGCCATGCATTTCTGGTACAGCCGCCTTGATGTCTGCGATTCCTGCGGTGTAGTCCGCAGCATAGGGTTCGAAAACAACGTCGCCCCCATCGGGCACATCTGAATCCGCGCCAGTCACTTGGCCCACAAAGGTGATTTCTTCAGGACAAACACCTACGAAACCACCGGTTCCGCCAGCGCTGCCGCCAGTCCCAGCGCTGCCGCCAGTTCCACCTGTGCCTCCGGCACCTCCACCCGTTCCGGCAGAGCCACCACCGACGCCACCAGTTCCACCGCCGACACCGCCAGTTCCACCGCCGACACCACCCGTGCCACCAGCTCCGCCGCTGCCACCAGCCCCTGAGCCGGCCACGCCACCAGTACCGCCTACAGCACCCGTATTCGGATCACTGCTTTCACCGCAGCCGACAGCCGCCGCAGCGACGACAATGAGTAATAGATTTGAGCGCAATGAATTCATTTTCTGTACATCCTCGTCTGCTCAGTGCGGCTTTCGGCTCGCCTGATCGGCTCAGTTGGATAAATGTCCAGCCCAAAGTTCGGTGCCGGCACACGGTTGTCTAACGCGTTTCACACACAGACCATCTACCAGCCCATAGGGGTTAAAATCAATCAACAAATCAGTTTACAGCGTCCAAATAACGCTTCATCAAATTATGAATAGTCCATACGATCATAGGCTTAGTCCCTTTGTGGAAATACAATAAAATTTCTAAACCAACGCTTTATTTGATTCCGATGGGGTAATGACTGCATGATATGCCCGAGCGCTCGACAATGGATGTAACCAAAATGAGACGTTTTTGTTTCGCAGCGATACTGCTCGTTGCCTGTGGAGAGACGGCTGTAGATTACAGCGAACCGGATATGCAGAGCCCGCGTCCTTTTCCGGATTACCGAATGCCGAATCGAGATGTCAATCCCGTGAGAGATGCAGGTGTTCGTTCGGATGCTGACCTTGGGACAGCAACGACGCGAAATGAGTCACGCAGTTCATTTTTCCCGGGTGAGTATGTCGCTTACGGTCTGTGCCCTGAAACCATCACCTATGGCGGTCAAATGAGCGTCGAAAACCCAATGGCGCCCAACGGGGGTCAGGTTCGGACACGACCCTATCCAAGTGCTTACGACAGTGGACTCGACGCACTTTTGCAACAAATACCCGCTCCAATGGACGGAGACGATCCCCCGAGCGTTATGGTTAACTTAACGGTCGAAAATGCAACGGTTGTCGCAACCCGTCAGGATCATGTATCTCCATCGGGCATGCGGGAAAGCCAAGCTCGTTTTTGGATTGCAGACGGGCGCGGAAGCATTGAAGTCTATCTTGATTTAAACGCACAATCGGTGCCGTCTTTCGCCATTCAGGTCGGGACGGTACTGAGCTTCTCTGTCAGTGAAATCGGGCGTTACGGTGACCGAGCCCAGATTCGGAGAGCCACCGATTTCCAAGAGGTGCTCACAGCACCACACGCCGACCTATCGGCCGGGCCCAACGCTGAAGTGGCACTATACGAACCCAATGGTGAACTCACCATCGACCGAATCAACCAAATGATTCGAATCAGCGGGTTACTCGATGGAGAGCCGGAGAGATGTGGCAGTGGTCATTTTTGCTGGCGCCTTGCATATCCCGGTGGGACTACGATTTTTAGAACCCGAGACGATGATCTGCGGCCAGGCACCTGCATTACATATGTTGGACCCGTTTCATCCTATCGAGGCCGCATTCAGTTGGAGCCTTTCAACCCACTTTGGGCACGCCGCTACCAAAAAGGGCTCGACCTGGGAGAGGCCTGTGACACTGACGATCAATGCACAACAGGCATGTGCATACGCCAAGATAATGACGGTGTCTGCGGCTTAGGTTGCGAGACCAACGAAGATTGCCCAGCCCGCACAGCTTGTTCATTTAACGTGTGTCTACCGCAAGCGGGCAGCGAGTGTCCCGACGAGGTGGTTTTTGAAGGTCAATTGCAAGGGGCTGAAGCGATGGTTCCAAACGGTGGCACACCTCGATTTGAACCGTTTCCAGCTGATTACGACTCCGGCTTAGACGGTCTCGTTTCAAGGCTTCCCCCCGTGATGCCTGATGGTGATGGCGATGCGCGTTTCGTTGATATTCCAATCGACCGGGCGACCATCATTGCCACGCGGGCCTTCACAGATACGGATGTTCCGGAAAGTCAGGGTCGATTCTGGATTGCCGATGGACGGGCTGCGGTCGAAGTCTATCTTGATCTTGGCGTGGCCGGTGGCACACCCAATTTCCAAGTCAGGGTCGGTCAGGTCGTCTCTTTTCGGGCGACACGCGTTGGGCGGTATCAGACAAAACCACAGATCAGTGCCGCAACGGGTTGGATTCAGCATGCCGATGAGCCCCCTTTTGCTGGTGGAGAAACAGGTCCGAATGCGGCCGTTCATCTATGGGATCCAGACCGAGCAATGACTCGTCTCGATGCAAACCGCCTGATCAGAGTGACTGGCCAGCTCGATGGGCCTGGCAACACATGTGGAAGCGGATACCGATGCTGGAATCTCGATTATGGGTTCGACCAACCATTGATTTTGCGGACCTCAAACCAGCAAGCGCAAACAGGTTCATGTCTCACCTTCGTTGGCCCGCTTGGTGTTTTTCGGGGCAACCTCCAGTTGGATACCACCAACCCCGATTGGATTAGGGTGTACGAGTAGGCGCATCACTGAGTTCGAAGTTCGGTCTCGTGTCCCTTTGCTAACGAGCTGAGAATCCCACAGAATCCACCGCAAAATTTTTCTTGTGGGCTGTCAATCTGCGTCGGATCCGCGTATACAACGGATCCGAATGGCTTAGATTGGAGCGACACCCTGTGATTCGACTGCGACACACCGTTTTCGTAAGCTTGCTGTGTATCGGTTGCATGGCTGAGCCGCGAACAGCCGCCGTTCCCACCGACCAAGTTTGGCCCGTACCGCCCTCTCAAGGTCTCGTCCAAGAGCCCATTAATTTTAAAGAACGAGGGCCACAGGACAGCTACGGATTGCCCTCTGATGGCGTGACCAAGATCAGCGATTTATTAGCCTTATTGCCCCAAGAAGCGGTCGGGTTTGATGAGCCGAGGACATACACCAGCCTAGACGGCGAAATCCCCTGCAACACAGGTGATGTGCGCGTGTTGGCCCAGGACCTACCCGCTGTCATCGAGGGGGTCATCACACTCCATCCGCGACGGTATTTAAAGATTCCGGTCTGCGACCAAGACGAGAAACACTACGGGTCGTTTACCATCGAAGACGATACGAGTGGTATCGTCGTCCTGCGTGACAGTCGCATCGCACCATTTCGACCTGGCGACCGTGTTCGCATGGTCGTACACGCTCTGACCATGACCTATTTGCAGCCATCGACACGAGCGATTTTATCGGCCAGTGTCGAGCTCTTACCCGATTCGAGCGTTGATGGCACCGGTGTCGTTTACTACGATCGGTCTACTCAGCCGTTTGAGTTGTCAGATATCACTCGAGTTCGTCGAGTGGAGGGTTGGGCCATTCAAGCGCCGAGTAACAAGAATTTTGGTGCCTTGATCGTATCCGATAGAGAATTTGCTGATGTAGGCAATCGTCCAATCAATCGGATTTGTCGTTTAAATTGCATTGGTCAATGCGATTGCGGCCAGGATGTTTGCGACAACGCCATTTGCGATTCTCTATGTGTGGGTGAAGACGCTCAGTTCGACCCTGCGGGGCTCCCTATTTGTTGGCAGGTTGGACTCGATGTTGAGTTAACCCGGCGTGGTTTTGGTGTTGAATCCGGTGCGCACATCGCGGTCACCGGTCCGGTTGTTGATAATTACGATGTTCAGATCTGGGTTCAGGATGTCGGCCAGATCGAGGTGTTAGATGAAAACTAAGATGATAAATAAAGCACTACTTCTAGGCGTTTTGAGTACGCTTCTGGCCGTTGAGGCGGGGGCTGAAGACGGTCCGTTGACAGTCAAAGTCAACGCGACATCTGCCATCTATTTCACCGAAAATGGTGATTTCCGGGAATTGGATGAATCCAATGACCGGGCTGTTATCGATTCTGACGACCGCCACCTATTTGGTCATTCCGACGTGACAGCCCGTGTTCAGTACAAAGCTGACGATGCGGTGACCTTTAACACCGACCTGCGTTTGGATGTGGTCTGGAAAGATGACCAACTTGGTCGGACGGCCGGGTCCAGTGGCAACTTAGGCGTCTATCGTCTAAATATGAATTATCAGGCTGCGAAATCTGAGACCTTTGCGTTGAACTTCGTCTTAGGTCGACAAGCCTTTTCAATCGGCGGTGTACCCTATGATTACGTCCTCGCGGGAACGCTCGATGCCCTGACAGCAACAGCTGATCTTGGTTCATTCGGTCGGTTGCGTATCCTTGGTGTTGATTTCTTCGGTGGTAACGGGTTGCCAGAGAACGGCTACCTCTACTATCGAGATGGGCGACAGACGACCTATAATCTGCGGGGTGAGACCAACACCATACGGACGGGCTTAGTCTACGAGTACGAGCGGGATCTTGCAGCCGGTCAATCAGCCGACTCTCTTTTTGCGTTTAAGAGCTATTATTTCTACGCCACCATCGGCGGTGGGCCCATTGAGGAGTCTGGCGCAGACATTACCTTTGGAGGCGCCCTGGGAAATTACCGAGACGCCGACTACCAACATTTGGCTGGGACTCGCGCCTCATACACGGGCAGCTTTGGTAAGACGACATTAAAACTTTTCGGCGAATTCAACCGATCAATGGGTATCGATCGTAAGAATCCTAACGAGCGGGACGTGAAGACCGACGGCAATGCCTACGGAGGTGGTATCGTCTTGGATACTTCCGTATCAGACGGTTTGAGCATTGGGATTCATGCAAATTGGTACCATTTTGATGGGTCGAGCTACGCCAGCGATGGTCTTGAGTTTGAACGTGGATTCGTTGGCTTTAAAGGGCTTAGAATCGGTGGTCAGACCGTTGGTCGATTTCTTGGCTGGCGTCCATCGAGTCACGTGGACGCATCGGGCCTTGTCCATTCTCCCCATGACCAGTCCCGCGTATCGGGGACTCAGTTCCTCCATGCTGGTGTCAAATTACAGGTCAAAAAACTCAAGCTGATGGTTGACGGTTGGCTTTTGAAAGATACATCGACGACCTTTCTAGATGTGGCTCGACTCGATGCGCTACCACGCCCTCCGTTTGGTCGGACCAAAGCGGAGTTTGCCGCGCAAGAACGCTTGGGCAAAGACCTCGGCATGTCTGTTGATGTAGGCCTCGAGTATGCGGCCACTAAAGTGTTGACGGTCATCGGCGGCGTTGGCCTGTTCCTACCTGGCGATTACTATGCCATTCAAGTAGATCGTGTTGCAGGCAATCAGCTTGCGTCACTGGGTGGTGATGCAAGTTTCATCGCCGGATGGCTTGGCGGTCGGGTTAGTTTCTAATGCGGCTGTCTAAGTACATTATTGCATCCCTAGCCATCGCGTTGGCAATGGGTTGCGGCATGGAGCCCGAGCCAGATGGGCGCGGTGAGATGACGGGCTATCGAACCGGGACAGTCGACGATGACTACACCAGTAATGGCGAGCGTGGCAACGTCAGCATCAGCGAGATTAATTGGGCCGGCAGCGTGCGAAATGGTGACTTTTCACACGACCCGAACGATATCTTCATCGAGATGCAAAACAAACATCCACGGCCGATCTTTTTAAAAGGTTGGCTCTTGACGGTCGAAGCCGGTTTCAACGCTGATGGTCTGCGTCAGGCGCCGTCTTATCGAGACCGTGCGAAAAGAACGTATGTCCTACCACCTCGTGAAAATGGTCGGCCTATGGAGACCAACGAGTTCATCATCATTGCGAAGAAACGCGACGGCGCTTTCGCGAACGCCGATTTCTTCATCGAGGACCTAGAGATCCCTGATGGTCCGTTCGAGATGACATTACAAGATTTAGACGAGCGATTAATCGACCATATCGGTGATGATCGTAAGCTGCCTTTCGCAGGTGCCTGGGACGGTGTGACCGCGCGCTCAATGGAGCGAATCCAGTTGATCTTTAACAATCGTGGTAACCGAGATTCTGCTTGGCACTCGTACAGTCTCAATGATTTCGACGACGGTCGGCGAGGCGAGTTTCATCAAATGCTGCGGCAGCGCATTGATGCCAATTATTTGCAGCGGACCTTTGCCACACCAGGTATGCCTAACAGTCCTGATTACAGCGGCAATATCTCATCAGGGACGTTCGAATGATGAAATCAATCAATCACTTCGTATGCTTTGCTGTCCTTTTGTTGACACTGGTCCAAGCGTCCTGCGACTCGTATCCGAATCAACCTGATGCCTTTGAGGGATCGGTCTGGCCCACGCACACGGCTGTAGACTATTTCAATCGTTTCCACGCATTTACCGTCGGCAACGATGGCCTCTACACTCTCGACGAAATGGAACGGCGGACGGTTGAATTAATCGTGAATGCCGAGAACACCATCGATGTCGCCCTGGAATATTTTGAGTCGGAGCGAATTGCCGACGCCTTGATCGCCGCAGCGGCACGAGGTGTTAGCGTAAAAATCGTCGGCGATGTCGATCGGCGTGGTCAATCGGGATTCAGACGAATCGAGTCGGCCGGCCTTGACGTAGTCTATGGAGATGGAGAAATCACCTGGCAGGCTGTTTTTGGCCGAGACCTGGTTTATCGCCAGGGTGAAGACAATCTGATGACCCATAACTTTGTGATTGCCGACCGGCTGCGGATTGTCAATTTGACGGGTGGTTTTCCACTGGATGGGGGCGAGTCCATCCAAGCTGGCTTCATCGCTGCATCAGAAGACCTTGTGAAAGATTTTGGTGATTGTTTTGATCAGCTCCACGGAGGCATTTTCTCAACGGCGCAGACGTTTTTTGACGATTCTGTCTCAGCCGACAACAATAACCGCACGTCCTATGCCATTGAAGACGGCGTCATGGAGGCCTATTTCGGCCCACAAGAGCGTCTCGTCAAAGAGGTTATCGATCGAATTTACAGCGCACGGTCATCGGTTAGGATCGCCACCATCGATTTGAGAAATCGGGAGATGGCAAGGGCTTTACGCTACAAGGCGGCCAGCGGCTTCACGGTGGAGATTGTCCTGGCAAACGAGTCGGTTATTCCTTTGCCTGGACTGGATGATATACGCATTAATCCGAATATTGATCTGACCATGATCAGCATCGATGGCGACGCGCCAAACCCAGGTACGGTCATGGTCTTGTCCATGCCTTTGTTCGAGGCTGTGCCTTACTATTTTGAGGATGCGGGAGAAGAGACACCCCTGCCTCAACCATCGGATCGATTTACCGATGCCAACATGTGGGTCGTAGAGCAGAACGTCATTAATCCAAATGATGACTACCGTAACTTGGCGACTGTTGCAGATGCGCTCTATGCGGATGGGGAGTGACGAGATGAAGAGAGTATTGAGCTGGTTGCTTCTTCTTTTGTTCTGTCACGGATGTGGTTACGAACTCGATCAGGCTGATTTGGAAGCCTCACTGACGCCGAAAGTGGAAGTCTACTTTAACTTTCCAGGCAGTGAACAGGCCAATGGCACCGATACGGAAGCCGACGATGTTGTCGTTCAAATGATCGATCGAGCAAATGCCACCGTGGACTTCGCCGTCATGGGATTTAGCCGACGCACCATCATATCAGCATTAGAGCGAGCCTTTTATCGGGGCGTGCGTCTTCGATTTGTAGGGAACTCTCGGCATGCCTTTGGAACCGTGCGTGGATATGTGGTCTTAGACCGCCTCAATATTCCGACCCAGGTGGGCAATCAGAACCACATTATGCACGATAAGTTCTTCATTATAGACAGCCGCTTCACAGTGACCGGAACGGGTAATATTACGTCTACCGGTTTCTCTCGAAACGACAACAATTGGGTTCTCATCGATTCGCCTCAAGTGGCGGCCGACTTCACAGCTGAGTTTGAGCAAATGTTCGCCGGACGATTCGGCTTTGCAAAGCGGAACATCGACAACGGGAATGTGTACCAGGTCGGCGAGACAAAAGTAGAAGTTTTGTTCTCACCCCAAGAAGATGCCATGGGCCGGATTTTAGAAGCGGTCGGCAATGCTAAAGAGTCCATAGAGTTTTTCATATTTGCGTTTACCAAGGACCAGCTCGGCTCCTTATTCATTCAGAAGCATAATGAGTTTCAGCAGTACAATCGCTGCTGTGATCCAGAGCGACAGGATGACTTGAGTGCTGAAGACAGTGCTCAATGCACTGCGACGATTACCTGTGAGGCACCTTTTAGACCTCGCTACGTCAGGGGGGTTATCGACCGGTCTCAATTGCATTCCAATGGGCCCTATCACGAGGTGTATCGATTGCTTGCCTTTGGTGTTCCTGTGCGCATGGACGGCAACGATAACAGCCGTCAGCCAGGGGATTACCAAGCTGGCGGGGGGCGCCAGCACGCAAAGACCCTGGTCATCGATGGGAAGACCGAGAATCCAGTTGTTCTGACCGGGTCTTTTAACTGGTCGGCGAGCGCGACGGTGGCCAATGACGAGGTGCTCGTGGTTTTATCGGGGACACACACGGGACATCAGTATGCGGACTACTTCGACTATCTTTGGACCATGGCCAAAAAAATTGGAAATCGGTGGATCGGTGAGCCCAGACGCGTCGGTGTCCAAGCTATCGAGTCGGGGTCGGTGATCTTTAATGAAATCCAGTGGGATGGATACAACGGACGGGTTGATCCAGCAGAGACTGCCAATCGAGAGAGTCGACGGCCGCAAGACTTTGTCTATAATGATGAATTCATTGAGCTGCTTAACACAACTGACCAAGTCATCGACATGTCTATGTGGACAATTGCCACCGATGATGACTTCGTGGTCGGCCTCTATCCGGGTACGGTCATCGGACCTTATGAGCGCTTCCTCATCTTGGATCATAATACGGAGTCGTATGACGACCTCAGGCCACAATTTCGCGACGGTGCCTATTTGGAACCCGATTTTGTCATGAATAATGCAAACGATGCGCGTTTCTTACGACTCAACCTGCACAATGCGCGATTTAGATTGCGGCTATTAGATCCCCGCGGAAACGCAGTCGACGTAGCCGGAAACGGTGCAGCGCCATTTGTTGGTGGACGAAGCTGGAACAGCGACGATCAATCCGATCCGAGAAATCAGCGGGTCCAATCCATGGAACGCATTCACCCCATCGCAGATGGATCGCTCGCCTCGTCATGGAGAGCCTGTGTCCTGTCTGACAATCCAGACGATAAACAAGCTCAGCAAAGTCAAATTCGGCCTGACTACCGGAATCATGTCATCGCGACTCCGGGTCAGCCCAATTCTGGTGGAGAGGCCTACCCATTACCACCCGAGAATTGGCGAACAAGACCAACGCCTGGGCAATAATGAAAGTCTGTTTGACTGTCTTCTTAGTGATTGCGACGTGCATGACTCAGACTGCATGCCAGTCAAATGACCAGAGCGCCCCGCCCACAGTTGTACCAAAGATGCCGGCGACTCAAATACCGGCGTGGACGCGGCTTTTCTCGAAACAGCTCGCGCAACCGCCCAAACTATTAGAGCAGCTTGGCCTGGGTGACTCAGAAGCTAAGATTAGAGAAATCTCTCCCGCTTTATTGTCGGCTAAGGGCCTGTCGACTAAAGCCTATGGCCGGGCCAGCGTGCGAGTTCTACTGCATTCAGATAGCCGTTTAGTTCGCTCCATCAAAGTCAGCTTACCGCTAGATGCCCTGTCGCATTTGACGAAATTGTGGGGCGGGCCGCGAGAAGCCAGCATCAATGGTCAGGCCGATGGCTGGTTCTGGTTTGATGAAGACAAGAAGATTCAAGTCATCTTCGAGCATGACTCTAAGGGGTCTACTTTGGTCTATTGGCCTTACATGTCTCTCACGGACTTGTTTGAGACCAAGACCGTCCAGAGTCGATCACCGGTCACCATGTTAAGGCGAAAAAGCGCGGAGGTTCGGTCCATTTATCCACGTCAGATGGAACGGCGTGCTCGACCTGGTTTTGTCACCTGGTTACCCCCTTTGAAATTTTGGACACGGCCATTATCTCTTCGTGTTGCTGAGGCTGACGGACGGGTTGTTGAAGTCGAATGGAAATTGGATATCAACACGGATACATCCATCGCGACTCGGGTACAAAAAATCTTGGAGAAAAACTGGACCAAGAAAAGTGAGGCCGATGATAGCCAAGTTTGGACGTTGGGCAATATCGTCCTGTCTGTCTCTAAGCAGAAAGCGGGGAAGTTTCGCCCCAACGAATTTATTTTATTGGTGACAGCTCGGGTGTCTTCGGAGCCATCGGTGCCAGTCCCAAGTCCTTAAGTAGCGTCTCATCACCCAGCCTCGCATGTGTCCAATAAGCCAAGCGGGTCGAGCCCAAGAGCGTCGCCCGCTCTCCATCAGTACAATGCCATCCAATGATTCGATGTGGTTTGGCTAGCTCAACATTCAGTTGGCATTGAACTTGGTCCTGTCTAGTGAAGGTGAGGGTTTTAATCTTGAATTCGCCCGCTCTTGTTTTCATGGTGCTGACGGGGCCTAACCAGCGAGGTTGAGCTGCGAAGACACGAGGCGGAAGATGTTTCAGGCGTCTGATGATGCTACTTCCAATCATGTCCCTCGCGAGCGTCACCCCATTGGGCCCACCCGTGGTCAAGCCTCGCGCGGCCAACCACAGGCCGTCGACGCTCATGGCGCGATTGGCTTTCAAAGTTGCGCGTTGGCTCTCGCCTTCGAAATAACTGCGGGTATCGACCTTAACGTCCTCGGTGTCGAAAATCAGCTCTTCATAGACCTGACCACACCACTCTTGTGATGAAAATGTCTGCTTCACTGTACGCATCGATTGCCGCGGATCTGCAAATAGGCTGGTCATAATTGCGTAGTCGTACACCCCCGTTTGAAAGCGCCGAATGAAATTGAGCTTGAGGGCAACAAAATGATCAGGGTCAGCGGGGTCATAGCGATCGACCTTGACTTTCCGCCTATGGGAGAAGGGTTCGGTGACGTAGATCAAGACAGCCTGACCATGGCGCATCTGTCCGTAGCGAGGTTGTTGAAGTGCATACCCACTGAGTTCGGCCTGGCCGTCTGACCAGCCTGCATAAAAGTGATTCGGCGATGCATGGCTTATTCCTAGGGCCAACATCAAAGCGAACAAAATGAATTTAATCACTCGACGATGTCTCCTCACAGAAAGCTCGCCATGGGCTCTTAAGACACGTTCGCCATCCCGTGAATTCGTCGGCCAAATAGATTGGATCAGACACGTCGTGAATTGTCGTTTTGAGTCGCTTCATCAGCCAAGACGGAAAGGCGACTTCAGGTGCGATGTGTGCCGAGGCACAAACGTCGGCACGCGCGCTTATCAACCAGGCTTCGCGCAGGTGTTGCTCGAAGGTTGAATACGGCGATGGGGCGAGAGCGTGTGTCTCAGATTCGTCCGAGACCTCAGCTGACTGGGCTTTGATCTCTTTGATGAGATCAGTACCGATGGCCTTCGCCCAGTCTCGACCAACCCCTTTGATTTCAGACAGTTCCGATAAGGTATCCGGCTGCGCTGCCGCAATATTGAAGAGTGATTTCCAGTGGGGAGACCCCCGACGCTCTCCGGCTTGGTTAAACCATTTGACTAAGACCTTGAGGCCAACCTGCTGTTTTGGACTCAGTTGCCAGAGATTGCGATAGCTGGATAAGGAGATGGCTTCGCGTTTTTGTATTCTCTTCTTAAAAACTTCTCCTGACGCTTCAAATCCAGCGTCGAGACGCCCGTGCCCCTCAAGTGCATCGAGTAAAAACTTATAAATTGCAGGCAGACCCAGCACATCACCGATGGCATAGTCCAATTGGTCTTCACCAAGTGGTCGTCGTTTCCAATTGCTGGTTTGTTTGCCTTTGTCTTTGCGAAGGCCAAGAAGTCTCATCTCAAGGTAGGACAGCGACACTTGATACTCGGCGCTGACTAAACTCCAGCCCACTTGGGTGTCGAAAATGCGTGGTCTTTCAGTCATATCAAATGCTGTCATCAGCAGCTCGATATCCTGCCGTCCGGCATGCAGAATCCAGGTCATGTCGGGTTTATCGAAGACCGGTTTTAATGCGGTGAGGTCATCGATTTGAATGGCGTCGATCAAAAACGCATTTGTTCCATCCGTGACTTGGATTAGGCACAGCTCGGTGCCACTGCGCCGCGACTCAAACTCCGTATCAACGAATAGTTCGGTGGCATCAACAAGTGCCTTTCGGCAGAGTTCCAATTGGTCTTCGTGTTGGATGTACATGTCGGCTCTATCCTTCACGAAGCCAGGCTGCGGCCTGGCGTGCATAATAGGTTAAAATCACATCTGCTCCAGCGCGTCTAATGCCGAGAAGACTTTCCAAGACCGCCTTTCGCTCATCAAGCCAGCCATTCTGAGCAGCGGCTTTGAGCATCGCATATTCGCCGCTGACTTGATACGCAGCAACTGGCAACACGGTGCTCTCACGAACGGCCTTTATGACATCGAGGAACGGGCCTGCCGGTTTGACCATGGCCATGTCCGCCCCCTCCGATACATCGAGTTCCACTTCGCGCAGCGCTTCTCGTACATTCGCAGGGTCCATTTGATATGTTTTCTTGTCTCCAAATCGAGGTGCGGAGTCCAGTGCATCCCGAAATGGACCATAGAAAGCTGACGCGTATTTGGCGGTGTAGGCCAAGATAGAAACATGGGTAAAACCGGCCTGGTCTAATCCCTGTCTAATGGCGCCAATTCGACCGTCCATCATATCGCTTGGTGAAATAATGTCGGCGCCCGCTTCCGCCTGGGAGACGGCTTGCTTCACTAAAACGTCAACGGTCTCATCATTCAAAATGTCGCCCTCGGCACTGACGATGCCGTCGTGTCCGTCCGATGAGAACGGATCCAGTGCAACGTCGGTGATGAGCGTCAGATCTGGCCATGCAGACTTCAGCTTTCTTAAGGCGGTTTGCACCAGGCCATCTGGGTTATACGATTCCTCACCATGTGGTGTTTTCTTGTCATCACCAAGGGCGGGAAATAGGACGATAGACCCAATTCCATCGGCCAATGCTGCACCCGCTTCGTCTATGAGCGACGACATGCACAAACGACTACAGCCCGGCATTGATTTAATCGGCTGGCGGCCCTGGCCTTCGTGAATAAATAGGGGATAAATGAAGTGCTCAGGTCCCAAATGCGTCTCGCGTGCCATCGCCCGCGTCCAAGCATTCTTTCGGTTTCTACGTGGTCTCTCGACAAGGTTGAGCATGGAAACTCCAATTCGGTGGGTGTTTGCTCTGATATCTTTGGCTCTAGATTCGGCATGCAATGAAGGTCGAGACGTGACGACCGTCTTAAAAATCGATTCATCATCAGGCTGCAACAGCCGTCGGGTTTATCTCACAGTAGACTGTTTAAGATTAACAATCATCACTTGTTACGGTAAACTTCCAATATTCGTAAGGTGCAGACCGGGGTTAGTGACATGCTGGAGGCCGCAGAGGCTATCGAAATATTGACGTCTTATTTGGCGAAATCTGGGCTTAAAATGACGTCGCAAAGGCGTGTCGTCACCGAAGCTTTCTTTGATCCCGAGGTGACCAGCGATCATCCCACCGCGGAAGAGTTATACCTCCGAGTGAGGGAAAGAGACTCCCGGATTGGATATGCAACCGTGTATCGGTCTCTCAAGATCTTGACCGAGGCTGGGTTGGCTAGTCCGGGTCGCTTTGGAGATAATCAGACCCGCTACGAACCGGAGTCGCCAGGTGAGCATCACGACCATTTTGTCTGTACAGAATGCGGGAAAATTGTCGAATTTGAAGATGATGCGATCGAGAAATTGCAAATTGAGGTTGCGGCTAAACTCGGTTTCGAACTCACCGACCATAAAATGGTGTTGTTTGGAAAACCCAATGGGACCTGTAAAGCCGTCTGCAAAACCTAGCACATGCGCGTTGTCATGAGCGATGAGACCAAGACGATCGCTTCGATCGACATTGGGTCAAACTCCATTCAGATCACCATTGCAGATGTTTGCAAATCAAGCGTCACGATTCGGCATAAAGAAAAAACAAATGCTCGACTCGGTGCAAGCATTGATGCTGCGGGCCGCCTCGATGAGCGCATATTTAAAGAGTCAGTCAGGACCATCCTCGCGTATACAAAACTGGCCCGGGAACATGGCGCTGACGTGCGCGCTGTTGGGACCGCGGCACTACGAAAGGCCAGTAACCAAGCGGAGCTGGTCTCACATTTGCGACAGGCATGTGAGTTAGACTTGCATGTGATTTCAGGATCACGTGAGGCGCATCTGATTCGCCGTGGTGTCATGAGGGGGATGCCCCACTTAACACAGACGGACACTGTGCTTGTCGATGTTGGCGGTGGTTCAACGGAAATTTCTCTGGGTCAAGGCCATGATATTAAAGCGGTGACGAGCATACCCCTCGGTGGCCTTAGTGCTCAGCATCAATATTTTCGTCGCAGTTCGACATCGAGTTTTAGTTACTGCTGTACAGTTCGGAGGCTCAGCAAACGCTTTGCTGGAATCGCGGGACTCTGTCGGGATCTTGGTTTCTCGGTGGTGGTCGCCACGGGAGGGACTGCACAGAGAATTGCGCGGATTTTAGCCCATAGAGATCAGTCATCTCAAAATGAAATCGACGGGGCTGAATTCACCCATGGAGATCTCGCGTGGCTCGTCTCACAATTACGCATTCATGAACGGCAAAAGACGCTTGAGAGCATTCCAGGCATGGACCCATCTCGCGCTGACATCATGCTCGGGGGAGCGGCTATCTATACAGCCATCGGTCAGAGTTTAGGAACAAATGTATGGCTCGTCTCCAAGAGTGCCATGCGAACCGGTGTTTTGACGGAGCCAAGCTGGCCCCGCTTATAGTAAATTGCTCGGAATAACGGTTTTTAAATCTAATTGCCTAAGTCATCTAAAGAGGCATTTTTTCCAACAAGATACAGGGACATAAACCAGCCTCATCAGGATAGCGACATGGCAGTTGCAGCCCGACCTCGCAGTCTTGGTCAAGGGTCACCTTGAGCCAATAAAGCGAACCGCCGCTCCCACCACCCCCTCCGCTGTGGACTATCTGAGTTTGGCCTGCTCGAGTGACCTCATAGTCGGACAGCTGACTTGTGATGACATAGGGGACTAAGCTTCGGCTTGCAAGTGCGACGAAGCTCGCGCCTTCATGCCTTTGCTTTAGACCCGCGCCTCGATGACCCGACGGATCAAATGGCGGTACGTGAGTCACGATCAGATGATGGCTGGGCGCAGCGGCGCTCCAGCCCAGAGACGATTGGGTCAACCAGGTGTTTAATTGAGTTCGCGCGTCTAGACCCAGTGCTTGATCCGCTGAATCCAAAATAATCACCCGAGTCGGACCCAAGTCAAAGGCAAAGGTCGATGAACCAATCCGATTGATATACTCTATGGAGCCCGAGTTGATCACATCCCGATCCCCCAGTGTCGCAACCCATGGAATGTCCAGCTGACTATCAAAAAAGTCGACACTACGCTCAAGTTCGGCGGCCGTTCCCATCTTGGTGATATCACCGTTAAGAATCAAGATATCTGGCCTGGCAGCATTCAGTGCTGATACCAGCTTCGCTTGGTTGATTTCATCGCCATAATCGCTGCCCCAGACGGCCAGGGTTGTCCGTCTCGACACCGGCCATTTGACCCGATGTCGAACCACAAAGTTGCCGCTGGCGACATTCTGGTTGTTCTGTGTTGAGGCCTCTCCACATGCGCTTGCTGTAAGAGACGTTTCTGGAAAGTTGCAGCCACTGAAATCTGTATGTCCCGCGATGAGTTTTGCATAGCGATTGACTCGATCGAGACAGGCTGTCCATCTTAGTTTTCTGGGTGTGTCTGAGACAGGCTCTAGGTCAAATAGCCGTGTATCACCGAGGGGGGTCCAATCCGGACTATCGGCATCAACCTCAAGCTGTGTTACGCCAGCCAGACTGGTGCGCGTGGCTTCAAGAACAGGATCCAGCTCGTCGAAGAAAACACGGAATTGGCCTTCGGGCAGCGATGGCCCGGCATGGGTGATTTCAAGATGCACGACGCTGGGCGTGCAGGTGCGGGATTGCAAATCGATACGCATGTCCAAAGACTGCGATCGAAGAGTCAAAGGTTGTGCCAATTCTAACAGATCGACGGGCTCGGTTTTCATGATACTTCCGCCGTAGGCGCGGATACTTAGGCCATTGGAGAGTTCTTTGAAAACAACGCTTGAATTAAGCTCATTGCGCGCACCCAGACGATCTTCGCAGCCACTCATCGACAGAATGAGCAGGAGCACGGACAGTCGTCTTAGGATTAGATTGCTAAGCGCGCTCATAGTGCGTACTCCAATCCGAGCCATATGCCGAAGCCTGTCCCCATCACCAGCTGAACTTGGATGCCTGCGTTATCTTCATATCGATGGTTCATCTCGACCTTCATGACCTCATTAGCAGAGGTATCAAAAACGGCCGAACTGAGTTTTACAGGTGAAATGACACCTGTTGGATCTTGAACGAGCGAGATGGACAAATCCGTGTTTGCGGCCAGGGCCAAATTTGCCCCTGATTCCAGGTAGAGCCAATTATCCGACAAATCGGTCTCTTGTAGCAGAGACGGAACGTTGCTTGCTCTCTCAGAGAATTGATAGCCCGAATAGCCGTAGCCGATTCGATTGAATATAAAAAATTTCTTTAAAGTTGCGATCCAGCGACCCAGGTCAAAGCGGGTGTCCATAAAGCCCAAGAGCGATTGATTTGCCCACCCGTCTGGCTCGTTTTCCAGTCTGGCGCCTCGGATACCAAGGGACACGTTGTCTTTTAAGCGCGAATCACCCACCGTTAGCACACTGGCCTCGATTCCTAATTCGCGCCGTTCAAGGCTCGCTTCCAGATCAAGCCACGGCCGTATGCTGAGTCTATGGGTATCGAAGGCGACTGAGAGAAGAAAGTGATGTCGAAAGCGATTGAGCGGGTTTTCGGCGAAGCGGTATTGAACGCCAATTCGGGTCCCATTTGCTTGATTGTCGAGTACTGTAAAGGGGGCGCTGCCTGTATAACTTCCGATGACGTCTGCGGCCCATGACGCCATAAATAAGACAAACCCAACATGTGATAGCGCCTGCTCTGCGGGCGCCGTTTTACTCGAACCACCATACTCAGCATTTAAGATTTGAGACGCCGCCATCATGCCAATCCCGATGATTTCAACGGCAAATAAACTGAGAGCGACACTGTAATCTTCAGTATAGATATGGCCCAAACCATGGAACACAACCCCGGGAAAAACAGCGATTGACCCGCCCAGAAGGGACCCCGGTTTTAAGTTTTCAGGCCGTCCCATATAGCCCTGCTGCTCTGCTGTCTCTAGGGGTTGGCGTGCGGGTTCCGCCCAGGCTGTTTTCGTCCAGAATAGGCTCGACAAGAGCAGCAGAATGCATCCGGTTCGGCGACTCACTGAAATTGCCTCAAACGGTGATTTAATTGGGTATAGCGGGCAAGTCCATCCGTATTGCGAATGGCCCGCATGAGCGCTTTTTCTTGGCCGACGACGATGACCAACTGTTTGCCACGCGTCACAGCTGTGTACAGTAGATTACGTTGCAGCATCAGCCAGTGCTCAGTTAAGACTGGGACGATGACAGCTGGGTATTCACTGCCCTGGGACTTGTGGACAGAACACGCATAGGCCAGCCCAATCCGATCGAGTCCCTCCCGATCGTATTCGATGACACGCTGGTCAAAACGGATAACAGCCCCTGTTGCGCTCTGAGCGATAATTCGTCCGACATCGCCATTGAAGACGTCCTTCTGGTAGTCGTTCTTCTGCTGCATGACCTTGTCACCAACCCGATAGGAGACAGGCCCTTTTCGAACGGTCCGCCCATCGGGGTTTAAAAGCATTTGTAGGCGCTCATTGAGGCGGTTCGCACCGCACACCCCCCGGTGCATTGGCGTGAGAACCTGGATATCTTCCACGGGATCAAGTTCGAAGCGATTGGGGATTCGATGTTTGATCATCGTCTCGATCAATTCAGCCGCACGCTCCGGTGTATCTGCTGGAACGATGAAGAAATCGGACTCTTCACTCGGTTGACCCGAATCAGGTTGTTGTCCGTTAAGAATTTGGTAGGCACTGGTGACGATTTGGCTGTCGTTTGCTTGCCGGTGAACGGTGGTCAGCGTCATGGTTTCAACGCGACCCGAGGCCATTAAATCCGAGAGGACATTTCCGGCTCCAACGGAGGGCAGCTGGTCCGAATCTCCCACAAATACAATTCGGGCACGGCTCGGAATCGCCCGCATCAATGCGATGGCGAGGTTTTGATCCAACATGGACACTTCATCAATAATGAACGCGTCACCCTCAAGTGGTTCGTTCTCATCATGGCGAAAGCCTTCAACGGGATGGTATCCCAGCAACCTGTGAATCGTCGACGCCGTCACGCCGGTCGCTTCTGCTAATCGGCGGGATGCACGGCCTGTGGGTGCTGCGAGGGTCACTTGTAGACCGGCGGTCGCAAACATTTTCTGGATGGCTCGGACCGTGGTTGTTTTACCGGTACCCGGCCCGCCGGTCAAAATCAGAAGTGGGTGTTTGGATGCCAGTTCAACGGCTGACTGTTGTTCATCAGCGAGGCTTAGGCCCAGCCTGTTGTCGATGAAGTCATCGTCCAATTGAAGGGGGTCTATCTCGGCCATTAGCCGCCCTTCAATTTGTTCAGCCAATTCGATCTCTGTCGCCAGAACAGTCTTGAGATAGAGTCCGCCATCATCGATTAAACGACCCT
>MDTC01207654.1_pt1 | contig 20308 bp, 14 predicted proteins | sample 811181 | NCBI WGS metagenome assembly MDTC01 (sample SAMN05326644, study PRJNA326480) | marine metagenome | isolation source: seawater | place: Pacific Ocean: North | collected 2011 | reverse complement strand
TCGGGTCTAATCCAACAGATTCCCTAATAACATTTGACATATTATTAGTCGCATTAATTAGATGACCAAACCCTAATTTAATATCACCAAAAAGTCCAGTGGATTCGTCGTGAAACTTGCTGTCTTTTTCATTTTTACTAGCGCTTTGAGCGAATAATTGAGCAAAGCCTTCAGGCAATCCTTTATCGTCCTTTGCGTCTTTCTTAAAGAAATTTGCAATGCCAGAAAACTTACCTAATTTTCCTAATAATGGGTCAAGTTTATTTTTAATAACTTGAGCACCTTTACCCATAATCGCTTGAGGTAAAAGAGACATAGTTGTTTGAATCTTAGTTAAGAATCCTACGGACTCACCAAACCCGGTGTGTTGTATAAATTCACGACCGACAACCTGGCCGATTGCTTCAGAAAGAACCGCTTCATTATTTAATGCAAACCCTTGTTGGGTCATATTACTAAATCCGCCTTTTATTCCTTTATTGATAGCTTTTAATTCTTTAAGCACCATCTTATCGTGCTTACTCACTTTATTCTTTCCACTAAAGAAAGAACCTAATTTACCAAAACCATCTTTGAATGATTCACCCAATTCTGTAAAAGGTGATAACACAGACTTAATACCACCACCGAGTTGACCCACTGGGTCTTTGAAGAATTTGATAGTGTTATTGTTCGAGAAAGCAGACTTAATATCTTCTATCTTACTGTCAACGGCTTTGATGCCAGTGACTTCACTCTTCTGCTTTTCTTCAGAAGGTGTACCGCCACCAGCCTGTGACTTAGACATAGACTTAGTTAACTCTCTTAATGCTTTAGAGTTTTCTATAATCGCTTTCTTATGTTGTTCGTCTGCCATTTTATTTCATTCTTTCCCGTTCGATTTTTTCGTTTTCTTCTTTAATATGGTCGATGAGTAAGGCTGTATAAATCTGCCTTTCCCACGGTAACATGTTTTCCAATTCAGTCAGACTATATTTATGATGTTGCATCATATTAAAGTTAGTCTGAATATGGTTAACTAACGAATCATGCGAAAGGCCTATGCGAAAAAATCCGCTAGTCCTCTCATTGTTACTTCTGTCTTACATCCCTCGCATCCTGCTTGTTTATTGTTGCATCCAAACGCTATCGTCTTCTCAATTGCGGGTTGAGCCGAGATAAACGCTTGAACCTGTTGTAATTGTGCATGATTTAATTGGTCAACAAATTCAGCTAGTTCTTTTTTAGATACTGAATCTGCCTTATATACTTTTTCTTCGTCGTATATACTATCGATTACTAAAGATACTAAAGAACTAATGTCGTCCATATCTTTACCAGTCATTCCAACTGCATCATTTAGAGTTAACTCTTTTAGAATTATACCAACATCATCTGTTAGTTTAATATTTGATTCTGGTTTTTCGTCCGGCATATTAACTTCGACCTCTGTTAAGTCGACTTTAACATCTTGCATCTCTTTGCAACCTTCACATGGAAGTTGGAACTCAGCCGTTTCTCCTACTGACTTAATTCTAAGTTGTAAGAATAAAAACTCTGCATCATAGGTAGTCAACTCATTAGGATTTATTTTATCAAAGGTACAAGCCTTGATAATTCTCTTGAGAGCGACCATTGCCTGAGCAGGGTCTTGTGATTCTTGAGCCATCATCAATATTTTTTCTTCTTTCACGAGAAAAGGACGATAGTCAATCAATTTACCCGAAGACGGTATAGTCGTCTGGTATGTAGGTGTTTCTAGTTTTGGTAGTGCCATAATATTATTTCCTTTTTATAATTTAAAATAGTTTTCCTAATCCGCCAAGAAGATTTTTTCCACCGGAGAATATAGAACTTATTGAACCTTCTGGTATAAATTCATCGTATGTAAATGTTACAGATAATTCTGCTGTTGTATCACTTGCTGCGTTATCTAAAGCTACACTATTCACTGCAACTGGATATGCATTTATAAGTTTTATTCCATAAATTGGTCGATTTTCATTGTCAAGCTGTTGAATAATTATATCCGCAACATAAGAATCTTTATATCTTATTGTATGATTCTTTTGGTCAATTGGTAAGTTAATCCATTTGTCCATAGTCTTCTTCATGTAATAATCATTAGTTAGATGAAAAGTCATAGTTACGTCTTCATTACTGTATGTGTATGGAACTTTAACTTGATTTCTAAATCCGTTTCTTTCGTATTCAATAGTATTCATACTTTGACCTGGGAAAGAACAAGACTTACATAACATTGCCATGTCTCTTGGGTCATTAATTAAATCGTTAAACCCTAAATTACCAGTAAGAGCAGAAGATATCATACCCTGCCAATCAGTATTAATAAAAGATGCGGCTGGTGGATTCATCATTACAACAAAGCGATTAGGCTTAGCTAATCCACCGCGTTTACCTACCATTGCTTTGAAATCGTCAATCTCGTGTTGACCTCCTGCTTTGAAAGCAATATCTTTAAGTGTATCGAATAGTCCCATTAAATTTTACTCCTACTATCTGAAAATACTGAATTTTTAGCAGCGCCTTTAAATTGTTCGCTTGGAAAAAATAGTGCTGTTTCCCAATAATCTGCAGGAACCATTTTTATTTGTCCTTTTATTTGGCTCGGTAAGTAATGTTTAAAGCACGGCTTGAACGCTTCTAACTTTGCTGCATTTTTTAATAATTTATAACTTAATTTCAATCGAGTACTTTCGTCGTATTTTTTATTATTAGAATATTGTAATAGTCTAGACAATAATATTGCTCTTTTTCTATAGTCAAGATAATGAAAATTTAATCCATAAAACCCAGGTTTGCCTTTTACCTTTTCAACAGCTAGAATCAAAGGGAATTGGTCATAGTATGGTAGTGTAGCCTTATGTTTTGGATCATAGAAAAACATAAACATTCTTCCTGGCAAGAATCGATTTTTCTTTATAACCTCCGAGTCTCTTAATAGTGCTTGGCGGTTAACCTTCATACTTTTTAGTTCATTGATATACCAAGTACGGGCCTTCGACGTGAATTTACTTATCTCATTATAAGATAATCCACCCTCAAACTTTTTTAATAAAGACTTTGCCATAACTCTATTTATGAGTTTAAGAGCCGTATACCGAGCGATTTAAGTGTTTTTTCTGTGAAGATTTTAAATTCCCAGCCTCGCCGAGCAGAATATTTTTCAGCCGCTTCCCATTTAGAAATATTTTTAGCATAGGTCATTACCTCATTTAAATATTTCTTTGTCTTTCTAGATTGTTTCTTTGGTGGTTGTGTTTGTATCTCTGGTTTTATTTCAATCAAAACGGTTTTCCCAGACGTGAATTTTACTTTTACGTCCATAAAATAGCGGTGTGGCTTACCGTCACTCTTACATATGTAAGGAATAACAACAGACTCAGAAGACCAACGAACTACTTCATCGTTAGCCTCACACCATCTAAAGAATTGTCTTTCCCATAGAGAACGATACACAACATTAGTAAAGTCACCTTCGTACTTTTCTGGTTTCTTAACTTTATATTTTCCACGATATGCCATGCCAAATCCTATAAATAGAGATACTAAAACTATTTATAAGGAAAAAATATGGTAGCATCAAAAGCAGACTTAGAACTTTTAGGAAAAAACACCAACCAATCTGGTCGTTGGAATAAAGGTAATTATGGCAAAGAGCTGTCGAAGAAGGCAGATGCTATAAGAGCAGGAGGCGGCATCAGTGGTAATGTAAGTCCAAAAAGACAGACGGCTGCTCAGGGTGAGACTTATTATTTTCCGTCTCAAGATGATTTAGCTGCAGAAAGACCTCAAGTAAGATTTTCATGTGTTAAATTAACTTACCCCTCTAAAGAAGTCACACAATTAACTCGCGAATCTTGCTATTTTCCATGTCCTGCTAATATTGCATTTGGCGATGCAGCAAATTTGTCTTCTATTGATTTAGGAATCGCAGGTGCTGCAGCTGATATGATCTACAATACAGGTGCTTCAGGTAGCGATAAAGCGATGGGCGCATTTGAAGCCACAAAGAAAGCAATTGGTAAAACATTTTTAGGTGGATTGGACGCAGCATTGGGTGGAAGTTTAACAAAAGCTCAAGCTATTAAGAAACAAGCTATGAATCAATTTACTAACACTACATTTCAAGGAAATAATGTTAGAAGTTTTACTTTCAATTTTAAGATGGTAGCAAGCTCTGAGGCTGATGCTACAATGATTAAGAAAATAGACCATTTCTTCAGAGCTAATATGTATGGTGGCAATGAGGCCCAAGGGGATAGTAAATTTAATGCCTTTTTATCTTACCCTCCAATATGGGAAATAGATTTTTTAGAGAGTGTAGGATTTGAAGGAGCGAAATTTAATCCATACCTACCAAAAATATTTGCTTGTTACTTGGGTGGATTTAATGCTACCTTTAATACTACTGCCGCTGCTTGGCACCCAGGTGGAGCTCCACTTGAAGTTGATGTATCACTAACCTTTACCGAATCAAGAGCTCTTAATGCAATAGATATCAATGCTCTTGAAGGTCTTGCCGGCAATGGAAATTATTACGATAACGAAATAGAAAACCAAGCAGCAAGAGGAATCGGTCTTAAAGGTCGAGCCACTGCAGCACCAGATAATTCATTACAAGGATTCATACAGCAGGCTGACGAAGGCGATAACAAAAAGGGCGTTACTGCCGAAGAAATTCAAGTTTTAGGCCACACAGACGCGGCCACTCTTAGAAATGCGAGAGATGGCGTTAATCCAGGCATTAGCCCGAGGTCGGGATATGGCACAGCAAGTTCAGATATTCGGCTAAAAGAAAATATATATGAAGTTGATGTATCTCCATCAGGCATTAAGATATATGAATTTAAATATATTGATGGTGTAGATAGATACCGAGGAGTAATGGCTCAGGACTTATTAGAAATAGATTCTAAACACCCCGCAGTTTCAACTGATAATAATGGATTTTATGTAGTCAATTATGGATTACTTGATGTCGACATGGAGAAAATAAGTTAATGTCATTTTTTAAACAATTTCCAACAGCAAATTATTTTTTAGCCGATCGTGTTAAAAGCGTAGTTGATTTCTTTCGTCACGTAGATGTCAATGACCTTCTTGCATCTGATATTACTAATTATTTGTATGAAACAATTCAAGATGGTGAACGGCCAGATAATTTGTCTCAGAGATTATATGGTACGCCAGATTATTATTGGACATTTTTTATTGTAAACGAAAATTTAAAAAAAGGAATTGATGACTGGCCAGTTTCATACGAATCTCTTGAAACTGAAATGCAAAGAGAATATGATAATATTTCTGTTATGTCTTTTATGCCTTCAATTAAACCTAGTTTTAAAAAGGCAAGTATAACTACATCTTCCATACCAGGAGATGAGGTCTTTGCTATTGTAGATAATACACCAGCTGGATTAGATTTAACTTATGAAGATATTAGATTTTTTAGAAATTACGAAACCGCGCGACCAATTAAATGGGATAACACAAGACAACAATTATTTTTAACAGACTTTACAAACAGAAACCGCTTCATGGCAGATGAAAGAGATATTATGGACTATCTCACGAATGTAGAGTTAGGCCCAAATAATAATACATGGAATTCATCTAAATTTAAAGGAGCGCTCTCATTTACATTCAATGATTGGCCTGTGTTAGGACAAAATAATGAAAGTGGTGCAGGATTTGATTATCTTTCAACTATAACTACTAAGAGATTAGAATGGATGGTTGGTTTATTTGAATGGTTTGAAAGTAATCTAACTGGCGGAGTAAATACTGGAGCAGATACTCCACTTAATGTTTATAATACAAATAAAATTCAGAGTGGCGCTAAACAGGCTGCATTGACTGTATTTACTAGATATTTTACTCATTACGATCAGTGGGAGGTTGGAGAAATAAGACACCGAGGGTTTATTCCTTATCTAAGACCTACTGATACTAAACAACATACATTCTTATCGGCTAGAGATGCACCATTTTGTTATTATAATTCAACAGCATATACTAATGAGAATAAAATTAGTGCATACGATGCATTGTCAGGCGGGTTTGACCCAATGAATTTTGAATCTTTTTACCAACATGAAGTAAGACACACAGAATCTCAGAGTCGAATAAAAGTAATTGCACCAGATTTAATTGGTTCGTTTGCTGAGGCCTTTGAAAATAAAATAAATTCAGGTCTAACTAGAATAGAAAGCGTTGAAGGAGTACCGGAAGCAATTTCTGTTTCTCCTACTTCTCCCACTATAGGTGGTAGTGGACTTAGTTCTACTACTGGTGCTTATGGCGGCGGTGGTGGCGGTGGCGGCGGCGGTGGTGGTGGAAGTAGTTACTAGGAATATAATATATTATGGCATCAATATTATCAGCTGATGGAAAAAGTATTCAGCCTCAAGCATTCAGATTGAGGTCAGCAATACTTACAACATTTAGTGGAGAAGAAGTAGAAATTAATAATATGCTTTCTGAAGTACAAATCAGAGAAAGTATATTTTTACCTACATTAATTCTCACTGCAACACTAAAAGATACTGTTAATTTTTTCGAACAATGGTCTTTATCTGGCCAAGAAAAGATTACTTTAAGTATGGAAAGAACTGCTATTATCGACCCAGATGTAACTCAAAACGTCGATTTAGAATTTTATGTAACTGAATATTCTGCTTTTCAAAAATCAGAAACTAGTGCTACTGCACAAGCATATACTTTGAAGGGCGTATCGTCCTTTGCATATAATTCTAAATTTCTAAAAATTTCTAGAGCGTACAGTAATAGTAGTACTGCAGAAATACAAAAAATATTTGCGAATGATTTATTTTTTAATAATATAAGTATTTCTGGTGATGACTCTACTTCACATAAAGGGATTCTTAATATTCAAGAACCTATGGCGGCAATAGAACATTTAAGAAGAGCTGCCTTTGACAATAAAGGCGCTCCGTTCTTTGTGTATCAAACACTAAACGGAATGGTTAATGTTAGGTCTCTTACTAATATGAATGATGATATTATTAATCCATCATATAACGAATACGTATTCTTAAAAGGCTACATAGCTAATCCCAACACTCAAGAAGATTATATAGAAAGAGCTCAGCGAATACTTGACACTAAGTCTAACTTAGAAATGTCAAAGGCTTTCCAGGCTTCTTCTGGCGCATATGCATCAAACAATTTTTCATTGGATATTACTAATAAGAGTTATACGAATAAAATATTTGATTACACCTCAGAAAAGAGTGGAGCAATAAGAGAAAATGCTACTGGAAATGGCAGGAATGTATTTTCACAAGATTTTAAAATAGGTAGAGATAACTCTAATTCATTAAATCAATTACCTGATGCTCACCAAGAATTTTTAGCCACTAACTCTTCAGCGTTCGGAGAAGAGTCAAATTATAATGGAGATATGGCAGAAAATGTTGAAGCTCTTAATTGTTATATGGCATTAATGGATTCCGTGTCTCAGACTATTAAACTTCACGGAGATTTTATGTTAAACGCAGGAAGAAAAATTAAATTATTCTATCCTAGGTCAATAGAAGCTGCAGCATATAAAGCAATCAGCGATGAATATACTCAAGTACCGAAAGATAAAATTTTATCAGGCACATATTTAATAACGTCTGCTATTCATAGATTTGAATTTGGCACAGAAGGCGGAGACGAACACTTCGTTGATTTAGAAGTGAAAAAGGACACAATATACTAATGGGATTCGAAGGCAATAATTTTATTAATAACAATTTCTTCTGGTTTACAGGAGTTATTGAAGATATTAACGATCCGCTCGAGATGGGCAGAGTTAAAGTAAGAGCGTATGGTTATCATACTGCTGATAAGAGAGCAGGAATTGGTATACCCACCGAAGCACTGCCATGGGCTCACGTATTAATGCCTATTACATCTGCTTCTTGTTCTGGTATTGGTGAGTCTGCTACTGGAATATTACCAGGCTCTTGGGTAATTGGATTCTTTAGAGATGGTGAAGCATGTCAAGACCCTATTATTATGGGAACCTTACCCTCTCAAACAAATAATCCTAATCCGTCTGATAGGTCTCAAGGATTTTGTGATCCCACACCTAATGGTAATCCAAGAGACGAAAATTATGTTGATAATCCAAAAGGTTCAACCGAAGCATACTCGGAGTCTAAATCTTATATTAGTAAATCAGATGCACGGGTATTAACTAAGTACTCGGAAAACGTAGGAGATTCGCCGAGTGGTGTTCCAACTGCGATACCACCGGGAACAGAAACTCTAAAAGTAAAATACCCAGATGCTGACGGAAAACCAGACCCATTTTTTGACAGAAAAACATTTATTCAACCAGAACAAGACGATATAGTACTGCCTTTATATCCTAATTGTCATACTAAAGAAACGAAATCAGGTCATACTATAGAACTAGATGACACTAATGGTAAAGAAAGAATTTTAACATTCCATAAAACCGGCACCTTCGAAGAAATTGATAAAGATGGCACAAAAACTACTGTGGTAAAAGGTGATGGGTATGAAGTTTACTTTAATAATAAAAATGTTAATATAAAAGGAGCATGTAATTTAACAATTAATAAAGATGTTCGAACATTAATTAAAGGTGATTACTATATGGAGGTTGAAGGTAATCATTATACTAATATTCATGGTATGAAACATGAAAAAATTGGTAAGAGTGAATATCGAGAAATAGTCGCAGACCAAAAAGAAAATATTGGTGGCTTAGTAACTACAAGAATCGGTGCGAAAGAGAAAAGAACTATTGGCGCTAATATGAAAACTGGCGATTCGCCTGATAACTTTAAACAAGATATTGAAATTTTCGGAAATCAAGATATTCAAATTAATGTCGATAAGACGGAAAGCATTGACGGTGTACTTGATTTAGGAGTAGCACTGGATGCATCAATGACATTTAGTCAGAAATGGAGTGTAACTACTGGAAGTGATTTAATTATTAATTCCCAGTCTATATTAGACGTTGATGCTGTAGGAAATATTACTATGACAACCCCAGCAAATGTGGATGTCGATGGTGCACGAATTGACTTGAACTAATGGCCCACTATTTTAAAATTTTAATAAATGGAAGAGCAAAGGTATATCAGAATTTCGAAGAAATACCAGAGTCTTTTGAAAATGTAATTGCATTTGTACCTGAAGTTCCTGAGCCTCCTCATACCGATGAGCAGCATGAGGAAATGGAACAATGGGAAGGTAAGTTACAGGAATTAATGGAACGGGAAACGATGTAATGTCTATTACAATTACAAATATTGGTTCTCAAGATAAAAACCGAAGCGAGGTTTTTGATATTAAAAAAGAAATTTCTCTTGACGATGCACTTATTACAGAAATTACTGCGTTTTCATTAGTCAGTGGTCCAGGCACAGGTACTGATTCCGTTACTATTACTTTAGAGGTCGATGATACTGCCGCATCTTTTCCGCAGGCAGTGACCGCTTCGAGTGTGGTGAAGATGAGATTGATTGGAAAATACGATCATGCGTTCACCGATGATGTTGTAAAACATGTACCAGCTGGATTAAGCGCAAAAACAAAGGTTGAGAATCTTGTAGAAAGAGAACTAACTGCAGAAGAGTTTGTAATAGAACAACAAAATTTTCCAAGTATTGTGGTACCAACTTTTGCAAATAATATAATGGATTTGCCTGAGAATGTCGAATTAATTAAAGCCACTCAGGGTTCTACTGCAGAAGTTGATGTAAATTATACTGTGAGTATTACATATACTCTTTCCGGTTCAAGCGTTACTGAAAGTAAATCTTTTACCCACACAGTTTTAAATGGCCAAGATGTTTTTCCTCAGCTTATAGGTAGAGCCGCCGCGCAACGAGTACAAGTTGCAGATAATCTAGGAGCATTAGCATATCAAAAGAGTAAACTACTTGGTAATATCAATACCGCTCAGATGAGTGAGATACAAAGCACACAACCTTTTGTTACTGAGTTAAATTCTGCAAATTATGCTGACCTATGGAACACCGCTCTTGCTGGTAATTTATGCAAATGGCAACCGGTTGAAAAGAATCAAGGTATATTTGATTTTAGCGGAGCTGATATACTACATGCTCAATGTAAAATGAATGGAATTAAAATGTTATGGCATACTTTAATTTGGGGAGCAGACCAGGGAACGCCTGATTGGTGGGAAGGTCTTAGTGAATCCGCAAGTAAAGCAGCTTTCGAAGCGTGGTGCAGTGCTATTGCTACTCGCTATGGTGATGATATCTATGGTATACAAACATTAAATGAAATTGCTACAGGTCACCAAGATGCTGGTACTACTCGTTTAATAAATCAATTAGGTGGAGCAGGTACGAGTGGATATGATTGGGCGATTTATATTTTTGAGACGGCTCGACATTATTTTCCAAATGCAAAACTCTGGATAAATGATTTTGGTATGATGAGTAATCAAACAGTAAGAAATGAAAATTGTGCTGTTGCGAATGCTATTAAGAATCATAATCCAAATTTAATTGATGCTATGGGTATGCAATCTCATTATTTTAATATTAATGATTTAACCGCAGCACAAATTACTGCAGCGATTGATGATGTACATGCTCAAACTGGATTGCCCATTCATATTACTGAGCTTGATATTTCAGGCACGAACAGCGATAGTATCGATATAGACACAAAGCAATCAGATAGATATCAAGTTATTTTTCCTGCACTATGGAATCACCCTAATGTAGAAAGAATAACTCTTTGGGGATATATTAATACAGAGAACTGGAGATACGACCAGGGCCATCAGACTGGATTAATTAATCGTGATGGTACGGGTGAAAGACCAGCACTAACATGGTTAAAAGGTTTTATGGAAACCGCAACTTAGGATATAAATAGAGATATGCCAGCAGTAACAAGAATAGGAGATGCAGATGTGGCTCACTGTAGTGGAATGGTGAGAGCGGCGGGGAGTAGTAATGTCTTCGCCAATGGGATTCCAGTATCTAGGCAAGGCGATAATAATACTGGTCATAAACTACCACCTTCTCCATGTGGTTCTCATTCTGCTCCAATAGCAGCAGGGTCGTCTACGGTAAAGGTAAATGGATTAGGATGCGGAAGAGTTGGTGATGGTATTAGTGGATGTACTTCAGTAGCGGCAGGTTCATCAAACGTTTTTGCAGGAGGTTAAAATATTATGTCATTTCCATGTGGAGAAAATCCTTTATTAAAAGCAGTTCAAGATGCTAAAAATGCATTGAAAGAAAAAATGGCTGCTATTAAAGTTCCTGGTGTTGACGTTAGTGGGGCTTTAGCCGAAATAAAAGCAGCTAAGGCAAAATTATTAGCAGATTTAAAAGCTGCTGTGCCAGAAATTCCTAAATTACCAGACTTTCAAAAAGAATTAGATGAACTTAAAAATGCTATTGCAAATAAAACTGAAGGCTGGGCTGATAAATTAAGTGAGTTTGAAGCTCAGTGGGGTGATGCTATTGACGATCTTCAAGACACCCTTGACACTCTTGGAAAAATAGCGCAAAATCCTTTAGAAGCACTTAAACTTGATATATGTAAACAAAAAGATGTTGAATTAGAAAATGGTAAAGCCGTAGAGAAACCACTAATTGCTCAAGATTCTACAGAACCTGCGAAGAAAGAAGCTGTTCCTGCTGCTGTGGTAAAAGCAGATGAGGTAGAGATAAAAGACGAAGATAATGTTTCGGGTTCAGACATAACAGAAATTGTTGCTAAAGCAGCTGATGTCGAAATAAGAATTGCAATTGAAGCCGTGAAGAAGCCGTTAGAGGATAAATTTAAAAGTACAACAAAAGAATACAAAGAAATAACTAAACGAGCATATCTTTCAAAGGTCAAAAGAGGCTTACCCAAAACATTTTTTGAATCATATCCCGGTGCTTCAGTATATGAATATTATTTAGTAAATGGTGAAACACCACCAGATAAAGTAAATAAAGCGTGCCTTCTTTATAATACAAAAACACATTTGTCTGAAATGTTAAAAAGCGTTGAAGCTACTGAACAAATGGTCAAATCATTTTTCTCGGAAGGTGGAGAAGACTATTCTGATATGACATTATTTGACGAACCAATAGCCAAACATTATTATATGTACCATGGTTATGGACTTTCAGAAGGCACTTCTAATTATGGAACTAAATTTAGAGCTTTATTTAAAACTAAACTAGCTAAAACTAGAATACTACCAGCATTTAAATTATCACCCGAAAATTATACTGCTTCGAAAGCTCCGGTAAATTATAGTTTAATAGATTATTCAAATGCTGCCGGTGGTACAGTAGCCGATGAGAATTATAAAACTATAGTAGAAGATGTATTAAAGGCAATGTTCGAAGCCAAAATGAGTAATGGTTTAAGCGCATTGGCTTCTAGAACTGCATATGCACAAGGGAAATTATTTAAAGATGTAGTATCAGAGCTACCCGATTATAAAGAGTTTTTAATAAAACCCTTGGGCGGGAATCGTCCTATGTATGAAGTACAAACCTTTGCTGATGTTAGTGACGAACAAAGAGAGCAACTAGAGGTGTATTCTTCTAGTTCATTCCAGCCACATTATATGTATAAATCAGGAAGTACTATTTTTGTTAACACATACCCAGAGCATGTGCGTCTTTCTAAGTTAGGATATATGCATTCTCAATCTTAATCTGAAAAAAACATCAGCTTTTTATATAAATAGTTGATATGAGTTACTCAGATTACAACCAAGGGAAATCACAGATTATAGTACCTACCTCGGATAGGGTGTATTCTGACTTGGATTTGAGTTTAACTAAACATCCTGCGTTTAATGATATCACACCATTAACAGACATTGACGCGGTAAAGAACTCAGTTAAAAATTTACTATTAACAAATAAAGGAGACCGACCGTTTCAACCAACTGTAGGAAGTAATATAACGCATCAACTATTTGAAAATGCTAATCCATTTGTATACGAAACAATTAGACAGAATATAAAAGATATGTTAAATTCTTTTGAGCCTAGAATTAATTCTATAAGAGTTCAACTTCAAGAAGAGTTAGATGAAAATTCGGTACATGTTACAGTAACATTTAATGTAACAAGTGTAGCAAATGAACAAACAGTTGATTTTTACTTAGAGAGGTTAAGATAATATGGCACAACAATTTAATACTACGGAACTAGATTTCGATAAAATTAAAGGAAACTTAATTAGTTACTTTAAGCGACAAGGCGGGCAATTTAGAGATTACGATTTTACTGGGTCGGGCATGGACCAGCTAATGGACATCCTCGCATATAATACGCATTATAATGCAGTAAATTCTCACATGGCTATGAATGAGTCATTCCTTGATTCTGCTCAGGTTCGTGGTAATGTAGTTTCCAGGGCTAAGCTTCTTGGATATACTCCTAAGTCTGTAACTGCTCCGGCAGCTACAGTTAATGTAGTATTTAATAGAGCTGCTTCCGACACAAGTTCTAGAACATTAACTCTTCCAGCTGGCACACAGTTTATTTCAAATATTAATGATATTACATATTCATTTGAGACAATGGATGCTGCTACGGTAGAAATTGATAGTGGAACTGGTAATACATTTACATTTAGAGATTTAATTATTAAACAAGGTACTACTAAAATAGAAAATTATTCTGTTGATAATAGTTATGACCAAAGATTTGTTATTAATTCTAATAAAGTTGATACCTCTACGTTAAAAGTTGAAGTATTTCCTACACTTGATGGCTCTGGTGTTTCAGAAATTTATGAATTGTTTTCTGATTTCCCAAATGTTGATGGTACATCTAAAATTTATTTTATTGACGAAAATGCAGATGGCAGCTATGAAATTAGATTTGGTAATGGCTTATTTGGTAAAAGACCTCAGGCATCTGGTTTAGTTAGATTAACATACTTAGTATCTGACGGAGCTTTAACTAATGGTGCTAAAGTATTCTCTTTTAAATCTGGTCAAGTGACTGGAGTTCAATCATCAGTAATTGTATCAACAGTGGCTCAGGCTGCCAGTGGAAGCGCTGCAGAAGGTATCGATTCTATTAAATATAATGCACCTTTATCTTTTATAGCTCAAGAAAGAGCAGTAACATCAGACGACTATAAGTCTTTGATAATGAAAAAATTTACTGGTATTGAAAACGTTGCAGCATGGGGTGGTGAAACAGAAGTACCTGCTCAATATGGAAGAATTTACTTATCGGTTAAACCTACAGCAACTGAGTTTTTAACTTCAGCTCAGAAAGATGAAATCCTAGCATATTTAGCCAAGAAAAAAGTTGTTGGATTAACACCAATTATAGTAGACCCCGAATACACTTTTATATATTTTGAAATTTTCTATAAATACGATCCATCTGCGACGTCTTCTTCAGCCGGAGCTTTATCTGCATCGGTTAAACAGGCCTTAATGAGTTATAATAGCACTAAGTTAAATAATTTCGCGGGTGTATATCGACATTCTAATTTAGTTTCTGCGATTGATGCTCTTAGTCCAGCAATTTTAAATACGACTGCTCGAGTATATACATATAAAAATGTTAAAGTCACGTCTTCAGCCGCGGATACCACAACAGCCGACTTTGGATTTTCGCTCGATGGTGATGTTCAACAGGCCAGCTCAATGATCGCAACTTCAGATATTGTAGTAGGTGGAGAGAACGTTAGATTGGCAGATGAGCCTATAGTAGGTGATACTCAAAAGAGAAGAGTTTATTCATTTAAAATAGGCGCGGACGGACAGATAGTTCGAACAAACAATAAAATTGGATTTGTATATCCGTCAACTGGATTAGTTGATTTGGCTGGTTTATTAAATGATAACGATCAGAGTGTACAAATAAAAGTACGACCAGCATCCGATGATATTATTTCAGAGAAAAAGAAAATTTTACAAATTGATATAGACGCAACTAGTATCACTGGAGATATTGATAACATGAGTATCGCAGGGTCGGCTGGGTCATCTAAATATAATACGTTTACTAGGGACGCTTAAATATGTCGCACGAATCAACTGAATCATTCGCAATTGTACCACATAATGTAGAGGCATCAAGGACTAGAGCCTTGGTACCAGACCAATTACGCAATCAAGCAAGTAATCTAATTGAACTCTTAACTGAGTATTATGATTACATGAATGAAGATGGTATCGTTAAAGCATTAAATATAGTATCACCAGGAACTGGTTCAGTTATTTCTTATGCGGATTTATTACAATCAACTGCAATAGTTGGCGCTGAATGTTTTTCTTTCGTACCGTCAAATTATAATCAGCAATATATTAAATTAACGGATGTAGAAAATTCCGCACTTAATTTTGGTTCAGCCATTGCATATCGTGGATTAACAAATGCTAATTATTTTCTTTTGAAAATGGATAAAAACGTTGGAGCTGGAGCTTCACGTACTGCTCTGTATAACACATGGGTAATGGCATATAATAATAATGGTTCATTGCAATGCGATTTTTATGATAGCCTTGCAGATACTGCGACTGGTTCAAATACCGATGACGTATCAAGTATAGTCTTTAGAGGAAACTCCGGTGGGTCATTCAACACATTAGACACTGGAGATGCTGGAGCATTTATTGCTGGTAATATAGACCCTATTGCTTTAGCTTCTTCTGTCAATAGTCAAACCTCGATTAAAACTACTTTAGTTAATTTTTCTAATATTGTAGCTAGTGGTGGACACGGTAAAGGTTTGACCTTAGACATCACTGCTGATAACGGTAAAGTAGTAAGTGTAATTCCTAACGAATCCGGCTACGGTTATAGAATAGACGATTATATGGAATTGCCGATTTTACAATCATCAGTGATTTCAGTTTCAGAAGTAATAGCTTCTCCAAGTAATGTTACTCGAAGAGTTTTACAGGAACACGATATTGATAAAACTACTGATGATTATATCGATAGAATTGCTATGGAAATTGCAAAGGGTATACCTGATGCAAAGAACTTAGATAAAAACGCTTTATATAAAAAGATTGTAGAATATTATAATACTCGAGGTAGTGAATCAAGCATTGAGTCATTCTTTAAAATATTCTTTGATGAAATTGTTTCTGTATCCTATCCTAAAGAAGTATTATTTAAAACATCTGATGGTGACTACCAAGGAACATCAGCCGAAGCAGTTACAAAAGAAAAGTATTATTATAAAAAAGGTTATGATAATATGCGGAGGCTTCATTTTTATAGGAATAGTACGTATGCTGATGTACGGCAGGGTACTTATTTCTTAGACATAGAATTTGGAGACGATTTTAAGTTAGGTGTTTCTAATACTGATTTACCAAACACACATGCGATAGCTTCATTTCCCAATACGCATCTCTTTTCGGCGAGCTCAGTAACAGGCGGAACATTTACAAGAGATTCGATTAAAAACGCTGGTGTTTTTCTAAAAATTACCAGTGATGGTCATCTCGCAATTGGAGGAAGGCTTGGCAATTGGCAAAATGATTTTAATGCTACCTTTAATAATTATGTTGATAATTCAACCGATTACCCATTTAGGTCAGAAATAAATTTATCAAAGCAAAGATTAAGATTAGCTATTTCTGTAGACTCTAGTCGAACTCAGGCTTCAGCCGTTGGAAATAAAGCAGTAGCTTCTCTTAATGCTGATGCTAATGGCGTTACTTCGCTTACACTTGATACATCTACAGTAACTGGAACTATAGAAGCTGGGCAATATATGACAGTTGGAAATGCAATAGGTGTTGGAATATCAAACCAACAAGGCAGTACTGTTGTTGTAAGTTATAATACCTCCACCGGAGCTTTGGTTGTTACTAATCCAGTAAATTTAAACACGGGCCAGTCGTTAGAATTTAAAAGAAATGAATTTACTTTGACTGCGGTTAAAATTGCTGCGTTAAATACCGCTTACGCTTCAGCGCCATTGACATCTAGTCTAACTAATGCATCAACCAGTGGTGGTGGAGTGAATACAGTAAATTTATACCCGGGTGCAATTGGTTCAGCCTACAATTTCGGTAGTGTTGGAAGCTCTGCACTAAAGCCTTCATTGACTGGCGCGGCGGTAGAGAACCCCGATGGTCCATTGTATTATTACGGATTTAGCTTTATTCCTACATTAGCATCTGATACTGAGATGTCTAACTTTCTTTCTAATAAGGTTGTACCACAGAATACGATAATTGATATTGATTTAGATAACAGCGGAAGCGTGAATATCACAAATAAAGGCTCGAGCATCGTGGTTGCAAAAGCTATTAAAGGTGGTGGATATGATGATAACCCAGATGTTACATCTATTCCAGTAATTGAAGAATTAAATTATGGTCTGTCTTCGAGTGGTACTGCGTATCCAAGAGTGATTCGCTGGAAAGATACTCGCGGATATTTATCTGATGCTATGAAATTGCATGATGGTGATTACTTTCAAGAGTTTTCTTATGTTGTTCGAACTAAGCTATCAGTTGACAGTTGGGAAACAGAATTTAATAAATTAGTTCACCCAGCTGGAATGAAATTCTTCACGGCTCTTTTCTTGGAATTGGTAAAAATAAGAAAGCCTTATCAAGAAGACACATATATGCCTTTAGGTGATAGTGTTGAAGCTCCAAATGCTGAAGGCGAATTCTTTAAGCCACCAGAGTTTAAAGCTTCTGATCCTATTGGTACCTTTAGACTTCTTCAAAACCAAGTTAGTGACGGTTCTCATAGTCCTACATACCAGCCTGGTTGGTTAGAATACTTCTATAACGCTTACTTAGAAATTATTCTATACGAATTTCAATCGGCCTTCTTTGCGCAGAAACAATCTCAGTTCAATAGAATGGGTGATGTAGCCTATAACTATGAAAAAGGATTAAAACTAGAAGGTCCATCTGATGTATTAAGTGGAAATGCCAAAAAGGCAATTTTAGATACTACTGATGATTCAACTACAATTGATGAAAGATATATCGAGCTTGACGGTAATGGTACTGCAATTAGTACGGGCGGAGAGCTGACTCAGGAAAGCGAATTAGAACTAAAATTCAAACTTAAAGAAACCAGTGGTACCTCTATTAAAGGAAAATATTTAGCAGGAACTAAATTTCGTGGAGTGGCTGATGGTAATTTTAGAGAACTATCAATTAAAGGCTATGCAGATAATAAAGTTGAAGTTGTTGTTTCAGATTATAGTTCAACTGCTTCTGGTAGGCCCGAAGACCAAAATGACAGTAGAGTATTTGATGCAATACAATGTACTGGTACTAATTTAAATTACCACACCTCGGGGCATGGTGTTAAATTTAGTGACCCTTCCGTTTCTCAAGAGACTTCTGGTAATGGAAGTGGTAGTGGTGATAATACTTACAATAAACGATTTAGAGGCCACAATGTAATTATATTTAATCAAACCAGTGGAACTGTCACCAGTGACGGAGACACATACGCGCCTAACAAGTACAGACATTTTTACTTTGATACTTATGGCGGGAGTGTATCTGGCCATTCTACTTCTGATGAAGCTGAACATGCTCTTCACGATAAACTTAAAAATACTGAATCTGGTTTAATAGTTGCTATATACACATACGATGCAGCAAAATGTAAAGTTAACGCAACTAGATTAGGCACGTCGGTAAAGCCAACTGGTGGATATAATTTTGATTCTGCTACTGGTTATCAATATACTTCTGGAGCGGTAGGCACTGAAGGTTTAAGATGGGCATTGGCAAGATACTTTGGAGCACCCAACAGACAAACAGAATTTGCTCAGTCAAGTGATATCAATGGCGAGAGAATTTCCCATTCATTTATTGGTGTAAGAAATTCTAATACTGATTCCTCGACCACAGTGGGCCTTGATGAAGAAAGATGTATAGAAAGAATTAGTGAAAATACAGGTGATACTGCAGCAAAAACGGTATCTCTGCAGTATCAATCAAATACAATTAGTACTGCTGGATTATCCGGTACACCGGCAATTCCAATTATAAGACACGGTCCATTTGAAAGAGATAAATTTTACCAACTACCAGATGCTGAAAAGGGATTAAATTATTCCGCACCACTTATAGTTGATTTAGGAACTGCTGGAACATTCAAAACATTGCGGGTTCATGCTAATGGCCAGGTTATGCTCGACGACGCTATTCTTCGTAGCAAAAAAGAAGCGGCTTCTCCTAAAAATGTCAAAGAGATTTTATTAGAAAATTATGATTTTAGTGACGCATTTACTAGTCAGGGTTTCCGCGACATTGATTCATTAACTAACAGAGACAACTCCGGCGCGATATATTATGACGATGAATTAAATGGCGTTGTAGTTACTGGTGGTACTAGATGGCTTAATCTTAATAATCGTTCTATAATTGATAATTTAGATACTAAGTTTGAAATAGAAGTTACCTATAAAAATATATCGAACAGAAATATAAGAGTATATGCTGGACTGCAAAGTTTAGATGCATCTAATAATAGCTTAGCTACTGATAGATTTAATACATATAACTGGGGCATAGCCAGTAATTTCTTGTTAAATGCTGGTGTAGAGAAAACGTTTACTAAAACGGTTGGTGGGATTAACCCGCCCTTTGACCCAGAGCACGGTTATCAAGATGTAACAACCGATTCTGCTAGTAAATTTGATTTTGGAGCCAAGAAATTTAATCTAGTACTTATTAATAATTATACAAATTCAGGCGCGCTTGGTGCTCACGTTCCATCTTTGTTAATTAAAAAGGTTTCTATAAAACGAGTTGATGGTGAAGCTATTGAATTTGATAGTATTCCAAAGTATGCACCAGAATGGGGTATCAAAAATATTCTACACATGAATAGCTTAGATGCGCCTCAGACAACTTTTTCTGGCTCAGTAGATTTATCCAACACTTTAAAAGAGAGCAGTGTAAGTTCTGGTATAACAGTAATAAAGTCAGCTACCACTGATATTAAAGATTTTAAAATTCAATTTAGTACAGGTGCTAGTAGATATTATAATCTTAGATTACCCAATGGTGAAAAAATAGGAGCGGGTAATTATGATATTAGTTTTGATTTTGAAATCAATTCTATTTCAACAGGAACTGCATATTTCAACTTTGAAGGTGTATTAGCATCCGGTGGAGGACATACCCTAGGAACAACTGCAACTAGTGGAACGGTGAGCTTAACAAATCTTACTGCAACTGAATCAGACAACCGAGGACTTTATTTCTTCCAGTCGACCGACTCTGACGCTGTTGTAACAATTACTAACTTTACTTTAATAAGAAAAACCCAAGTTCTTCCAGCACTATTAG
>MDTC01162909.1_pt1 | contig 20309 bp, 14 predicted proteins | sample 811181 | NCBI WGS metagenome assembly MDTC01 (sample SAMN05326644, study PRJNA326480) | marine metagenome | isolation source: seawater | place: Pacific Ocean: North | collected 2011 | reverse complement strand
ATCGATTAAACGACCCTCTTCGATCAATCGGTCCAGCTCTAGGCCGATTGGGGCATCGTCACCAATGAGCTTCTCGACTCGCGTAACCAGTTCAGGTTTCGGCAAGTAAACATGGCCGTCTTCGAGGGCTCGGCCCAACATATGAATCAATGCCGCGGCCGCTCTGATTGGGCTATCGGCACTAAAACCCAAAGTTTGTGCAATCTGGTCGGCTGTTTTAAAACCAATACCGCCCACTTCCTCGGCTAACCGGTACGGGTTTTCTCGCACGAGGTGAATTGTCTGTTCGTGGTATCGATGCCATATCCGGTTCGCCAGTGCGGGACCCAATTCCAGTCCTTGCAAGAAAATCAACGCATCCCGTTGGAACACTTGATCTGTGACCTGCTCACAAATCTCTTTCGAGCGTTTAGGACCAATGCCATCGACCTCGCACAGCCGATTTGGTGCGTGAATGATGATGTCGAGTGTTTCAGTGCTAAAGTAGTCGACCAGCCGCTGGGCGAGTTTTGGCCCGATACTCGGGATCCGCCCGCTGGATAGATAGGCGATTAGACCCGATTCCGTATGCGGTAAAATCGGCTGACATGCACTCACTTTAAATTGATGACCAAAGCGAGCATCTTGCCGATAGCGGCCGATGAGCCGAACTCGGTCACCATCACCCAGCCCGCCCAGTTCGCCGGCAATTCGAAGGACGTCTGTCTGATCATCCAAGGCCAATAATGCGACCGCAAAACGATCATCATCACCACGGAACAAGACACGTTTAACTGTGCCTTCGATTGTCTCCGATGAGGCGTCGATGTGTGTTTTGTCGCTCACCTCGTATTTTTACCTCAGATTGCAGGGTTTCTTCGACGTAATTTGGCTTTGAGCCCTTTGGCATCGACAGTCAAGTCGTAATCAGGCTCAATAGGCTGAATCAATATCACAGCCGAGGCTTGAATGAGACCGCTCAATCAACTCGAATCCGTTTTTCGAGTTTGCGACCGCGCTGCACCATTTAATTTCGTCGTTTTTGCTCAAATTTCGGGACCGATGGGCATGAAGGCGCTACAGGCCGCTTGCCTCACTCAATTGGAGCGCTTTCCGCGCCTGACCTATTCAATAGATGATGGGCACGGTCCGGTTGCGGCCTGGGTGCCTACTGGTCGACAGCCCAAAGTTGAAATGGTTGGTGGTCCCGGGCTTCAAGCGCATTTAAATCAGGTACTCAACTCTCCATTTGAATGCCCTGACGAACCACTCATGCGTGTTCGCTGGTACAAGTCTGACCATGAGCAATATTTGTTACTGTCCCTAAATCATACGGTCGCAGACGGCCGTTCAGGGCTTCGGCTATTTGAAAGCCTAGTCTCGGACCTGGGGACAATCCAGGCAGGTGGCGCACTGGGGCCAATCGTGCCGGTCGATGACCCGTTTTTTGATTCTATCGAAGGTCCCAAAGGGCGGATATCTCCCATGGGCGGTCGCCAATTTGAGTCAGCCCAAGTCCAAGACCGACGCACAGTTGTGATGCCCATTTTATTCGATGAGGCGACGACCCAGAAGTTGGTTGAGAAGACTCGACGCTTCGGTGTGTCCATGAGCGGCTTAATCGCAGCTTGTCATGGTATGTCGGTCATGGATGTTTTAGGTGGTCCAGGCGCAGTATCAATGAGTTTTCCAGTCGACTGGCGCGGTCGACTACCGGGTCTTGATTCGGACTATTTTGGCGTGGCTGTCGGCAATGCCAAACTTTTGTATCGGCTGGGCTATAAAGAAGATATCTGGGCATTAACGCGCAGATTATCGGGTGATCTCAAAAGAGTTTCGGCCTCAGCCCCGCCTCGAACAGTTGATATCGACCCAATGACCATATACCAATCTCGAAGCAGTGCAGCTGTCAGTAACGTTGGCAAGGTATCTTGGTCAGGTCGCGAGCAGGGGATCTCGGTCAGCCACCTGGGTTTTGCTGTCAGTTGCAGCTACTTTGGTGACCATATACTCACTGCGACAACCCATAATGGCCAATTACAAATGACCTACTGCGTTGTGCCCGAAGCGATTCCGGCAGATAAAGCTCAGGCCATTATTTCTGATACCGTTGATGCCCTCAAAGTCATCGCCGTGACACCCTGATTAGACTCGAGGAAAGAATTGTTCTCCATTTTGAGCCATTTGGCGAAGCCTGTCTGGGACCTGATATCGCTCGCCATATTGATGAGCTAACCCATCGAGAGACTCCACGACTGACCCAAGGCCTCTCCGATCACACCAAGCGAACGGTCCACCCGTATTCGGAGCAAAACCGACGCCGAAAATGGCGCCTATTTCGCCGTCAGCCGTCGAACGCAATATCCCCTCATCTAGACATCGAATCGCTTCTAGAGCTTGACTGAGCATCAATCTGTCCTGGCAAGTCTTTAGCAAAACATGCGGGTCTGTCTCGGTGATTTGAGATTCAGTCAGATCGGCTAATCCAGGCCAAAGAACCCGTTTCTTACCCTCATATTCATAGAAACCTTGACCTGATGATTTACCGCACCGACCCAAGTCAACAAGGGCTCTGACGAGCCGCACACCAGGTTCATTTAGAGGCTTGCCATCGTAGTGCTCCCGCATTTCAAATCCGTGGGCCGCCAGTGATAGTGTGACTTCATCAAAGACTTTTAGCGGAGGGACAACCATGCCTGCAGCGGCTGCAGCTCGTTCGATTAGAATCGGCGGATAGCCCTGAGCGACAAGTTGGGCTGCCTCCATGACATACGCCGAAAATAGTCGGGTCGTGTAGAAGCCATAGCCATCATTGACGACGATGGATGTTTTCTTTATCTGACGACCAAAATCTAAAGCCCGTGCCAATGTCTCTTCGCTGGTTTGCTTTGATTGTATGACTTCAAGTAAGGGCATTTGCTCGACGGGGGAGAAGAAGTGTAGGCCGATAAACCGATCAGGCCTAACAGACGCCTTAGCGAGATCTGCAATGGGCAGAGCAGACGTATTGGATGCAAAGATTGCATCGTCTTTAATGACGGCTTCTGTCTCTTTAATCACCCGATGCTTCAGGTCAATGTTTTCAAAAACAGCCTCGATAATGAGGTCACATTCACTCAAGTCATCGACACTTAAAGTGCCACTGATTTGACCCAGTAGTGCATCCTTTTCGTCTGCGCTTAAGTATCGCATGCGCGTCTCGACTTGAGTTTTCACATGACTCAAGCCTCGCTGGAGCGCCTCTTGGCCAATGTCTTTTAATATCACTTGGTATCCGCGTCTGGCACAAATGAAGGCGAGACCAGCCCCCATCATGCCAGCCCCTAATATGCCAACTGTCTTTATTCGTGCGTCTTCGATTGTTGGCAGTTCGGATTGGCGTTCGACCGTGTTTTTATGGAACCAGAATGTTCTAATCATGTCTTTTGACTGGTCTGAGATGACACATGTGATGAAATATCGGGCTTCTATTTTCAGAGCTGAATCAAAGTCGAGATGGGACCCTTCATAGACCGCTTGAACAGCCGCCTCGGGCGCTCGAAAGGCCCCGTTGGTTTTCTTAACCAACATCGCCGCCCCTCCGGCGAACAATTGGCGACCCATGGCTGAGTCAGGTTGTACACCACCGGGAAATTGAAACGTCGATTCGTCCCAGGGCTGCTTAGGTTTAGGGCCGCTCTTAATCCAATGTGCGGCCTTTTCAAATACATCTTCGTTCGTCTTGGCTAGGTCATTGACCAGACCCTTGGACACCGCTTTGTTGGCACGAACAATCTGGCCCTGTGCAATCACTTCGAGCGCTGGCTGGAGGCCGATTAATCTTGGAAGCCGTTGCGTCCCTCCGCCACCCGGTATGAGGCCAAGATTGACTTCGGGTAGCCCGATCTGCACCGAAGGTTTATCCAGCGCAATTCGGTGATGGCACGCCAAAGCAAGTTCGTATCCGCCGCCGAGTGCTGACCCAGTTATCGCCGCGACCACCGGCTTTCCACAGGTCTCAATCCGTCTCAGATTTTGGTGAAAACCAGCGATGGTCTCTGACAGTTTTTCTGGATCCCTGGTCTCATAAACGAAGTCGATATCAGCTCCGACACAGAAATCCTTGTGGCTGCTGGCAATGATAATGCCCTGCAACCCGTCGTGTTTAAGCGCGGCCTCAAAAGCGGGTTTGAACCCGGCGCCGAAGGCTGGATTGATCTTATTGGCCCGACCATTCATTTGCATCCAGATTGTCGCAATACCCGAATCCGAATCGAAATCGACTTTAAATTGTTCTTGCATCATAGCTCCCCTCAAACACGCTCAATGATTGTCGCGATGCCCATTCCTCCCCCAATACAGAGGGTCACAAGGCCAGTGGTTAGGTCACGCGCTTCCAGTTCATCAAGGACTGTTCCAAGCAAGACGGCCCCGGTTGCACCCAGAGGGTGTCCGAGAGCGATCGCACCTCCATTCACATTCACTCTCGCCAGGTCCACTCCTAGTTCTTTGGCAAAGAAGAGTGGCACGGCGGCGAACGCTTCATTGACTTCGAAAAGGTCGATATCACCGATCTGCATGCCCGCCTTTCTCAAGACCCGCTGCGTCGCGGGAACAGGGCCTGAGAGCATCAGAACTGGTTCGTCACCAACCGAAGCAAGGGCGCGGATTCTGGCTCTCGGACGGAGCCCGTACGTGTCTTTTGCCGAGGCGTTACCGATGAGAATAGCGGCGGCCCCATCGACAATACCGCTTGAATTACCGGCCGTGTGAATGTGGTTGATCCGTTCCACCTGAGGGTAGCGCTTCTGAGTCAATGCATTAATACCAAATTGAGTTCCCATCATTTGAAAAGCCGGGCGGAGTTGAGACAAACTGTCTTCCGTTGTCTCCGGTCTGAGGTGTTCATCTTCATCGAGCAGCAGTAACCCGTTTTGATCATAGACCGGTTCTACACTTTTTTTGAACGCACCACGGGCCTGCGCTTGGGCTGCATTTAATTGACTTCGAGCAGCGAAAGAATCGGCCTCTTTTCGACTGATGGCATTCAGTGTCGCTAATAAGTCTGCGCTGATCCCTTGGGGGACAGTTCCATATTCGAAGGCCATTGTCGGATCCCAAATCGCGCCGCCGTCGCTGCCCATTTGAACTCGAGACATACTCTCCACTCCGCCAGCAACAACCAGGTCACAAAAACCTGATGCGACTTTGGCTGCAGCGCCATTGACGGCCTCGAGTCCGGACCCGCAAAATCGATTGAGAGTGACTGCGGGTACGGATTCGTCGTAGCCCGCTTCTAGAACAGCAGTCCGTCCGATGCAGGCCCCTTGTTCCCCGACCTGCGTCACACAGCCGATGGTGACGTCGTCTAAAATAGAGGTGTCTAGCTCGGTTCGTCTCTGGAGTCCTCTAAGGGCAGTCCCCAATAAGTCAACGGCCTTCACTGTATGAAGCCGGCCGCTTTTCTTACCACGTCCCCTGGGTGTTCTGACCGCATCGAATATGTACGCCTCAGACATAAATTCTCCTTATTCTGATATGGACTGAGCTGCGACAACGTATGCCAACAGCTCAAGCCGCCCCCAAAGCTTTCCGACTCTATTCTTGAGTACGGCTCACTACGATACAATCAGTGTCCGGGGCCAAGTAAAGGGAATAATGAATCTCGGTTCAGTTTTGATGCAGGCTAGACTTAAGCGCGGGTAGATCAGGGGGGTTCGTTCTGGCGTGGCCCTCCATCTATTTCACTATCTGCGCGAAGATGTCGGCAAGCAAAATGGGTGGAGTGAGGGGATTTAGCCTCGGCATTACAGATTTTGGCGAGTTGGTCTTTTATTGTATGTAGGGCATTTTCATGTCCGGCTCTGATAAATGCTTCGGCACGCCGTAATATCTGGCTTTGGCTCATTTCAGCGGCTGCAGACGACGCGATTGCTAATTGACTGGAGTAGCTTTTTGAGGCGGCTGACCAATGACCAACACTGGCATAGGCCAACGCTTGCAAGGGTAGGTAATACCGAACAAGATCTTGGCCGCCGTACCCCCTGATAAAGCTCTGAACGGCTAAATCCCCTCTGTCAATTCGGGAGGCTGTCATGATCATGAATTCAAAAACAAGCGGCCGTAAGTGGCGTGCCTGACTGTTGAGATTGGTCGTTGTCTCAAGAAACGTAAAGCATTGGTCTAGGACATCTTCATACAGCCCTCGTCTCCAACTGCGTAAGATCTTCACGTATTGGGCTGCATAGCGAACCCACCGGATTTTTGAGTTCATTGCCAACGCGAGATGCGCATCGAGTAAGTGAGTCTCTTCATGTTCCAATTCATTCATCAGGAGCTGAATTCGAGCGAGGTCGGTCACGATGCCTGTTCCCTGATCGAGCAGTCGATCTAGTTGGGCCTGACTTTCAGTCAATTGCTTAATTGAGGCTAGGGCGACGCTCAGATAGTAGCGTGCAGTCCAAACATCGCGATGACCGCCATCTGGCTCTTGGTTGTCATTGGATCGGCCAGTCACAATTTGTTCTAGGACGGGGATCGCCGGTCGGTAATCTGGCTTCTTTGGATTGACTAAATTTGCTTGCTGCCATCGGAAAGCAGCTCGCTTATACAAGTGAGATTGCGTCAATGGTGTGTGGAGGGAACGGCCTTTCTCAAGTTCGTATAGACCTTTTTTCAGCTCATCGAGTGCGTCACTCATCGGCTGTTTGACCAGCCCAAAATCCGCGTTGTCTGCAGACAGAATTGTCTCTGACCAGAGAACACGCGTATCGGTCCACCTCTGAGGGGACAGTATCCCCTCTCCAAGCTCCAGGTGACGTTTTGAGATCTCTAAGAATTCATTGACTGGAATGGTCAGTTCCGTGCGTTGCCGGTCCAATTGTCTCGTATGCGCCCGGCCCGCTTGCTGATTGGCCAAGTCTTGTATGCGAGTCAATCCAATCACTGACAGTGAAATGAGTCCGAGTCCGACGATGTAACTCCATCGAGGTATCCATTGGGAATGACCACCATGAAACCTGTTTTTGGAGGGCGCGCGTGATCCAATCGGGTCCGTTTTTCTATCCTTTATTGGCGCGCCCTTAAAGGTCGCAGGTTCATCGGTTAACTGTTGATGGTTCTCTGGGTTTTCTGTCTTTATCCCTTGGATTCGACTCAACTGGCTTGCGAGTTGCCGGGCTGTGCTGAGTTGTCCATCTTCATTGAGCTGAAGCAGATTGAGCAGAACGATTCTGAGCTGATGAACCCTTTCATCTTGCTCACCAAAGCGCTCGATTAGACGTGTCTTGAGTGAGCCCGCCTGGACCATGCCCGCCATGGGATGACCGGCCAAGCATTGATAAATAACTGCGCCGAGTCCGTAGAGGTCCGCGCGTGCATCTTTCATTAAGACGGATGGATTCGTTCCAGTGTGTAGACCCACGTCTTGTCGATAGTGGTGAAACCCAAATCCACTGAGGGTCGCGCGTAGTTCGTTTTTAGACTGGGTGATTATGATATTGGATGGATTAATGTCTCGGTGAATGATGCCGAGTCGATGGCTTTCCTCGAGTGCGGAACACACATCTAAGGCGAGCCTTAGACACGCCTCAAGACCGATTTGATGACTGGCCATATACTCTGCGAGTGTTGGGCCATCTAGGGATTCGCAGACGATATATCCGCATCCATTTGCTAAATGGCCATGGTCGAGCAACGAGGCCACGCGTTCATGTCGTAGCCGCACCAAGGCCCTTGCCTCATATTCAAACTGTTGTCTGAAGTCGGATTTTGATCCCTTGCGTCCATCGAATATGTGAACCACAACCAGGCGATCGAGCGCAACTTGCCGAGCCAAGAAACTGGCGACGCCCACGGCTTGGTCTAATCGACGCTCGACTCGATAGCGTTGTCCAATGAGTGTACCCGTCTCGATTTCGACGGCAGACTTTGAGTCTTGGCCTGTGGTCATATTGCTCTGCGTCACCAAATGGGTCTTACACGTTCGTTTTTCGACGTCCCTCAGACAGTCTCACGCCGACGGGCGATTAGAAACAAAACCCCACCAACGAACATACACGACCCAGCGGCGCCGCCGTAAATATCGAGTCCAGGCTCAAATACGTCCACCCACTTATCGGGCAGTGGATCGCCAAAGTCATCGGTCCCATCTTGTGTAACCAATTTCTGGGTTAATGTGGCCAGGTGTCGTGGCTCAGACAGCACGTACCAATAGGATAAGATGGCGACTCCGAGACCAAAAAGCACCAAAGATGCTTTCTTCATTTAGTTCCCCTTACCCCTCAGCGAAACGCTGATGTCGATGGTCTTGCCAACCTTACTTCCGACGATGCCCGAGGCGCCCTCAACCTTGAAATCAGCCAGTTTGACTTGGAACTTTGAGGTGATCTTGTATTTGTCACCCTTCCACTTCACATCAGCCTTCGTCGAAATTGACTTTGTTACGCCATGAAGGCTCAGATCACCATTTAAGGTCACCGTGCCGGCTGAGACGTCACCGTTTTTCTTCAGATCTCCGTTTGGACTTGCAGATTTGATGGTGAAGGTAATCTCAGGGAATTGCTTTGCATCCAGCCAAGAATCTGAACGTAGATGTTCATCGCGCTTGTCGTTTCCTGTTTTCATTCCGGCTACAGAGACAGACGCTTTTCCGCTTATAGATGCCAGACTTTGTTTATCGATATTGAACTCACCTGTTGCGGGCGCAGTGCCTTCAATCCGTTCCATGGGCGCATCGCTGATAAATTGGATATTGCCCTGGAATTTGATGGCTGTTGGTTGGGCCATTACCGGTGACAGCCACATGAGAATTGACGTGGCTGCAAAGATTAAAACATTGAACTTCATGACGTTCCCCTAATGAAAAATGTGCAATTGAACGGTTGTTTGACCAAAGATATACCGGTCTGTTTTAGTTACTCGATATTCAGGTCGAATCTCGACGCCTGGCATTAGAAAGAATTCAATGCCTCCAATATATTGCCAGGTTTTTGATTTCTGCATCGCGTCGGTCACACCCCGTTCTACGCGCAGTGCCGGTACAAACCAATCTTTGATAGCATAGGTCGTAGACAGACTTATGCTGGAGTTCGAATAGGCCTCGTTGCGTTCACTGTGTGAGACCTCCAAGCGGGACTCAAGACCATTTTGTAGGCCAGCCCCCATGAATCCGTTGGCAATATAAAACTGGTCGCTTCCATAGATGGATGCCCCAAACCATGTATTGATTCCGATGGGGGGTGTCGGAGGTGGGGCGTCGAAATCATCAAAATCATCGCTGTCATCTTGCCCACCACCTACCGTGATTCGGGGTAGAAATGTGACGCGAAGCGCATAGGCAGCCGGCCACAAATTAGACGCTTTAGTGCCTTGGTTTAGAGACTTATCGAGATTATCCGTATGAAACGCACCCATTTCTGCTCGAAACCAAGATTTTGGCTGATAGCCTATTTCTCCGCCCCATTCGGCGTAATTGGGTGGAATGACAGGCTGACGTGGATACGCCGCATCGCCCCTTAATAATGTTGTGTGGTCATCTGGCCTAATCCCAATGTGGGGTTGCATCATTCCGGCTCGAGCTGACCAGCCGGTGTCGCTCTGTGCTTGTACGGAGAGTTCGAAGCACGACATACCTGGAAAGACCGGATCGCAGACGTCACCATCGGGGGTTTTGGGTCCGGCGTTATAGCTTCCAGATACGGTTAAACCATCGGTGATGGTCGCCCCCGCGTTGATCTGAACTTGCATAGGGATGGCTTTCGGGTCGGGAATGGAGATGGATTCTGTTCCCGACGCATTACGTTCGCGGACGGGAATACCGAAATGTGCGTATTGAATCCGAATGTTGTAGCCCATGGCCAAGCGGTCTTGGACAACCTGATTCGAATCAAAGACTCGAAAGTCAAAGGCACCGGTTCTTCCCATTGCACCGTATCCCACTTCGTTCCGGCCACCGCCACCGGTTGGGCTGAAATGGCAGGTCGCACACGGAGACCCAGCAGGCAGCGACATTCGTGGTGTGGCGCTGGCAACCGAGATAAGACTCGCCAATACGACCAGACTCGCACATAGGTGCCTCATGTCGGTGCACTGGTGCTGGGCTCGTCTTCTCCGACGTAGAGAGTAGCTTTATTGGCCCCAGCGTCGAATTCAACCCGATACGAATCGATGGCTTGGTCTGAAAGTGAGCCAGGAAGGGGCTGACCTGTGGCATCGAAGCGGGACCCGTGATGTGGACAAATCAAAGAATTATCAAACCAAACCGCCCCGATATTCGGTGACATCTCAAGTTGCTCATGTGGACAAATTCGATTGAGGGCAATGATCTCTGTCTCCGACAATCGAATGGCTAGGATTTGCCAGGCGCCCTCAGTTACGTCGGCCATCCCGCCCACGGTTTGAAGTGACGTATACTGGCTTGTGTTGAGATCAAGCTCAATTTCTCGGTAGCCGAGATCACCATAGACATCCGCAAAGGTACAGCCTGAGGCAGACAGTAGGGCAAGACCACAACTGCCTTTTATCGTGGTTCGAATGGCGTCCCGTCTTGTTGGCTGGAGAATGTTTAATTCATCCGCTGTATCGTGCACTTTTTTGGCCATACTTACTCCCCGATCAGGCCTTGCCGTTTATTAATACCAAAGATTTCGGGACTTGGGCTTAAGAAATTGAATCGGACGGCGTGGTTTTTATCCAGGGCGGACTCTGCTCGGTGAGTTTTGCCAGTTCCCGATCGAAGGGTTGATAAAACTCTCTCAGTTTTGACTCGACTTCACTTGGGATCGGCTCTGGTTTGAAGGGCAGCTGTCGTCCAAAGCGAAGCAAGCGCTTGATAAAGCTGGGTACCAATCGAGAGAGCTTTGGCCGATGAAAAATAAATTTATAAAAGGGATTGTTGAAGAGCGATCTCGCATTGACGGGGGCCATGTGAGTTGAGACGTCGACCGTATCGTCGACACCTAGGAAGTCAAAACATTGCTTGTAGACATGCTGGGGGTTTTCTCTAAGATCTGAGAACCACAATATGAGCAGCTTGTCTCGCCGGAAATGGGTGAGGTATCGTTTCAGGTACAGGCTGTAGCACCCCCGGCTAAAATAGTTGGTGCGCCCCACTTTGAAAGCCTGGTGCATGGGTTTGCGAAGATAATCGGCAAAAGAGCGTCTTTCCGCAAGCCATCGCCGATTATCCCAATATTGTGAATAGGCTCGATGGACCGGATCTCTTAAAATTACGATGAGTTTTGCGCTTGGCAGGACTCGCGCCAGACGCTCTGGTGCGCGCGCATTGCAAAAGTAACCGGGGCTCACTTCGCCGCATTTCTGCTTGGGTGTCGCCTCTTTAAAGTAAGACGAATAGTAGCTCAGGCCTTTACGAAACTCTCTATCTAGAAAAAAGAAATTCAGCTCTTTCTTCTCGGGTAAATAAAGGTCGGGATGTTGCCTGAGCACATGCCACAGGCTAGACGTGCCCGACTTCTGCGAGCCGATAATGCAGAAATCGGGTAATCGAGCATCGCTCATTGCATCGGCCCGAGTGCTTGTCTACGCGCCACGTGTTCGATTCCCTGTGGTACGCTCACAGCCGCGGACCGGTGCCTAGACCACGTCGACAGGGTCTCATCGGAGCCCGTTATCACATTGATTGCATACACAGATCGCATTGTTTATTGAGGTGCCTTAATACTCGGCATCCCACGGAACAAGCGCAGACTCTCACCATCATCGACGCTATCGAGTTTGAGTGACTTTGAGTTTACCGTCACCTTCCATCGGTGGGTTTTACTTCCGATGGGACCGACGGTTGATGCTTCGACAAAGAGGAGGTTGGGCCGGTCCGGATCCGGTGTCTCCGCGACCTTGAGGGTGTACGTTCCTCGCTGCGCACTGTCGCCGCCCAGATAGATGTTCATTCGGCCGTCATCGGCAAACTCATAGGCGACATGGGCCATCGCCTGCTTTTTCGCCTTCATGGCCGCAAATTGGTCAACTTTGGAGAGCTTGCGGATGGAGTCATCGGCCTTGATTGAATTCACATCAATTTTCCAAATACCGACGAGTAAGCTCTCCGCATCATCCTGATTGTCGACCGGTGTATCTGGTTTGTCATCACCCTTGTCATCTGGTTGCTTCTCTGTCTGGGCGACAGGCTTTTTCAATTTCGATGCCTTGGTTGCTTTAGGGGTCGACTCAGCCACTTCGTCATCACCTTGTGCCGTTTCACATCCCAGGAGACCAAAACCCAAGACTAGACCTAAAAATAAGAACCTCATTTATTCTCTCCCACGTGCTACACGGGCGCCGGGCGCGTGCCCCACATTGCTCACGCCAGCTCCGTCTGTCAATGAGTCACCGGTTATGCGGTGCGACCGCAGGGCAGCTTGCCCTACTTAGCTGGCCATTCGGCGACAATATATTTTTCTAAGAGTTTGGGTTTACCACCCAATTTTGGGTCTGGAGACTGGTCCCCAACCCACCACACTGTCACAGATTTGATGCGCTCGCCGGCTTTGAGTTTCAGGCGAGCTATTTTTGAATTCCGTAACCAGCTGATTAACTCACCCCGGTAGCGTTTATGACGGCCCGATGCAATTCGCATAGAATAGCTTCCCCAGAATTGATCCCATTGCATTTTATTTGCATCTGCTGGCCCAAAATCTGGAATCCGATTTGTCTGCGGGTCCACGTGGCTCCCGTCCATTCGAACGGCATCGATCACCAGCCACCCATCTTTCATAGGTGCATTGGGTGCAAACATGCTCCAACCTTGAAAAATCCGCGCATAGCTCACGAGCAGCTTGAGGGCTTTAGGTTGTTTATAGGTGATGCCCAATGTCTTTTTTAAGACCTGGACTTTCATGAAACGATTCTCATGCAGCATTTGTGATGTTGTCGCTGTGAACACGAGTGTGATTAAGCCTGTCGCAAGGACTGCGCGACATTTTCTGATGAGATGAGACGATGTCTGCTGGCTGCCCTCGGGACTCAAGTTTACGGGCAGACCGCATTCTCCATAGCCGAGAGCAGCACTGACCCGATGTCGCCTAGACGCGAACCCAGTATATGCGATGGCCATGAGTCCGCTGAGGCCAGGCACGAAAAGCGGCCAGCTCAATAGCCGGCCGAGTGGCAAGGCACTGATGATTCGACCGATGGCGCGGTGGCCTATTTCGTGACTATCTCCGTCCGTTGGTTCGATGATCAACGCATCATGTCGAATGCTGTTAAATCTCTCGGGCGACATGCTGCTAGGACGGCGTGCGCTGGTCTGACTGCCGTGCCATTCGATCAAACCGAGCCGATCTAAACGCGCACCTAAACGCGCTAACCTGAAGCAAACACCGCAATGATCATCGTACCAAACACGCACGGTCTGCCCCGACAGTCGACGGAGGCAGCGTTTACCCAGTTCTATGTCCTCCGGCCTTAGCAGTAGGAAAAAGCTGACCATCATCGTGGGTGAAAATAGCCCCACATCTGTCAACAACCAAATCCCCATATGGAGTCCAACCAGCAAAACGATGGCGACCCGTCTGGCCCAAAGAACTTTGAATGGTGTCAGAAGGAGAAGTGGCGCAATGCCCTCGACCACCAAGGTACCCCAGGTGAGAATTTGCGATATCCAAAGTGGCCATGAGGCCTTAGCCCAAAGACCTATGCCTGTGACAATTCGATCTTGCTCGAGACAATAGGCGATGCTCGTACCGTCGGCCCAGGTATTGCCCCCCTTATGGACCGTATTAAAAAAGTAGATGACGGCCAGCTGCCACAAAACCATGAACATCACCAATGAGCGAAATGGTTTTGTCTCAGAGCGCGTCGGTCCAAGTAGCTGCCCGGGGTTTAGATCCGTTGAGGTGGTGAGGCTATTGCGAATTGAATCGATGCTGAGTCGACGCCCCAGCGGGAGCCAAATCGTCCAAATCCACCAGATATTCATCACCACATCACCGCCATTGGCGAGCATGGTGTTTCGACTATGAATGCTCAGAACACAGAGCCACGATATGATTTGAAACAGTTTTGTTCGATAACCAATGGTGAAAAAGAACAGAGAGATCAGGGTAAAAATGAAGAACGCTGTTACTTCGGCCGGTGTCGAAAAGCCCGATAGCAAGCTGATGTTATCCCTGAACAATGGGCTGAACAGATTGTAGTGATTACTCAGCGTGCCGGTGTTGCTGTAGAAGGTTTCAATCCAGCGAAACCGTCGGGCCACATCGTACATGCACAAGAGACCGAAGGCGATTCTGAATAAGCCCATGGCCCTTGGGTCGATGTCCAGCCATGCCTGCCCAAAGCGGCGCTGCAGTGTAGGTGCGAGTTCCTGTTCGGTCGATCGACGCGTCATGCTTCAGCCTAGCTTCCCTTAATGGCATTCCATGCGATGCCTGGCACTTTGGCCAAAGATGGTTTCTTTTCCATGGATACCATTCTGCGTGCAACAGCGAGCGAGCGTTTATGGGTGACAAACCACGGTGGTTTTGGAAAGACCTTAAATGGACCCCGAAGAACCGTTTTCTCAGGTCGGTCAAATAACTTGGTGTTGTGGACGAATCCAATGCCACTTTGAATATCGTCAAGGGTGTGACCTGGATAGGCGCCCCATGCCGTTGCGCCCATGCCATAGCAGAGGCCGGGCCAGTGATTGATTGCTACGCTTCCGTATCGTAAATCTTTGATGGCCGTGTTGAGGTCTGCTTCGATACGTTTCTCGGTGGCTGGGTGAACGATAATGCACGCATTGAGGGTTCCCCAAAGGCGCTCGTTGCAGAAGTCGACGGCATTTTTTAAGAAGTCGGCCGCGTCATCACCCGGCAGGGTCGTCTGGGCGGTAATTCCACAAAAGCTTTCTTCTACGAAACAGATTTCGTTGGGGTCGTCGCTCGAACAGTCGGGAATTAAAGTCCAAGGCAGGCTGCTGTCAGTTCGTTCTCCGATGGGGATAGCCTGTTCATGACCATCGACGAATTTGTCATACCGTGCCTCGGCGCCAGGGTAGTATGCCGGTCGACTCGGAAGTTTGGCCAAAACAGATTTGAGCATGTCCATGAATTCGGTGCGCTGGTTCCAATTTTCGTCGAAGATCAGCACCTTCGCAGCATTGCAATTAAAGCCACCGTTATTGGTCATTTGGGTTGCGATGTTTTCGGCATGAAAGCGGAGTTCGGCCTGGTTCCACGAGCCTGGGACAATAATCACCGGGCTGACATTCCCAAGTTCGCTGGTAATTCGTTTGTGATTCCTCGGCTGGTTCTCGGCCTTTCGGCGCTGACCGTCTTCGCCCGTTCCGAATACGATTGCATCGTGGGTGAAATTACTGCCTGTAATGTGAATTTCATCGATGTTTTCATGCTGACAAAGATACGCGCCCACATCGCCTCCACCATAGGCCAGGCGCATAAAGCCCGAATCGATAAGGCCTTTGAATGCCCGTTCGATGAAGGGCCCTAGGTAATCGTTGACGGGATTCATTTTGAGAAGGCACACCTGACCTTCGACGAAGAGCTTGTGGATGACGTCGAGAGGCCCAATGCTGGCCACGTTACCGGCGCCCAGAACCAGAGCGACACGCCCCGGTTGGTCACTGTGATCCTGGCGATAAAATTCGGCTATGTTGTCGGAGATATTGTTCCGGTTAATACCCGGTGCCTGCCAGATCTCCGCCTCAAATCCAGTCAGAAGCAATGTATCTGCGACGTCATGGGGTATGACCTGTACAGCGATTTGATCGGGTCCGACGTCACGAATGTGTTTCGCCTTAATTTGAACCTGTCCCTGGTCCCTGATTTGCTTCAGGCTGTCGAGCATGAGGCGGATCGTTCGCCCTTGCACGACCGGCCCTGCGAGGTAATCCTCGGCAGCCATCGCGCTGCCTGGTTTGACACCCTTTGCTTTTACGGCCGCGTCAACTTGGTCATCTGCGACAGCAAATGTACCGTCAAAGACATCTTCGAGATATGTGATACGACTGGCGAGATCCATATGCAGCCACGTGTCTGCGTGAGCTCTTAAAACATCGATGTCGCTGTCTAGCCTGTTTTGGTCAACCATTTTTGCCCCTTATTTCTCTCTCGCAGACCCTATCAGGGCCTATGGCTCGATGTCTCGGTCGAGCAACTTTCGCGCTTTATCGATGGCTCTCGCAAGCGCCGGGTCGAAGCCTAAATTTTCCGTCTCAGACAATGAAACCCATTCCAGTGCATCACTCTCGTCCGTGAGTTCGATTTGTCCTGGCTCATTTGTGCGAAGCAGATATCGGAAATCCAAATGATAATGAGCCGTCTCGGACCGCCTGGCCGGAATCACGTGAACGTCGATATCGATTGGTATCGGTCCGAGTCGAGGTTCAAAAGCAAGGTCTTCAAGCCCACTTTCCTCGACAGCCTCTCGGTATGCTGTCGTCGCTGGGTTTGACTCATCGACTTCGCTATGCCCTCCGAGCTGTAGCCAGCGTTTTAATTTTTTATGATAGGTCAGTAGAAGTCGGTGCCGATTATCGACCACCAATGCTGACCCGGTAATATGACCCTCTGGATTGGCCTTGCCGAAGACCGTGTCATGCTCTCGAACAAACCGGTCGATAAAGTCGACATCATCCCGTTCTTTTCTATCTGAGCTGACATGCTCGCTGAGCAGCTGGAGGACCGTGCCTTTATCGTGCCGTTGACTTGATTTCATGCTGACTGAAATACTTGCAGCGACAGGCTATGACAAGGGTAAACTTAAGCCGAGTAGAATAGGGGTAGCGCGGCTTGCGCAAAAGGTTCGAATAAGAGCAGTTGCCTGGATTTCTTGCGCTGGGTTTTCAAGGCAACGGCTTTCTTAGCCGGTCTTTTGAACCCGATTTCCATTGGCAGTGGCAGTTGTCTCGTCACGATCATGGAAATAGTATTACATGGACCTACATATCATCAAAAAAAATGGAGCGAATCGGTCTAGGCGCTAATCCAGATTGAAACCGCTCATGCGTTGACACTCTTTGTCTGTCGAGATAAGACGGCTGTCTGCCCGTGGAGCCTTGAGTGAACGAGATCAAAGACGAAAACAATCAGACGACCAGCTCTGACCCGAAAACCCCTTTGAACTCTGCATCTCCAGCAGCTGCACAAGCCGCTGTGTCCCATGGTCCTCTCGCCCGATTTATGACGCTGCAGCCTGGGTCTATACGATGTGATTGGCCGACCGTCTTGGTTCTTGTGGGACTCTTGTTTGCCGCGTACTTACCCGGGTTGGGCTCTTACGGACTGTATGATCCGTGGGAGACTCACTATGGCGAAGTTGCTCGAAACATGGTGGAGCATGACAACTACATCGATCCTTTTTGGGGATCTCCGTGGGATTCCGGCGGCGTCAAGCGTGAGCGAGCAGGCTTCTATTCTAAACCGCCTTTGATCATGTGGATGATGTCCGGTGGGATGAATCTATTCGGGTACACTGAACTCGGCGTCCGATTTCTCTTTCCCTTGCTAATGATTATGGCGCTATTGGCCATCTATTTGGCTGTGTCACGGTTTTTCAATCGACGGGCGGGTCTGCTGTCTGTTTTGGTCACAGCAACGGCACCGTTTGTCGGTTTTATGAGTCGTCAAGCTGTCACCGATGGACCGCTGGTATCGATCATTACCATCGGTATGATGTGTCTCTGCCTCGGTTTGTTCGGATGCGATGAAGATGACGACGCCGTAAGCCCCGTTTTATATTGGTTTACCCTTGGCGTGTTCCTATTGGTTGCGGGCGGTCAACTTTGGATTTTACTGCCCCTAGATCGCAGCCCCGACATCGTCCAGGATTATCCAGGGAGTCGCAATCTCTGGTACGCTTTTCAATGGTGGCTCAAAGACGTTGTGACCGTTGGCGCAGGAAAGGGCTGGGTTCTTGCGACAATATTGTCCCCTATCTTGGTCTGGGCTGCCCTTAGAATCAGTCGGCAAAAGCGTCGTTCCATGTTCTATATCTACCTGTTCTACATCTGTTGTGGTCTGGTGGTTCCAGCAAAAGGCTGGCTGGGTTGGGCGCCCATGGGTGGGGCTATTCTCGGGTATATGGCCGTCTCTGGCGACTGGCGATTATTTTTAAGGGTCGATGTTCCGACTGGATTACTCATCGTATTGATGACCGGTCATCCCTGGATTTTAGCCATGCTGACAGGGCATCATCCAGGTTGGTGGGACCGCTTCATTATCCACGATCATTATAAGCGATTGTTCTCAGGTGTTCATAGCATCGACGACGGCGCCTTTGAGTATTTCTTTCAGTGGATTGGCTATGGGCTATTTCCATGGGTTGGGCTTTTGCCGGCCGGTGTTTTGCTGGCGGTCTCGAACATTAGGGGCCGAGTCAAAGCCCTTGGAAGAGCCGAACGTTTTCAACTCATTATGATCCTCTGGGCCGTCTTTGGTTTCTTTCTCTTTTCGAAATCCAGCACGAAGTTTCATCATTATATTTTCCCCGTCATCCCGCCATTGGCCATCGTCTGTGCGCTCTTCCTAGAGGCTGTCTTAGCTCGCACAACACAGCATGCGAAATTATTCCTAGTTTGCGCCGCTGCGCTCACACTCTGGGTTGGCCAAGACCTCTACCGAATGCCTGCAAAATATGGCCAAGGTAGCCAACATTTGGTCAATTTGTTCACCTATAAATACGACCGCGAATGGCCAAAATACACAGCGCCTGAAAAGCTCAAGAAGCTCAGTGCAGAGGCACAGACAACGGCGCGTCTCGACAATGAGCGCCTAGAGACCTTTTCTGAGCCCCTGAAAACGGTCACGTGGGTTGCTCTACTTGGTTTCCTCCTATTGGCGTCGCGTCAATCATGGATGAGGGAGTCGGGCCTGCTGTTCATGTTCTATTCTAGCGGTTTGTGCCTGTTCTTCTGTCTTCACACGTATCTACCCGATGTGGCGAAGGATTGGAGCCAGAAAACCATGTGGGATACCTATTATGGCGATTGCGAGCGCTATGCGCAGGATGAGCGGGCGGAGTTCGAACGGCATTTAATTCAAACAGCCAGTCGAATTCCAGCGAAGTTAGATCAATTTCCCGTCGCATGGTGCAAAGAACCGGTTGTCGCCTTTAGAACCAATTGGCGTGGCGAGACGTTCTATTCTGCCAATACGGTCTTGCCGGCGATGGAAACCAAACATTTCAAACCTTTCCTGGACTTGTGGGGAAATAAGAAACCCTTCTATCTGTTCACAGAACGAAGTCGGATAAAGTCAGAATTGGAGCCCAATTTACCGGCGCACTTAAAAGGGCAGTATAAAGAAGTTTTTGGGGCCAACCGTAAGTTTGTCTTACTGCGCATCGAGGAAGGATTGGGGCCAAAAAAGTCGAAATCCAAGTCGCCAAGCAAAGACCAATCAAAGACTAAGACCACAGTTGAGTCTGGGCCGAAGGCTAAAGTCAAACCGACACCGGCGAAGACATCATCGGCTCCGTCTAAGACCACGGAGACGCCGTCCAAGTAGCCCCCTGGGTGGGCGGCCACAGTCTTTGCCATCCAAACAGATTCAAATCCATCTAAACTGGATCTAAATCCACCTTTCATGTGAAGATCGAGTTCATCGAATCGGGTAAGGACCCCTCAAATGACCTCTTGGATGCAGGCTCTTTCGTGTCTTTTATGCACTTTTTTGATCAGCGCGTGTTCGTTTACTAACGTGCCCGATCCAGGCAGTTTTGAGGGCATGCAAGCGGGTTCGTCTGATGCACCTGGGGACCACGCCATGACGCCGAGTCTAGAGGCGGGTTTTGATGCCGGTGTAGCGGAGCCATCCCGCGGCGGAGGCGATGCCGATCTGAACGGGCCAAGCGTCGACGGGGCAGACGCGGGTGAACTCGCGGGTGGTGACGACTCAGCAATCCGACCGCCACTCGCCGATTGCCAATCGACCGGGTTCTGTGCTGCAAACGGAAGTTGGTGTGAACCCATCGATGATGACGCCTGTCAGGAGACGCCAGGGCAGCCTGTCTGCTTTACGCCCGACCATCAACGGTCTCAGGCCGTGTGTGGTGCGATTCGATGTGGTACGGCTGGTCGGTGCCAGGACGATGGAGCCTACTGCGAGCCTGCTGATGTAGCTGCATGCCAAGCGACGCAGGGTGAGCCAATCTGTTATGAACCAGACCACCCACAGAGCCTTCGATTTTGTCGGCCAGAGGGCGCGCCTTGCGAACAGATTGGAGACTGCTCACCGCAAGGCTGGTACTGTGAGCCGCTGAACTCAGAGGCGTGTCAGGCAGAGCCTGGTTCGCCTGTATGCCATGCACCCGATGATGCCATCTCGGTCATGTACTGCGGTGAGCCAGAGCCAGACTGCGCAGCCTTGGGCGACTGTATTGACGGCGGGTAT
>MDTC01168044.1_pt1 | contig 20313 bp, 8 predicted proteins | sample 811181 | NCBI WGS metagenome assembly MDTC01 (sample SAMN05326644, study PRJNA326480) | marine metagenome | isolation source: seawater | place: Pacific Ocean: North | collected 2011 | reverse complement strand
TCTGTTTAGGGTTTATCATTTTTCTCTAAACCCTACTCTCTATAGTGATACATTAAACAGTTGACCCTCTTTCTCCCTCTTTCTCTCTCTCTCTCTCTCTCTTTCTCTCTTTCTCTCTCTCTCTTTTCTGCTGCTTGGTGTACTTTGAAACGTTGAAAAAAGCTCTTTATTTACATACTACACTATGTGTTTTGGACCAACGAGAGACAACACAACACCACCGCCTTATATTTTTGCCCAGGAGAACTACATACATACATAGTACTTTGGTGGGACTTTTGTAAACACCACCACCACCACCACCAACGACGACGACGACGAAGAGGAGACGAACGAACGAACAAAAGTCTATAATAATAATAATAATAACAAAGTCGTCGTCGAAGTCGTCGTCTCGCAGGTTGTTGTTTGGGAACGACGACGACGTCGAGGAAACTTTGTCTCGTAAGGTGTAGGTGGGAACTTTTTTTTTCGGCGGCGAAAGCACGTCCACATCATCATCGTCTTTAGATGAAGAAGAAGAAGAAGAACGCTCGCCTCGACGAAGAGGACGAGGAGGAGGCGCGCGATGCGGGAGAAGACGTGCCGGACCACGTGAGAGACAACGACGATTTTGGGGACGGCGACGCGAGTGGTCTCCTGTACGAGTCCGAGGACGACGCGCTGTCGAAGAAGGAGAAGAGGAAACGAGAGGAGAGAGAATCGCAATTGGAATACGAGGAGAAATACAGGAAGACAGAAACCGCCGAAGAAAAACGAAGACGATTAGCGCGTTTGTATTTAGACAAGTTAAGACGAGAAGCGGCGTTAGAAGGAGACGACGAATCGGATTTAGAGGAGAACGAAGACGTCGATCCGTCGATACGGAAGAAACAACGAGATTTAGACAGCCACGACCGATTGGCGGATAAACTCGCGCGCGACGCGGCGGAAGCGGCGGGGAGGTACTTTCGGGAAATAGCGGATGAAGTGAAACCGACAAAAAAGCCAGTATTGGGAACGTATTTTTCAAGAAAAGCGCACAAGCAGAGCGTGACTGGAGTGTGTTTGAGTTCAGACGATCGAACGGCGTATAGCGTGAGTAAAGATGGGGCGATAGTGGAGTGGGACGTGGAAACTGGGAAGAGGACGAAATATCCGAGATGTCCGGTGATTACGGAAGAAGAGATGAGAACGAAAGGTGGAGGTGGGCCGATGGCACCACCAAGAAGTGGAGCTGGAGTGTTATTAACCGTGGCGTGTTCGAGCGAGAAAAACATCGTCGCGGTTGGAGGTAACGATAAACGAATTCATATTTTTGATACGAGGATGAAAAAGTTCGTCACGACGTTCGCCGGGCATCGTGGCGCGGTGACTGGCTTGACGTTTAGACACGGGACCGGACAACTGTTTTCGTGCTCGGAAGATAGAACGGTGAAAATCTGGTCTGTAGACGATATGACGTACGTGGATACGTTGTTTGGACACCAAAGCGAGTTGAATGGGATTGACGCGCATAGGAGAGAGTGTTGCGCGACGGTCAGTTCGGATCGAACGTTGAGAGCGTGGAAAATAGCCGAGGATTCACAGTTGGTGTTTCGACCATCCATGAACGACGACAAAAGGAAAGATTATGCCATGGAATGCGTGGCGTCGGTTGCGCACGACCACTGGATTACTGGCGCCAGAGATGGTGCCGTATCGTTGTGGAGCGCGAGCAAGAAGAAACCTTTATCGACTTTTTCAAACGTGCACGGGTACGACGAACCGATCGGAGTGCCGAAAAACTGGGAAGAAGAGGACGGGGAAATCGTTTTAGCCGATCGAATGGCCACACAAGAGGCTTTGAATCTCTCCGTGGAGGATAAAAACCGTGGTGGATGTGGATATTTAGCGAGTTCTGTGGTCTCCGCTGCGGTGGGTAAAGGGACAAATCTTTGCGCCACCGGAGCCGGGGATGGAACGATTCGTTTGTGGAAAGCTACACCGGGGGAGAAAGATACCGCATTAGAACCGAAACACTCGTTACCACAGAGAGGATTCGTGAATGGATTAGCCATCGCGTCGTCTGGAAAGTTTTTATTAGCTGGAGTCGGTCAAGAGCCGAGACTCGGGAGGTGGGGAAGAGACGCAGGAGCGAAAAATGGAGTGGTCATGCACAGACTGGATCACGTCGTCGACGAAGATGATTCGGACGAAGACGATGAGGAAAGCGATGATTCCATGGATGAAGAAGAGGACGAGTGAAATAGTAGGAAAAATAATAGCAGCTTTAGTATTTAGTTCAAGGTAAAATAACGTGTCTTTCTTTATGATTAATGGTAACAGTTTGCTCTCGCCTAAATTTATTCGTGGTCGACCCAAGTCCACGGCTCGTCGCTGTTAGCGTAACCTTCCAAGAACTTCGTCCCTTTACGCGAAAACCTCTCGAACGGACAAAGCAGCCTCGGCTTGGGCAACGTCGCCTCGTACTCTTTCATGTGATCGAACCACTCTTTCGAGTAATCCGTCTCTCTGTAATCCGGGAACCACGGCCCGCCTTCCGTGTAGTGAATCGCCTTCGGCTTTCTCTCCCCCTCGTACGGCTTGTACCACTCGACCAAGAAATTCCACTCGTAATCAATCGCACCAATCAACGAATCGTCCGTAATCCACGAGAACCGGTGCAAATACGAACCCGGTTGAGAGTTAATCATGCTCAAGTTCACGCCTTGGTTCGCCGGGTGTCCACAATTGTACAAAACCATCGACGACCAGTTCTTCCTCGGATACGGTTCTTGCGCTTTCCCGGCTAATTTCACTTCCACGGTCGGTTTGTAATCGTGTTGCACGCACATGATGGCGTATTTGTCGTCGATTTGGTCGATCAACTCTTTCATATCTCCCAACCACAAGAAATCGTCGTCCACAAACATCGCCCATCCTTTGTAGTTGTTCAAATACGGCACGAAAAAGCGGCAATACGTAAACTCCGTGGATTGTTTCGGATCTTGCGTTCTCTTGTAGATGCCTTGCTTCCGCATCTCTTCTCTCTTGAGAGGAATGACTTGGATTGGCACCGAAGAGTGCTTTTCCATGGAGTATTTCGCCACCTGCGCGGGAGGAAAAAGAAAAAGAAAAAGAAAAAGAGAAAAGTGCGTGAGCATCGCGACGTCGTCGCTCCGTCGTCGTCGTCGCCAAAAGATTATCCGAAATGATCATCCCAAAGGAAAGGAAAGGCACACACATCTCTCGACGTCTGTCCTCAAAAATCATCATCATCATCATCCAACACAAACGCGCAATAATACACAATACTAACAGACACACAACAAAAATTTCTACTCATCATTTTGTTGTTGTTGGTGGTGGTGTTCTTCTTCGAATACTAATAAACCGCGTCGTCGTACCTCGAACGTGATGTCCTCGTGGGAATCGTACCCCATGTACACCCTGAAAGGCATCTCCTTCGTCGCTACCGCGTCGCTTTTCGACATTATTATTCAATTTTTTCGTGGGTGCTTTTTTGTGCGGGGAAAAAAACAAAAAACAAAGACAAAAAAGGATGGATGGATGGATGGAGTTCAAAAATGAGACACAGGAGAGAAATTGTTTCTTTTTTCAATCGATCGATCAATCAAAGAGTTTTTTTTTGTGTGTGTGCGCTTTGTGTGTGTGTGTTTTGGACTTTGTCGATTTTTGGTACGGGTTTTATATATCGAGAAGAAGGAGAGCGTTCCACCAGAAAATGTAGGCACGCGATGGGATGTCACTACTTTTCACAAAGCGTCTAGTTTCTACGCGTCGTCGTCGTCGTCGTCGTCGTTCCTGCGCTTTTGGAAGTTTCCTCCGCGATTCTCTCGGCGACTTCGGCGCTCAAGGCGGCGGCGAGGCGCAAAGCGACCGCGGAGGCGCCGGGAGCGAGTCTTGGCGCCATTTCGAGAAGTTCGACGGCGATTTTGAAATCTTTTTCAGTTGGCGGAGAAAGTGTTGGCACGGGTGAGAATCGAGGGTGTCGCTCATTTTTCTCTCGTTGTTCGGTGTCGGTTGGTTTCGTCGACGACGACGTCGTCGTCGTCTTTGGTGGTGTCGTCTCGGAAGAGGAAGAAGCACTTTGGTCCGCGATCAAAGACGTCAACTCTCGGGCGATTTCCAACGTCTCCGCGTCTTTACTACTCACTTGAGAGGCTTCAGAAAGAGATTTCAAAGCCAAATGTGCCGGTGCTAACGGCGTCAAGATTTCTTTCGGCACGGTTTTTTCAACCTCTTCGAGCGCTCGTAAAGGTGCAGAGAAGATGGTGGACACGGAATCTGCCGCAGAGGCGACGAGAATGCGACCAAACTCACGAAGCGCGATGTCTTGCGCTGGACCACCTTCCGGAGAAAGCGCGAGCTCCACGACTTGTTTTGCGCCTTTAGGAAGAGCAGAACCGGTAGTAGTAGTAGCAGTGGGTTCTTTGTTCCCGGTCTCTTTCTCGATTACTTCCGGTTCGCCGCTCAAATTTTCGGTGTCCGTAATCGATGAGTACGATTTGAACGCATTTGAGAGTTGCCGAACTCTTTTCACGCTCAATCGACCGCGTTTAGCACCGTCTTTCCCGTACAGCATCTGTTCGAGCGCTTGACGAGATGCTGGTGAGGGATCCGTTAACAATCGTCGCGCAACGTACGGGTAGCACTCGTTCGCAATGGAATAATCTGGGTCCGAGGCTAACCCGATGCCTTCCAACACGGAAAACGATCGTAAGATGTACCCGAAATAACTCGGGATCTGAAAAATGTTGCCGTACTTTTCCTGAACGCCTTCTAAATCTTTCGTGAGCTTCGCGACTTTAGAATCCGCGCCGCCGGAGACTTCAATAAACGCGTCCCTCCGTTTCTTCGGGTCTTTAATTCCTCTCAACTCTTTTCGAACCTCTTTCAATTTCTCCTCATCCGGTAAACCAAGTTCAGACCGGAAACCGCTCGCTCCACCGCCCCTGGCTAATGCAGAAAAGAGCAAACCAATCGCTCGAGCGACGCCGGCATCTTCCATGGCTTCTCGTTTGCCGCTCGGAATAAATCCTAACCGATCGAGATCCGAGGGAACCTCCTCGAAATCTTCAGAGACTAAGTGAGAGATGAACTGTAAAATTGAAGCCGATAACTCTTTCGACACCGGAGTGACCAATCCCCAATCTAAAATGACCAACTTTCCGTCAGCTTGTCTAAACAAATTTCCCGGGTGCGGATCCGCGTGTAAGAAACCTAAATCTAACAACATGGACAAATATGCCGTCAACGCTACCGCACACAATTTCGGAATGTCGCTTTCTTTCGACTCGTCCAATCGAGCGCCGTTGATCCAACCCGTCGTCAATACTTTTCGAGTCGTCGCAGACGTATACACCGGCGCCGCGGTGACCACATTCGCTAAATCTGGTCTCGCTTCCATCGATTCGCGAAAAAACTTCCCGTTTCTGGCTTCGGCTAAATAATCGAGCTCGGCGATGAATCTTCTCCCCCATTCGTCGATGATACCTTCTAAATCCGAGTTTAAGTTTTTATATTTTCTCCACGGCTCCGCGAACGATCGGATGATGCCAATGTCTAAAGAGATGGCGACTAAAGCGCCCGGTCGTTGAACTTTGACCGCCACGTCGATATTCTTGCCACTTTCCGTCTTTAAATTTGCCCTATAAACTTGCCCTAAACTCGCGCTCGCGATAGGTTTGCCTTGATTTAAAACCACTCTCGCCTTATCCGCTGAGTTCGAACCTAGCTCTTTTTCAATGATTCGTCTCGCGAGCTCGTCGTCGAATGGTGGCACGTTGTCTTGCAACTCTCTCAATTCTTTCACATACGCCTTTGGAATTAAATCTTGTCTCGATGAGAGCACCTGTCCCAATTTCACGTACGTCGGACCGAGAGAAATCAAAACGTCTTTCAACTGCGCCGCTCGTTTCGCGTCCACTTGATTCTTTACTTCCTCCTTCGGCTCATCCCCGTATATTTTCTTATCCATCCACAAAGAAAAAGAAAACTTTCCTAAAAGTGCTAATGACTTCATCGCACGTTTCAACAACACCAACGGCCGTTTCGAAAAGTACTCTCGAATGACTTTCGGATCGTACGTTTGCAAAGCCTCCGGCTCCTCTTCGCCTTCCTTCGCCGCCAATGCCGCCCACTCATCCATACCCGTATTTGGATCGGTAGTGTTACTCAACACGACTAAAACGACGCCAAAAAACGCAATCATTGCGACATACAAAGTATACTCCGACGTCGCCGACGTCACCGCTTTCACTGCGTCTTCCAATTTCGTCCCATCCGTCCCATCCGGCAGCGTCTCTCTGGCGACCTCCGCGAACGATTTCACCGCGTTCGTCGCTTTCTCCATCGCGTCATTCATCGTCCACATCGGTGCACTCGTAAATTCCCGACTTCCAAACGCCACGTTCTTCCCAAAATCGACCACCGCATCCACGGCGTCCCATATCTTTTGACTCTGTTCCAATTCCCACCGCTTCGCGGTGTCGACCATCTCGGACGCGACATCTCCTCCTCCCGTGGTGGACGCCAAGGCACTGGCGCTCCTACTCGCCCTCTCCAGAACGCCATCACCATCGTCGCCGTCCATCGCGACGACGACATCGACCATCTCGTCGACGAACGCGACGTTTTGTGTCGACGTCGTCGATGCAATCTTTGTCGTCTTCCGTCCTTTAAAGTTTTGCCTTCGTCTTCTTCGCTTCGCGTCGTCGTTCGAAGAGAGAGAGGAAGACGTCATCGTCCTCGACGATAAAAGAGACCGCGTCGACGACATCGTCTTCTTTTCGGGCAGACGTTTATGTGGCGATATCTCTCGTCCAATCTCGATTGGAAAATCCCCTTTTTTTCTTTCCATTTTGTCTTCATAAAAACAACAATTAAACACGCGACCGATTTTATGGACCAAAGGCCTTCGCGCGACGACTTTGACGACGCCGTCCAAACGACGACCAAAAAGACGAGGAAAGGCGCGACGCTCGTGTGCCAAAACCGGGCGCTCCCCTCGGGCGCGGAGTTTGGCGTGAACTTGAAGTCGTTTCGCGTGCCGCGAGAGGTGGAGACGTTTCGAGGCGTCGAGATGCTCCCCGCAGGACGGGTCCACCTCGCGTTCGTGGGAGGAGGAGGAGGAGCGCGCGTGGGCGAGTTCGTGCTGGCAGAAAAGGACGGGGAGGTGGAAACGAGGACGTGGGACGAGAAGAACGAACGATTTTACAACAGACGGGAAGCCGCGCGAATCGACGACGAGGAGAAGGAATACACGAAACAGAAAGTGATTCTAGGAGTGAAACGAGGTGATTTCGACGAGTGTTTAGGCGCGTACGAGGAAGATTCGCGAGAAGACGCGAGGTGGAAACGCTTAACAAATCGCATAGACGTGAATTGTTTGAAACGGTGCAAAATTGAACCCGGAGTGATGTTCGTACCCGGAGGCGTCGACCGGTGTTTGGACGCGTTCGGGAGGAAGAAACGGTTGACAAGAGAGGTCGAAGACGACGCGAAGAATAGAAACGAAGAAGAAGATGAGAACACAAGAGCGGCGAAGTTTACATTTGATGCGACGACGAGAGCGCCACGAGACGCGGACGCTGCGATTTTAACGAAAATTCACGTGGATGGTAGATTTAGATTTGAGAGAGCGATGAACGTGTTCGGCGAGAATCGAGAGGCGATGTTAGCCGAACACCAGTTGGCGTACGTGCTCTTTTTCGCGTTCGGGTGCGGGAAAGGGTTAGAGCAGTGGAAGGAGTTGACAGTGATTATGGCAAACGTTATGGCGGAGTACATCAAAGAAGATGTAGAGAAGAAAACCAGTAATGATCAATCTGTGAAAAACCGGAACGACGATTGGTCGTCCTTCTTCGTGGGATTCCTCGGTTCCTTAGAGGCCCAGTTCAACGACGACGCGACCAACGAAGGTACATTGGACGAAGTCGTCTCGGAAACATTTCCAACGACTTCGCGGGACGAAAAGCAACTCTCCGATATCCTTCGCGACGCCATCTCTAAAAGCTACCGCATCGTCTCTTCTTCATCCTTCCCTCGCGACGACGACGCGACGTTCGGATGGCTCGTGCGTTTCGAAACCATCGCCAAGCGACTGTTACAACTAAAAATATTCCAAGTGCGAACAGGTAACAACTGCATGCAAGAAGAAAACGGCGCCTACACATCCCTTATCATCGATCACGACGCGGAAACCGAAGACGAACAACCGTTAATCGTCGAATTACCTGAGGGCAAATACGCTCACATGGACAAAGACGACGACGACATCGAAGTGGTAGAAGCTGATGATACTAACATCAACATTAACAACATCGACAACAACAAAACCCGAATGAGTTGGATGGTCTAATAGTGTACGTACAAGTTTTAGAAATAGCTTTTAGTGTTAGTAGTGTTACTCTTTTGCGCAGTTTGGTGTATTTTTTTGTATGCTCTCCCCTTTAGACCTGAAAGACATTTCATCAATTTTCTGACGCGTTTACACGCGAGCAATACACGCGAACGAAAGAAAATGGACGTTTTGCTCGCTCGCGCGCACATTCTCGGCGAAAAGTGTAAAGATACCAGCGCCGTTTGGTCAGATGTGTGCGACGCGTTGCGTGGTGAAGGTGCGATTGATTATCTCTCTCTTTTTCTTTCCCTCTCCGCCGTCGGTTGAAATGCAAACTGCGCGCGATTGAATGGCCAACAAACTCAAGCTCTCGCACGTTCTCTTTCTCCATGCATTCGCATCATCTATAAACAGACATATCTACGAAAGAATCCGCGTCGATTCTAGTCAAACACATCTTCCAAACGCTAAAGTTTAAAACGACGAAAACCAGTCGAAAAGTGGTTGCCAAAATGATATCTAAAGCGTTGCGAGTCTCTGCGAGCGGCGACGATACCGCGGCCAGCGAGTTCGAAAAACTGTTTACGTCCTTACTGAAGAAGTTCTCGGAAAAAATTGCGTCTCGAGCGGACGAAGAGGAGTGCGAGACGTTCGCTCGATGGTGCTGTGCGTGTTTGGAGTACATGTGCTCGAACTTTCGTTCAGATGTCGGAAAAGAAGGGAGCGACGACGCGAACGAGGAATTTCAAAACGTAGTTTTGGCGTTAGGAAATGTAGTGAAAGCGTGTTTAGTGTCAAACAAGTATCATCGCGTGCCTGGTGTCGTGTCATTGACGCTGAGAAAAGGCGATGTTGGGCCGAAAGTAAATGAAGTGAAGGATATGCCACCGGTTTTACGAGGGGTGTTATACGAGGCGTTGAAGAGGAGGAAAGGCGTGGACGCGAGTAACATTCGAAGAGGGTATTTGGAGAAATTGTGTGATTTTTCTATCGCGAGTGGAAGCGGTGGGGACGTGGTGCTTGCAGAGCGCGCGAGTGAACCGCTTTTGAAGGACTGCACGGCGGAAGATTTTGAGACTGTCGTGCAAGCGAAATTGGTTAAGGCGTTGCGAAGAAACCCAATCAAGTCTACGTTGGAAGCCGTATCGAGAATGATTCGTCACGTGCCAAGAGAGAGCGTTGAGAAAGACTCCGCGCAAGCGTTTGCGGAAGTCGTTTTGCCTTTGGTGAAGCACGCGGACGAATCGAGACGCGTCGCAGCCAAATTTGTCGTGAAATCGTTTGCAAAACTGCTATCGGCGGCGATTGTGAAAGAAACGTTTCTAGAACCGATCGTGAAAGAAATTATAACAAATGCACCGAGCGCGTGGGCGGCGAGAGTTGGAATCTGTGACACTATTTCCGTCATCGCGGAATCTTTAGTCGGGGTAGCTGTAGAGAATGAAGAAGATGCAAGAATTGCCATTGAAACGATTGAAATTTTGGCGGCGCGATTGAAGAGCGAGAAGCAGGTCGAAGCGAAAAATTCGTTGCTCCGAGCACTTTCGCATTGTCTTCAAAAGTGCACTTCGTTCAGTAAAAATGCGAGGGATGCAATTGTGGCGACGTGCTCAGACGTTAAGGATAGACCAGCGACGCTTCGTGCGCTTTCTTCGGCGATTGCCTATAGGCGCGATTTCAAGGAAGCTCTTGGGGCAGAAAGCGTTAAAGCGTTGATTGAAATCGTCAAACTCGGTGCGCAGAAAACAATATCGCGACCGGATGGTGTGTTCGCGTTATATTTAGTTTGTGCGGCGGCATCTGCAGATGAAAGTGCACAAGCTGCTGCTACAGGTGTATTGAAACCAGAATGCTTGGAGGCATATGCGTCGGCTATGGCAATTTCGAAACTTCCCGACGATTGCGCGGCGTATTACGCAAAATCGTTAGAGTTGATGTTCACGATGGAAAAAATCATCGACAAGAATAAAGCGCTTCTGAACGCTACGACTTTGTTGGCATTGCATCCAGATTTAGAAACTCGGAAATCGGCTCGAGACGCGATTGAGATGATGCGACATAAGGATAAAGCGTCCTCTCGAGATGTCATGGAATCACTTTTAGAGTGGGTAAAAATAGCGGAAGAAGAACACGCGTTTCCAATTCTAGGTGAAGAACTAAACGCAGAAGCTACCAAGAGTGGATTGGCGAATTTTGTTGCACCTTTCCCTACTCGATACTGCGGCGCTGCCATTGAATCCTCTATATTCTACAGATTATACGCTGATGGGGGTACACTTAAACGGCACGCGCCTATCGACGACGATGCTTTTTGTGCGTTTGCGGGGATCTTAATAACGCTTTCGCATCACGAGCTCGTACAATCGAGGACAGGAAGCGATTGTTGGACGTTCGTCTTTTCGCGATTCTGCCGAGAGCGTAGTCCGAACGATATCGATTTGAATCGCATCGCTAGCGAATGTGCGAATCATATCGTCGATGAACTTCAAAACGGAAAGAATGTTCAAAGTAATCGAAAAGCCGTTCGTGCCGTATCTGCGATATCTTCTAACGTTGCTTTAGATATCTTTCTAGAAGGATATTTGCTCGATCCGACGTCTGCGTTTTCAGACGCCTGTCGACGTCACGAAAGTGAAGTCACCGAGAACGACGTTAAAGTATTCAAGACGCCAATTGGAAGGCTTTCGACAGATCCAAAAGATTCTCCAAGCACCACGTCGGGTCCAAGTAGCAGTAATTCTGGCGCACCTGCATCGTCAACTAGAACTTCGCTTCGCGCGAAGAAAACATTGCGACCTTCGCAAGCTGGCATGCCGGTTTCTGGGAAAAGCAAACCGGGGGTCGGCCAAAAGGACGATCCGCGCGAGGTTCAGCGGCGTGCACAAATACAAAAAGAATCCGAGACGAGAGAACGACTCTCGAGAATCGCAAAAATAATCGAAGACGGTTTAGAAATCATATCAAACGTCTTTGATGGAGTTCTCGCATACGACAAGAATCACCGATCGCTTCTCTTTCAAGGCTATAAAGGACAAATCCCAGTCCGGCCTAAGAACAGACTCGGTGATAGTGCTGCAAATGTCGCGTACGATGTTATATTCCCACTTTGTAACTCGCATATTTTGCACGACAGCGTGTGCGTGTATTGCTTTGAGAGTTTCTTTGAAATCATTGCGAGCACTAAGGGCATCACCATGCTTGCAGGTAAAGATCGTTCATCCTTGCAGCTGCGCGCGAAACTTGCTAGGGCGGTTGTTTTATGCGCTCAAGCTCGAGATGGGTTTGAGAAACCACCACTGCTCGATCCGCTATCGAAAGAATCCATTGAAGAAGATGCGGATCACGTGAAATTTGAAGTCGGGGTGATCGCCGAAGCGCTCGAGGCTTTGAGTGATAACTTTGCCAAATTGGGGGCTGGCATTTCTGAGAGTAGAAATTTACTCTCACTAATATTCCCGATTTTATCTCGTGCAATTGAAAGAATTGATTGTTCTTCGCAACATAAGATGTTGTGCTTAGAGATACTTGGTGATTACGCGACGAAAAGTTGTAAACCTATGCGTTCGATAGCCGCCGCCGTTCGTTGTTTGACGAAAGCTATTAACTCTTCGGTCAGTCCCAAGTTTACTTTGCTCGCTGAGGATACGTTACTATCAGTTGCAAAAACATCCATCAACGCCAACGACGTACAAGCGCTAGTGCATGGATGCGCAGATAAATCTCCCGAAGCTCGTAAAACATGTTTGGAAGCGCTTTCATCTTTACCAAACATTCATGTGATTACGGTTGAAGATATGGAAGCGACCGATGAAATATTACGCGACATTGCAGTTCGACTGTTCATTGCTAAGCACGACTCGAACGAGACGTTTGGCGAAATGGCATCGACGGCTTATGCAAATGCTGGCGTATCGTTTGCAGATGAAGACGATAACCAGTCACCGACGGTTCTACTCCCGTTCCTTTCGCACGAATGTTTCGCTGTTCGAGAAGCGACGGTAAAGGCGTTTGCGACTGCGGTCGAACAACTTCCAACAGGCGTTGCTTCTGTTTTAGCGAAGCTGTTTGCACTCTTCGCGAGTTGCACGGATGCATCTGGGCGCGCTGGTGTCGTCACTGCGCTGGGCGCCTCTTCAAACGCGTTGCAAAAACACGACGTTCCTCTAGTCACCACCCTACTCTTGAAAGCGCTCTCAGACGAATCCCTAGAAGTTCGTGAAGCGTCCATCGACGCCGGTAAAATGGTCATAGCCGCTCACGGCGAATCCAATACAGAAACGTTACTCAAAGTATTTGAAGGATATTTTGATAAGCCTTCAGATAGAAACGTATCTGAAGAGATTCAAGATTATGCCAAATCCGGCGCTGTCGTCTTCTTGGCGTCATTGGCAGTGCATTTAGACTCGAGCGATCCAAAGGTTAAGCAGATTTTAGAACGTTTGTTGGAGGTTTTAGAAACGCCATCTGAATCAGTTCAACGAAAAGTTGCTGACGCATTTCCGCCGTTAATGAAGCAACTCGCGACGGAAGAAGAGAAACGCGCATTGATTGAAGACTTACTCGGGAAGTTATCTCAAGGCAAATCATACGCCGTGAGGAGAGGCGCAGCCTTTGGCATCGCTGGTGCGGTGAAAGGTATTGGTATGGGATCATTAAAAGGTATGGGTGTCATGGACAGTATCAAGGCGCTGATTGAGGATAAGAAATCTGCGCAATCGAGAGAAGGCGCTTTGATGTGTTTCGAGCTACTCGTTGAACGTCTCGGTCGACTCTTTGAACCGTACGTCGTGACCATTTTACCAATGTTGCTCGTCTCTTTTGGTGATCAAACGGAATCCGTGCGTCTCGCATGCGAAGGAGCGGCACAGAAAATCATGAAGAATTTGTCCGCCCAAGGTGTAAAACTAGTCTTACCGGCATTGTTGGATGGTCTGCGCGACGATCAGTGGCGCACGAAGAGCGGGTCCGCGAAGCTTCTCGGCGCGATGTCGAGTTGCGCCCCGAAACAATTGGGTGGGTGTTTGCCGCAAATTGTGCCCAGACTTTCGAAAGCCTTGGTAGATACACATCCTAAGGTTGTTGATGCGGCTTCTTTGGCGTTGAAATCGATCGGTGATGTGATTAAAAATCCGGAAATCCAAGCGTTGTCGAAATACCTGTTAGGTGCAATCGCACATCCGACGACGCATACGGAAAAATGTATAGATATTCTCTTAGAAACGACGTTCGTTAACGTTGTCGACGCGCCGAGTTTGGCGTTAATTATCCCAATCATTTCGAGAGGTTTGAAAGAGCGCAAGGCGGACATGAAGAAAAAAGCAGCTAAGATTGCAGGAAACACGTGTGCGTTGGTCGCCGATCCGAAAGATATCGTTCCGTACATCCCAGAGTTAGTTTTGGAGCTGAAGAAATCGCTCGTAGATCCAAACCCGGAAGTCCGTTCGGTAACTGCCCGTGCATTGGGTTCGCTTCTTGAAGGCGCCGGTGAAGAACATTTTGAAGATTTAATCCCGTGGTTGACGGAGAAAATGCAAGGGGAGGGGTCGGGCGTCGAAAGAGCTGGTGCGGCGCAAGGTTTAGCCGAATGTCTCAACGCGCTCGGCAACGACAGATTCGTCGCTATTCTCCCAGAAGTCTATCGTGGTTGCGCCAATCTTCTACCAAGAGTTCGCGAAGGTCATTTGCATCTGCTTAAGTTTCTCCCTTTATCCGTCGGGCAAAAGTTCGAGCCATACTTATCGGAGTCCTTGACGACTGTCCTCACTGGTCTCGCGGACGAGGAAGAATCCGTCCGCGACGCCGCGTTAGGAGCTGGAAGAGTCTTCGTTTCCGCGTATTCGCACTCCGAATCTGCATTAGACTTGATTCTACCAGCCATTGAAACTGGCACGAACGCCACGGAATGGCGCATTCGACACTGCGCATTGGAGCTCCTTGGCTCCATGCTCTTTAGAATCGTCGGTACTTCAGGGAAAGCGCGCGTACAGCGCGCGACGGCGGAAGAAGAAGAAGAAGCCGCGGACGAGGAAGGTATTTCTACTGAAGCACAAGGCGAGCAGTTGACTCGAATATTAGGCCGAGAACGCCATTTGGACGTTTTAGCGGTTATTTATCTACTTCGATGTGACGGTCAATCGCAAATTCGAAACGACGCTGTGCATGTATGGAAAACAGTCGTTGCGAATACGCCGAGAACTTTGAGGGCAACGTTACCTAGAATTGCCAAGCGCATTCTTCAAGCGTACTCTCAAGGAACAATTTTGTCATCGTTGAAAACAACAACAGACAGTTCAGAGGACGATAAAGATGAAGAGGATGACGACGAGGAAAGAAAATTGACTGGCGCGAGAGCCGTGTCGGATTTAACGAGAAAACTTGGCGAGAGATTTATCGAGGGCATCGTACCAATTTTGCGCACTGTTTTCGAAGCAAACGAAGAAGAAGAAGAGGAAATCATGGCGAGTGATAAAATCACAAAAGCTGGTGCGGCTTATGCGCTCGCAGAAATCTTTGATTGTGCGGAAGTGTCCACGCACGAAGGCGGCATCGTCAGCCCGAAACAAGCGACGTTGTTTACATCTTTCGTCGAAATTTGTCTTTCCAACCCTAACGCGGGCATCCAAGACGCCGGTGGCGTGGCCTTCAAAGCTATGTATCGATGGAATGGTGGAAAAGAAGCCGTGGCAAAAATTGTCCCAGACTTGTTGCACGGCATGGATAGAGACTCGTCCTCGGAGCAAGAAAAGGCAAACTCGCTCAACGGTTTACGCGTGGCTCTGAAAGCACAGCCGAATATTTTGGCCGTGGCGCTTCCGAAGTTAGCAGCGCCACCGATTACTCCTGATAAAGCGAAAACGTTAGGTGCACTAGTATCTGTAGCCGGTCCGGCCTTGCCTCCACATTTGGATTCGATCATTCCAAGACTTTTAGACGCAATTGAAGAGGAAACATATTTGAAGGCATGCGAGACTGAAGAAGAAATCGCGTGGACCAAACGCGAATCCTTTGACGATGTTTCTAAATTTCCAGCGTTCAATGCGTTGCGTTCTATCATCGCCGCCGCACCTGAAGATTGTGGTGACAAACTTCTCTCTGAAATTTTGGACGCACTCACAGAGCTAGCAAAAATGTCTTCGTTGAAAAAAGTCGACGAAGCGAAGGAAAAAGCGAAAGCAAGGAGACGAGCGGTGTCTTCCATCGCCCTCGCGGATTTCGCGACAACCTTTTCCGGGTACGACAATTTCGTCGACGCTCAAGTTTTGGTGAAAACCTTATCCGCGCAATTTTCGGATAAGCACGAATGTGCACGAGATGCTGCGTGGGGTGCTTTAAGTGTTGTCGTGTCTACGATACAAAAAGATGAGTTGATGGAATTCGTGGAGTGTTGCCACGCCTCTATACGACAATGCAGAGAGCAAGCGAAGCGTTTACGTAAACAACAGAAAGTCACACCTGGCAGCGAGAACGTGAGCAACGGTCAATTGTCGTCGTCAAAGTATACTATTATTCCTGCATTGACCTTACCGAGAGCGTTAGAGGCGCTTTCAAAAATATATCTCGCGGGCGTCTTACATGGCGAAGAACCAGAGCATCGACAACGCGCCGCGGAGGCGCTGCAATTAGCCATATCTTGTTCCACAAAAGATGGTCTGAAAGCACATGTCGTTAGTATCGCCGGGCCTCTTATTCGCGTCGTTTCGGACAAATTTCCGTCGAGTGTACGCGCGGCGTTGCTCGATTGTCTCGCTACGTTAGTAGAGAAAGGTGGGATTGGATTAAAACCCTTCGTTCCGCAATTGCAAACGACGTTTTTGAAATCGTTGAATGATGCGAACAGAGCACCGAGAGTTTCTAGCGCTAAAGGTTTGGGATTACTGATGTCAATCCAAGTCAGAGTCGATCCATTAGCTGCTGATTTAGCGAAGAAACTTGCCAATAATGAAGTCGAGGACGAATGCGTCGAAGCGCACTTCGAGGCTGCGCGAGGCGTAGCCAGGTATGGCGGATCAAAAATAACGCCCGAATCTATTGAAATGGCGTTGAATGCGTCCACTGTAGCCGCTTTGACTTCGGAAGATGAGAATATTCGTGTGGCAGCATCGCGATGTGCGGCAGCGTTTGCTTCTTTGTACTACACGGAGAACGATGACAACAAGGAACCAAAACGAGAAGAGTGGTTGAAGACCGACGTCGAGAAATTCGCTTCGGAAAATATCACCATCGCTTCCCGCGAAGGCAAATCGAAAATATTGTCTGAGTTTGCGCGACTCGCGCCAGAGTCTATTTTAAGTATCCCAAAAGACAAAGCGACGACGTTAAACAATTTAGCCAAATGCGCTTCAGATAATTCAAAAACAGTCAAATCGAACTGCGCTAAAGGATTAGGATATTTAGGTGAATCGTGTGTGCGAATCGAAGGCGCGTCTTCGGACACGGTGGCGAAAATTTTACAAGTTTTGACCAAACTTTTAAGAGATGCAAGCAGTGAAGTTCGCGAAAACTCGTCGAAAGCTATTCGATCGATCATTAAGTGCGCGTCGTTGAAGGATGAAATCGATGATATAACCATTCACTTTCCAATCTTCCTCGCCGATCTTGCTGAAGTCGCGATAGGGGATAAACACGAATTGGCAAAGAAGAGTGCCGAACGCGCCGTGTTTCGCGCGCTGCGTTTAGATTTAGGCGCTGATGTCGCGCTGCCTCATTTGAAACAAGGAGGTTCTGGTGCCGCTGCGCGAGGAAAACTGTCTGATTTGAATTTACGAAAACTCGCGAATTTACCGGACGAATCCGAAGACGAGTTCGATCCCGGCGCTGAGGACGAAGAGTTAGTTTAGTTTAGGTGCGTGAATTTGTTATTTGATTAGTTTCTAAATCCTAATGCTGCGAGTACAACTATTGCTACTTTTACATCATTTCCACATCATAATCCTTGTCGCTATCGTATTCATCGATCAATTCCAACGAGAGCAAACAATCTTTCAATCCGTCTTTCGCTCGTTTATTGTTCGGGTTGGTAGCCAAAACTTCCGAAAACCACTTCTTCGCTCGCAAGAAATTCTTCAAAGCTTCCCTCTGTTCTGAAGGGCGGTGATTGTTGCTATAGCTATCACCTAACTTTACAAAAGCTTCCGCACCTCTCACCTTTGCTTTCAAATTTTCTCCGTTGTCAATCTCCAGCGCTTTCTCGCAATCTTCAATCACTTTAGCTATTAACGTTTCACGGCGACCGCTATTCATCATCTCGGAAGAACCTTCCAAAGCGTTTATAACTTTCAACGCACAACTCGCTCTGTTCGTTCTGTACGGCGTTCTATCTGGCATCAACTTCACGATACCATCAAAAATAATCATCGCGTCTTCGTGCCGTCCCTTTTCGTACTCGCTCAGCGCGATATCGTTTAACCTTTCGGCTTCAATTTTGGCCTCGTTGGACAAAGGCGTAAATCTCTCGAGTAAGTCTAAATTCTTCTTTTCTCGTTCCTCGTACTTCCGTTTGTGATGAAGGTGAGCAGTATCTCCCAACAACAAACTTTGATTGTCATAACCAACCCCTCCGACAACTTCCCACGGTCTCTTCTCCCGGTCCTCCCCAACTCTCATCGAATCAAACCCATCGCTCAACATCCTCGTATCGCTGTATTCGTTCATCGCTGTCTCGCGAAACAATCCGCCTTCGGGGTCGGGCTTCTCTCCAGATTCCCATCGAACGTTATAATCGATTCCAAAATTTCGGTGTGGTCTGTATTCTCCTCTGGCTCGCATTAATCGCTCGATTTCCTCCGGATCTGCCCCTTTCAACGCCAGTGATAACACGTCCGATAAACTTTGCATGGGTGGGATCGAGAAATTTTTCAACCATTTTTCTTGGTTGAAATTCACCGTCGTTAACGTGTGATACGCGGCGGTGATCGCCGTGAACGCCTGCGAAGCGCGTTCGGCATCCGAAGGACTATTCTTATCTGGATGATATTTCAAACACAGTTTCCGGTATTGCACTTTGATTCGCCTGGAGATGTCCGCATCGTCCTCCCCCACGGTTGCTTTAGGGGTAGGGGAAATCTCTAAAATCTCAAACGCGTCGGTCTTACTCAGAATCGAGGACGCCGACGAGGATGTGCGCGGAAGGCGCGGCCATTCTTTTGTTCTGTCGTCGTTAGTGACAGTCGTCGTCGTCGTCGTCGCGGCGCCCTCCTCCTCCTCCTCCTCGTCGTCGGTCTCCATCGTCGTCCCCATCGTCGTCGGTCGTCTCCCGTCCTTCTTGCACCTTTGTGACGAAACGCTTTTCTTTTTCTCCTTGTCTTCTTTTTCTTCTTATGAAACCCTAAATTCAAATCGATGAAAAAAAAGCGATTGGAAAGCGTCCACTCAAAAGTTTGTTACCACCACCAGCAGCACCACCACCAAACATGCGCACCGCTTCCCGAACAACGACGCCTGGAAACTCGGTCGTCGGCGTCGGCGTTCGGAGGTCGTCTTCGAGGACGACAAGAAGAAGAAGAAGACAAACGCGTCGAACTTCGTCGATGTCGTTGGCCGACGACGAGAGGCGCGCCATTCAACGTTTGGACGACGAAGAGCAGTTCATAAAAGCGGTAAACTCGGAAGGCATACACGTGGTTGAGTTCATCGCGACGTGGTGTCGAAAGTGCAAAACGCTGAACGCGAAGATGGAGTATTTCGCGGCGGAACATCCCGATTTTGTTACTTTCCATAAAGTCGACGTAAACAATGTTCCACAAGAATTGGTGAAAGGGCAGGAGGTCACGAAAATGCCAACTTTGAAAATCTTCGTTTCGGGGAGAAGCGTCTACGAAAAAGTAGGATTCGATACCGTGCGAGAGATTTTGGACGAGCTGGAGTTTCGGTTGAAACAGTTGGAAGAAGAGCATGCGAACGCGACAAGGCCGGCTGCGTCGAAATAGCACGTCATTTGTGTTTTTGCGCGTGGGTGTATTATTAGAGAGTGCGCTTGCACCCGCTCGATTTGAAAATAGGTATTTGCGTTGTGTAATGTTATTGCGGCATATGTGTGTTATTAGTATCATCTTGGATTTGAATAAACCTCATTTCTAGCGCATTACTATCTAGAGTCTAAAACCCGCACGAGCATTTTGGAATGTGTTGAAAATATCTTTGTAAAATAACCGTGGCGACGTTTCGCATGGACCACCAGAGAAAGGACGATTCGAAAATTTCTTCCTCATCTTTTTCTTCATCATCGTCATCACTCAACACGCGCACTTTTATAGTCACGAACGGTTGGCGAAAATGCGTCTGCCGCGTTTCATTTTCGTTTGCGCTGGCTAAAAGCAACTTTGGTTCCCATTGTTTGTTGCTCCTGACGAAACTATCGTTAGACGTAAAATTTTGAAACTCGCTCGCATTCATCGCGTTGTATTTTTGCGCGAAAGAAGCGTTCATCGCGTTTAGATCTATTCCATGCGTTCTTTCGAGCGTTTCGACGGTCCATCCGTTATTTCTCGCGCCGACTAGACGAAATTGAACGATGCCTTCTTCTTTCATGGATTCGACGAGAGGATCATTCTCGCCGACATCGTCGGAGTCATCGATTTCAAAGCGGTCATCCGACTTCATTATTTTTATTATGTTTTGCACTTTGTCACGCCGCCATTGTTTTCTGTCGGCTTTATTTATTCTATTATCAACGAGCGATTGCATGGCGGACATTTCCTCTTGCACGTTTAATTGGTTTCCGATAACAACCAATTTATTTCCCGGTAACGCGAATTTTGCTTCAATTGGAGTCACCTCAACGCGCCCTCTTCCGGAAACGGAAACATCCCAAAGACCGTTGACGGTTGCAAAACGAACCATGCCTTTTGCTCTCGCCACGTTTGATTTCCGTATCCACCGCTGAAATTGTACGAAATCTATCATCTCTAAAGTTTCAAAATCAACGGCATCTCGAATAACCTCCTTCTTGTCCCCGGTTGAGGCATACGACGTCTTGAATGTCTTCGAAT
>MDTC01109800.1_pt1 | contig 20313 bp, 44 predicted proteins | sample 811181 | NCBI WGS metagenome assembly MDTC01 (sample SAMN05326644, study PRJNA326480) | marine metagenome | isolation source: seawater | place: Pacific Ocean: North | collected 2011 | reverse complement strand
TACATGGTAAATATACGAACCATATTTGCGGTAGCCAAATATTTACGCAATTTTCTTCAATGCTTTTTGCACTTTATCCCAGTAATGTAAAGTTTTTTTACGTTTATATCCTTTAGGACCACCATTCCAACAACGAGATATTACTTCATCACTATCATCTTTATGATGGTAATCTCTCCATATAGTAAACATTTCAATTGATTTGATACGGCTGTATCTATCTTTATTTTTATAACGTTTATTATCGCCTAATTTTTTTAATATACGGTTAACTTCTCTAACCATTATAGGCCTGATTTGTAATACTCCTATTGAGGGTATAATTAAATGTTTATCACCTACACAATTCTCTTTACCACTACTTTCAACTTGAATTAGAGCTTTAATTAACTTATTAGCATTAATTTCTTTATCTGTTAATTTAATAGGTGTTAAATCAATAGTGTAGGTATCTGTAATCCAACCTCCAACTACATCACCAATTTCTTCTACATAGGTAGAATCAACTACAGTTAATAAATGGTCATTAATAGGATAATTATCCGAATTTCCTGGTATAAGGCCAATTCCAAGTAGGGAGGCAAATCCTGTTATTAATAGTGTTTTGTTCATATATTAAATTTAAAATGGTAATTCATCACTTTCAACCCATACATTGCTATTATCTAATGTAGGTTCACTTATATCATCTAAAGATCTGTTTTTAAAACTAGCAAATGGACATTCATCTATTTCTATTACTCTAGAATGATCACCTACTATCCCCCTTTTAATATCATGTGCCTTTTTTCTAGCCATATAATCATTTTCAGCATAAACATATGTGTCTATTACTACTGCGTATCTTTTTAATTTTTCCATAACCTTTATTTTTATCCTTTTTCAGTGCCCATAAATCCTGATAACTTTGACAGTGGGTTAAGTCTATATGTTGCTTTTTTAATGTGGTAACTATATTTCCAACCACATTCATCATCTTCCCATTCACTCATTTCAACTGTGAAACCTAAGGGTCTAAATATTTTCATTAATCCCGTAATATCTACTTCATTCCAATATCCAAATCTAAGCATAAGAGATTCTGGTAAATCATTGGATTTTGTTTCAATTTTAAAATCATCTGATTTATATAATTGCTCTACTTTTTTTAATGTGCTGTAATCTAATTTCATAACCTTTATTTTTTATACTACTCTAAATACTTTTTTCATGCAATCATCAATGTGAACTGTAGTAGTTGCTTTATTAGCACCTTGAATTAATACATTATTACCTTGAATTCTTTTTACTTTGAATGTATCAGTTCCAAACTGAAAAACACCTACTAAATCATCTATTTTTATCATAACCTTTATTTTTTAATTGTAATTAACCTTAACTACATGGTGAATATACGAACAATATCTGTGGTAGCCAAATATTTACGCAAAAAGATGCCACTTTTCTTCAGCTCTTAGTGCTTCTAATTCAGCAGGGTTACTTTTGTAAGTATAACCTCTATCATAATACCATTTATCTATACCATCTGGTTGTTTATAATGAGTATATTCATGAATTAGATTTCTAATTACTTCTTCTTTATTTGGAATATAATCTGAAAACATTTGTATTTCATTACTTTCTCTATCATATCTACCAGTTGGTGTATCTTCACCTTCTGCATCTTCATCTCCAGTTAAAGCAACAAAAACATTTCTGTATACTTCTATTTGGGGAATTGATTGACTACCTTTACCAAAGTATTTTACTATTTTAGGATAGACCTCATTTGCTATATTTAAAATTTCTTCTTTATTCATTACGCTATATTTAAAATTATAAATTTAAAACCTAACCATGCTATATAAAACATTGCTACTAATAGTATAGTATCTCTAATTGCTATAAATTCAATTATATTATTGTTGATATATTTTAACATTTTTTTCATAACCTTTATTTTTTTAACTTACTCGGTAAATATACGAACACTATTTCGCTCCTCCAAATATCTTATGCTTTTTCTTGTAAGTTTCTATAAAACTTGCACCTACCCCTACATCTAATATTACTGCTTTTTCGGGTACACCTGGTAATTTATCAGCTGTTAATATGTAATCAATATTTTCATTTTTCCATATTTTCATTTTTATTTTAGCATTTGAGCGATTGGATGTTTTAAATACCATTACTACAGGCTGCTTAGCATATGCTTTACCTTTTTCAACTTTTACTTTTGGTGCTCTCCAACCTTTTGGAGGGGTGTTTTCTACTCTCCAAGCTCCAAATTCATTTTTACTTTTATCGTAATGCCATTTTGAAGTCCATCCTAATTCTGGTTTTGTTGGAACTTCATGATATATTTCAATCCATTTTTCTTTTACTTCAATGTTTTCTTTTGGTCTACCTCTTTCCATTTTTGTATTTATTGTTTTTATAATCTCCTTCTTTATGTGATTTAATAGCATGGCATGTTTTACACAGTAATTGATAATTATTAGGTTGCTCTCCTTCTGGTGTTCCTTTTAATTTTGAATTTATATGATCAACATCCATTACTGAACTTAAAATATTAACATCAATGTCAGGATATTTTTCAGTGTAATTGTCTCCACAATGCTCACATTCTAATTTACCCATTGCTATTCGTTCTGCTTTATAGAATAACCAAGGCCTACTATTAGCGTTTCCTGGTCTTTTATAATGTAGTGAGCAGTAAGTTTTAGATTTACCATTCAGATAAAATCTATCTTCATTATTACACCAACTTACTTTACACATTTTTTACCTTTCTTTTCCCTTTTTTATTTCCTTGAATTTCTTTACCTTCTATTCTAAACTTTTCAGCTAATATTTGCCTGTATATAGGACTTTCCATTTCACAATAATATCTACCTTTCATCGTAATCTTTTTTTAATATTTCAACATATTCTCCATGGTAATATCCTACCACATACTCATTTTCAATTTCAAATTGAGTAAAATCAAACTCTTTGACATCTATAGTCACCATTTCTTCTATATAATTTACTTTCATTTTTTAACTTTTAATTCCATTTCTTTAATATGTTTACATCTTCTATCTTTTGCTCTCCAACTACCTGGACATGAACAATATATTTTACCTGAATCTGGGAAGTATCTTGTAGTATACTCAGCGCCACTAGAACTACTAATATGGGTTTCTATTATTGGTTCTTTACGTTTTTTAGGTTTTGGCCTCTTCATTTTAATATCATCCAATGTAGTTTCAGGATGAACTTTAATACCATCAGGCATCATGATTTTTTCTCCTTTTAGATTTACATATAAAATAGGAATCAAATATTCATGCTCCATTTCATAATAAAATCTTTGCACGTTTACAAATTTACCTAAGCCTTTTGGTTTAAATGAAAATTGTGAAGTAGGACTATGAACTATTCTAGTTCTTAAATTACCATGTTTGTTTAAATTTTGAAATTTGAATAATGCCATAATTTTTATTTGCTAAATGCTCTGTTGATTTCTATTATTGTTTTATCTATTGCGGCCCCATATCCTAAATAATAGGATAATTGTTTTGCATTTTGGTAATCTACTTCAGTAATATCATCCCCTAATCCTTTTAAAAGACGTGGATGTAAATCAATTAACCCATCAGCCATATCAAGCATTGATTTTCTTTCTTTTTCTAAATGTTGTATTAATCTTCCTATTTGTGCACTCTTTTCAACTGAATTCATAACCTTTATTATTTTTATTTACGTTGTAAATATACGAAGGCTCCCTGTGGGAGCCAAATGCATACGCGGAAGTCTTTTATTTTCTTTTACCAAACTTAGGATTTGATTTTACTGGTTTTCTTTTGTATGTTTTAAATAACCATTCTCTCCATTCATCTGTTTGCCTAGCATTTTGCTTTGGTGAATTTATGCTCATAATTTTATTTTTCGTTTAACTTATCTATTTTATTTAATTTGTAGTACTTATTTACTACTAAACTATCTTTAGTTAATATAACTACTGCACCTTCTTTTGGATGATAGAGATGGTACATATTTGGTCTTAACTCTTGTATTACTTGGTATTTAGCACATCCCGGAATGAGTGCTAATAAAATTGTTAAGATAAATAGTAATATTAATTTAATATTTTTCATTTTCCTTGTCCTTTATATAATTTTTTATAATTTTTAGAACTTTTTAACTTGGATGTTTTTGATTTTGAATGCACACCCGGTCTTTTTTTTCTACCAACTTCGGGGCTACCGTTTTTTAATTTTACCATTTTTATTTGTTTTTAATTTATTAATTGCATCATTTATTACTTTACATAATTCATATTCTTCAAATATTTCATGTAATTTTAAGCATTTTTCAAGGACAGGTATAAAGCTTTCTCTGTCAACTGTGTAATTAATTGTTTTATCACTTTTTTCTACATAAATTTCTAATGCTGGGACCCATCTTCTTGTTGTATCTAAATTTTTTAAAATTGTAGTAGCAATAGCCTGAGATATTTCTAAATCTTTAGTATATAGACTAGTCAAATCATCTAATGTTGCTATGTTTACTGAGTACGCCATATGAAGGTCCTGTTAAAATTTATCTAAAAAATCTCCTTTAATTTTTTTATTTCTTAATTTATTAAATTTTTCATCCTCATCTAACATTTTTTGTGCCAGTTTTTCTAAATGTCTAGATTTTTGAGCATCGTAGTCTTTAATAAGTTTATCGTGTTTCCTTTTTTTCATATTCTTGAAATTATATCATATTCATCATTGTCGTCTATATCTCCTAAACCTAATTCTTCTAATCTTTGTTTGGTGTAATCGTCTACTTCCCAATCTACTTCTCCTTGACTAACGGGTTTATGATCTTCTATTCCTTCAATTTGTTTATTAGTAAATAAATCGCCTATTGATAAATAGTAACAATTGTAGCAAAGAAATTGAATATTTTCCTTCCTGTAGTTTTTTTTATTATTATCTTTAAAATGTAAAAGTAAAGGCATTTTATAATCTAATACTCTTCTTTCCTGAAACCCACAACTATTACATTTTTCTTCTAAATGTCCATCTGTAACTAATCTATATTTGATTTTTTCTGGTGAGAATGAAGATGCATCTACTCTACCTTCTATTATATCTAATAAAGGTGGCTCTTTCCCTCCACCATTTAAAAATTTAGGAATGCCTACACCTGCTTGGTTTAAATGTTCATCAAATAGTGATTTATATTCTTCTTTATCTGATTCATATAATTTAGCCCATTTTTTGTAATGTTGGTAAGAAACATTCAAATACCTTGCACCTGCTCTGTTAGACTTAGTCTTATTCATAGCAGCCAAAATCATTTCTTTTGTTAATGGTTTTGGTTTAGGCATTAATCTGTCTTTATAATAGTAAGGGGTCCTTGTAGGTTATTATCTTCTTTACTTTCTTCAATTTTATCAAAATTAGAACTATGTTGACCTTGATATTGATCATATTGTTCTTGAGTGACTATTTGAATATCATTCCAAGTATGATCACCTGTTCCATTTGTGGTATTAATAGCTCTGTATGAAGATACATCAGAACAATTAACACATTTTTTATACCCAAATTTTTCTAATCTTAATTTAGGCATATCGTTTTTACATTTTATGCATTTTATCATTTCCATAACTTATAATTATATGTAACCTTTTAAAAAGATGTTAGAGGAGGTTCATCCCCTGTTCTATATCTTCCTTTTATTTGTTTCCATAGTTTTTGAGGAGTATCAAGAATATATTTTTTTCCATCTTCATCTTCTAAATATTCTATTTCTCCATTTTCATCTTTTCTATTAAAAACATACCAAACAATTAATTCGGTAGCTAATTCTCCGTATAAAAATCTAAAACTATTTTCGACTACAAACCATAGACCATCATTTACTTTATTTAGGTCTATACCTGCTGTTTCATATACTTTATTTTCCATTTCAAAAGTTTCATCTAACTTTTTTATAAATAAACAAAATACTTTTTCTTCAGTAGCATCAATATTATCTTTAATTTTTACTTCTGATCCTAATATTCCTTTAAATAAATTTTTTAGGTCATCGCCCCAAGGGTCATTTATATCTTTTTTTGACATATTATACTTCTTCTACGTTAAATAACTCTAAAAAATGTTCAATACTTAATTTCTTTTTAGCTGCGGCCTTTTCAATTGCTTTTTTTTCTGTGTTTGCTTTGATTTTACCTACTGCTTCCTTAGATGTATCTGATATGAAATAATATTTGTATTGAGTCATAGTTTATTTATTAATTTTTTAATTTGATTACATTTTTCAAAATCTTCATCTTTAACATATGAATCCATAACTTTATCTAATACACTTTTAAAGTTTTTTCTCTCTAGTTCTATGATTAAAGACAAGTTAAATATATTAAAAATTTCTATCTTTTCCAAATTATTTTCTAAGGCAAACTCGATTTCCTCTAATGTACGTTTTAATATAAATGATTTAAATTGATCGCTTGAAGCTAATTCATCTAAATCTTTTTTAGTATTATAAGTAATTTCTATTGGAGTTACCTCTCTCTCTTTATCTTTATTCATAGTAAGGTGTATTTGAGGGTTCATGTATAAATATTTTAAAAAATTTCTCTATAAAAATTATTATTAGGAATCATTATGTTATTTATATCATTTGCTATCTTTCTAAAATAATCTTGTCTATCTTTTCCACTAATAGGAAAACTAATTGTTAAATTATCTTCTCTAATATATGCTATATAAAGACATTCAATATGATCCTTTAATATATCTTCTTTTTTATTAGTTTGAATCCAAGCTTGTAATCTCCATAAATAATCAGTATCCCCTGAGAATTTAGTATTATCAAAATATCCTATAGTATCAAAGGCTTTTCTAGTGTAAAACGCAATACCATCACTAGGATGTATTCTTGGTTTTCCATTTTCAATATCTACTTCTCCTGTTGAATAATGAACTCTTGCCGCTGTGGTCTTTGATCCTATTATCTTTGGATTGTCTTTAAAGAATTTAATAAGTTTTTCAAACCTTTCAACATCTGATACATCATCCCCATCATGAATAGTGAAATAATCCCATTCTTTATCTGAAAATAGTTCTAATCCTCTATTTCGTGTGTAATAACATCCTCTATTTTTATCATTTTTTAATACAGTTACATTGTTTAAATGTTCATATGATTTTGCTACTTTGTATGAATTATCAGTAGAATAATCATCAATTAAAACTAATTCAAAATTTTTATAGGTTTGTTGAATAACACTTTCAATTGCACCTTCTAAATATTTTTCTACATTATATATAGGGATTATGACTAATATTTTTTTATTTATCATTTATAGTTTTATTATTTTTAAATACTGTAAATTCTGTTAAATCTCTATAACCATTTAATTCTTGTAAATCTTCTTTATGTTCAGGATAATTTTGCATCATAGATAAACCATGAGCAGCTTGTTGAGGAGTCATATACATATTCCACCCTAAAAATGTAATATCATCATCTTTATAATATTTTTCACTTCTACCTTCGTATCTTGCTTTTTTAAACCATTCATAAGCTTCTTTATTATCACATAATATAGCTCCTCCCTTCCATATAGGTAATTGTTTTTTTATATGAAATGATAAAGCCATAAAGGAACCTGGGATGTACATATTAGATGTAAATCTCTTTGCAGCATCGTATATAGGGTAAGGTTTTAATTGATACATTCCTCTCCAATGGTTGGTTTTTGCTCTTTTATCAAATATAACCTCTCCCCCTGCATGTATTATAGATTGAGGGACAGATAAGTAAGTTTGAGAAGGGATAGTTATTTCTTTTACATTAAGATATTTACATATTAAAAATAAAGCATTAGTGCAGCTATCTACAGTTACTACATAAGGAGAATTAGTGAAGTGAGAAATTTCATCTTCAAACATTTTTACTATTTTGTAAGGATTATTTACCATTTTTTATACTATTATACAAACTATAAGCTTGATTAAACATAATTGGGTCTTTTTCTTGTAATTGGTCTAATGATAAATTAGGGCCTCCTTGTCTTGCGTTTCTAGAACCTGCATTATATGATTCTTTTACCTGCTTATCAAAGTCTTCTTTTGAGCAATTAATATTAAATAATTTTATTAATTCTTTGCTAACTTTACCATCATTTAAATGGTCTAAAGTATAACTTAAAACACAATCATTTAAAAGTGTTGAATATATTTTAAACCAAACATGTAAAGTATATTTAGTAATATCATTAAAATCTTTTTTTATTAAGCCCAGATCAAAGAAATCACTTGGGGTTGATTTTAAAATTGAATTAACTGTTAAAAGAGGTTCTCTCATTTGGACTATAATTTTATAGTCATTTTTATTTTTACTCATTTTAGGAATAACTCTATACCCCCCAACACCACCCTTATCTCCTAAAGATATTTCATGTCGCCCAATACTAACTCCTAAATCTCTTAATACAGAATGGATCAATTTAGTTCCACTTCTCCCTGTTCCGGATATTATATATTTCATATTATTCCTATATTAAAACCTGCATTATATGAAGGCTCTTTAAATGGTGAATGATTTGACCACATATTTGAATTTTTTTCAAAAGTTGAAATTAATGTTCCTCTTAAATAATAATCGTGTGACCAAACTGTTTTTAAATTTGGTAAAGTTTTAAATACTTGTAATTCTTTATCAACTACTATGGGGGAATGATCTCCATCTTGCATTATAAAATCATAATGGGAATTAGTCATTAAATGATTTAAACTTGATTGTATTACTCTATTTAATGGGAAATTATGTAATTTTTTATTTTTTAAATAATCATTGATATCAATTGTGGTTACAGAACAATCAAATCCCTCTTTACTATTATTTTCTGCTGCTAATAAAATATGATTTGTACTACATCCATCATAAGTTCCTATCTCTAATATATTTTTTGGTTTTGTTGCTCTTATAACAGCATATAACATTTTTAATTCTCTACGACCACCAGCATTCACATGAGTGCTTTCTTCCCACCCCCCATAAGTATCTTCATTAATCCAATTTAAAAATTGAGATTTAGGTATATTTGGAAATAATTTATTAAAATTCCCCCAATAATAAGTTAATATATTTTGAATATCTTCTTCGAGTGGAAGTGGAATTAATTGTATCATGATTATTCTTCTTTTATTATTTCAATGCAAAGTATATTCTTATCATTTACCATTACTAATCTACCATCTTTAGTTTCAAACTTTGTAAATTGACCTTGTTTAATAGAATGAGTATCTACATCACTAAATGTTCTTTTTTCTCCATTAATAAAATGTAAAATTTGAGAAACATATCTTCCCTTAACTGTTACTGTTGATTTTAAATTTGTTTTAGTTGTCATACTCGAATATAATAAATTTTTCTTTAAACCCCAAGCTAGAAAATAATTTTTTAGATGCTTCATTATCTATTTTTACTTTACCATAGGCTGTAGGGAAAATATTCATTATTTCTTTAAGCATAAATTTACCTACTCCTTTTCCTTGGTGGTTAGGGTGTGTACATATCCTAATATCATCTTCAATTACCCCAACAAACCCTACTGGGGTTTTAATTAATGCATCTCCTGTATGAGTTTCTACTATACCAATGCGATAACAGTCTGAATATTTATTCATATATTTAACTTGCATCTCAGGGGTTATATGAGTTGATTCTATAAAACCATCTAGAACTCTTTCATCATTTCTAAGAGTTCTAACAAACTCCCAATATTCATTACTGCATTCTATTAATTTCATTTTCTCCAAAAATTTAAATTTAGCCATTCATCCCCAGTAAAAATTTCTTTGGTGGATTTTGATATATTATTTCTTATTTTACCTATAAATTTAGATTCTTCCATAATTAACTCTAATAAATGATCTAAATCTTTATATTTTGTAAATAAGTCTAAGTTTTCCATACCTTTACCTAATGTTCTTATACCCATATGAGCTAACTCAAACATTGTAGTACAACCTCCTTTTGATTTAGGTTTAATATAAACAAAACAATCTTTATAATATTTTTCAATTAATTCCTCCATGGGTAAGTGGTTAGTAAATATAATACGATCTTTACCAAAAACATGCTGTAATGGTTTAATAACATCATCCCATTTATAGTGATCTGGTCTGTTACCATGAATTCCTTTATAAACATAAATATTTTCCCCTAATGGAGTAGGATTGTAATTAGAATAACTCTTAAAAGGTATATATATTTTTTTATGTGGTATATCATGCGATGTTAACATATCTGAAAATGCTCCAGGGTAGGCCCAATTATATATTTCTTCATGGTTTAATAACTGTTTAATTAAATTTAATTGTGGGGGATGCATATCATGTCCCCCCCAAGTTATAATTTTAGGACCTTTATGATTAATCATTGTTTGAATATCATCTTGGAGGTATAAACCAAAAAACACAGCAGGAGAAAATGGATCATTGTAATCTTTTAAATCCCATTTTTCTTTATATTTTTTTCCAAAATGACCTACACATGATGAGATATATACTTGATTAAAGTCTTTCATAAGAGGTTACAATATATACATTGAATTACAAAAATCTGAGTAGTCTAATTTATACCCAAATTCCTTTAACATATCTTCTGTTTCTTTTAATCCTACATGCTCATGTTCTACAAACATATGTGTAGGTAAAACTTTACAATCTTTCATTCCTTCTATAACTGTTAATTCCATTCCTTCTACATCTAAAATAAATAAATCAACATTTTTGATATTGTATTCATCAATTAATTCTTTATAGGTTATACACTCAATTTCTGATTCTTTTAATTGGATCCCCATTTGATTTAATTGGGTATAGTGTTTTTCTGTGTGTTGGAAAGAACCATTACCCCAACCTGCGTATCTTGTTGGGTCTTCTACTGTATCATCTCTAAAAATAAATTTACCTGGTTCATGGAGTAATCCTTTATTAAGATTTAGAAATGAGTTAGGACGATTTTCTATTAATTTTTTATATTTGTCAGGAGAAGCCTCCATGTTAATACCTTTCCATCCCATAGATTCTTCAAAAAATTTACATGAGGATAAATTAAACCCATCTGCAGCACCACATTCTATAAAAAATCCATTTTTTTTATGAGGGAAATAGTTTAAATGAAGGAATCTATCTACTTGAGTTCCTGCTATGTTTTGTCCATAATATCTCATATTTTTTCTTTTACATTTTCATCTATACCTTGATATAATTTTACTTGTTTTAATTGTTTTTGTAATGTTTTTTCATGAAGTAAATAATATTCTTCTTCTGGTGGTAATTGAGACATAACTTTATACCCTTCTAATTTTTCATGAACTTTATTTTTCCATTTTATTGTCCCATCATTTTTATAAATTCTCCACTGATAATCTGGAAAATTAACCCATCCTTTTTTATTAATTCTCCACCCCCATTTTTGGATATATTCCTGAGTTAAATCCTCTACTGTGTTTATTCGTGGTACTAAAAGAACATCTGTAGTTCTATTCATATCTAATATAGCCCATAAGTCTTCAAGTATAGATTTTGATGGAAGTTCATCTGCATCAATTTGATATATATAATCTCCACTACATAATGAAGTAAGGTGATTTTTCATGTTAGCAAAATGACCATCAAATTCATACTTATGCCAACTAAAGGATATTGGATTTAAATAAAAAGTTTCTCTTAAGTATTCTTCTACTTTAACATCTCCATTGTTAATATCGTACAAGACAACAACTTCATCTTCTTCACGTTTATTCTCTAATAGAAAGTTAACTAATTTCTTAATTTCTATTACTTCATTACAAACAGGAATTGCATAACTTATTTTCATAGGGGGAATATATGAATAAATTTTTAATTTTCCACAGGATTTTCAAACATTCCTATACATTCTAATGCGTCCATAAAATCTTTTTCTTCAAATTCTTTTATAGTATCCATATCCATTCTCCATTTATAATATTCTCCTTTTTTATTTGGTATTGGATATTTTTCTTTCTCTTCATCCTTAACAGGTACTGCTTGAACCGCAGCCCATTTCCAATTATCACCATTAGAACCATTAGCAAATACCATTCCTTTTTCTGGCTTATTAATTGTAGTAGGCATCCAAATTATTCCATCTTCATCCTCACCCATTAATTCTTTATATAAATTAGGAAGTAATTCCATTTGTTCTTCAAAAAATAACTCACCTTTTTTCATTAAAGAATTTGATTGAAAACCACAACCATAACAAAAATAATTTTTAATATTTTCGTTTACTTCAGTTACATAACATGCATCTGATCCACATCTTTTACATTCTGTTAAACTATCTGCGTTCATTTTTTATTTTTTTATTATAGCAACTTGCCAATTTTGGAATATTAATTCATAATCGTCTTTATATAATGAAAGGAAAAAATCTATTCCTTCTTTAGGCCTTTCCTCTAATGGAGGGTTTATTCCCCACCCATAATCATCCATATACAAAATTCCATTTTCTTTTAGTAACTGCCAGCAATTAACTATTTGGAAAATAGTAGTTTTACTATCTTTTCCCCCATCAACATAAATTAAATCATATTTATTTTCTTCAACTAATAGTTTAGGTAAACTTGTAAAAAAATTTTCTTCTATATATTTTAATTTATTATTATTACATATCTGTATATTTTGTTTTAATATTTCCTTTTGTGGGTTTAATTCAAAATCTACCGTAGTTATTCTACTATCTTTATGTTTACAAAAATTTTCAAGCATAAAAATAGCAGATCTACCTTCATAAGCTCCTAATTCTAAGATATTAACAGGTTTATTTAAATCTAAACGATTTTTAATAGGGGGGAAATTATAATATTGAAGATGATCAACAGTAAAAGTATACATTTTTTCTTCTATAGAGTTATTTACATTCATGCTTCTACTTTTTTAAGTTTTGGCAATTTAAGTTTAGGTAATTCTAAGGGGACACTTTTTGGAAAAATAGGAAGTGATTCTGTTAATATTGAATCAATATCAGATTTCATTTTTTCAAATGAAAAATTTTCTCTACTTACATATCCTTGTCTATTAGCTAAATTTTTATACTTTTTATAGTTATCAAATACATCATTTAAGAAAAAACCTACATTGCCTAAGTCAACATCAAACCATTTAGATCCTTCTACTATCCATTCATTTCTAGCTGATGGGTGGACATCATTTAATTTTCCTCCACATAAGCATGTAAATTCTTGGCTTAAAAAATCTATATGACCTGACCAATTAGTACTAATAATAGGTTTATTTACTAAACTAAACTCTAATAGAGGTCTACCATAGCCTTCTCCTTTTGTTAAGTTAACCATTGCCTTTACTTTAGGATGGTTATATAATTCACTTATTTCTTCGTTAGTAAACTCTCCATGAAGTAAATATATATTTGGTAATTTTTTAGAAGGGACTGTCTTTTTTATTTCATGAATCTTTTTTAATATCTCTCTTCTATCCATATATGAAGAACCAGCACCACTACATTTCATAATAAGGGCAGGTACTTTTTTCTTATTTTTAAAATTTTCTAAAAAGGCTTTAACCATTAAACCTACATTTTTTCTATCATGTCCTAAACCTCCTTGCATCCAATGTCCTACAAACAAATAAGCAAAACTCTCAGGGATTGAATTTATATCCTCATACAAATCTTCACTATTAAATTCTTTATGAGGTTTATATAACTCTAAATCAGCCCCTTCAATTAATACTTTTATTGGTTTTATTGATTTTAATTCAAATTCTTGACCATTTGGTTGTTTTCCTTTGAAGGTAGCATGATCAAATACATCTTTTGAATGTTTGGAAGAAACTAAATTCAAATCCATTTTGTTTAATCCCTCAATCCATTTTGGATTTGGGACTGTAGTTTCAATTCCTGCAGTTAAACCTATATTATATTTTCCTATTGGGTTAAATTCACTAGGGATAGTATGTTGACACCATATATCAGGTTGTTCATTTAATTGGTTACCTTCAACAAAATGTTTTCTTAAAAATTCCCATTCTGGGTTATCATCAATAAAACCCCAAGGACAATTCCCCCACATTTGAGGTAATATTTTAACTTCATATTTATCTAATTCTATTAAAGCTCTAACAAAATCTCTTGCTCTGGCTCCATACCCACTGTAAGTATCAATTGGGCAACTTATGTAAAATGTATTCTTCATTAATAAACTAAATTATGGTTTAATGTTCTTGTTTTGTATTCGCTACTATCTAAAAATTCATACCTTTCTCTAGGTTCCCAAGTATTAAATAACTTATCAGTATATTCAATAAATCTTTTACCTTGATATTCTGAGGTAAATCCTGCTTCTTCTGATATAGCCCATTCTCTTCCTTTTTCTCCTTTTGATTTTCTATCTTCAGGTGATAAATTATACACTTCTTTAATTCTATCAGCAGCATCTTCGGGTTTACATCTATCATCCCAAATATATGGCGTTATAGGCGAACCTTGAAGCGATCTACACGCAGGATATACTGGAAATGCCCATTCACCGTGAGATTTATATTTACCTGTGTTATTCGAAGGTACTTGCGGAGAAGGTGTAAACCATTTCCCATCTTCATCAATAAATCTCATTTGATCTTGCATTCCTCCTGTAACATTAGCTATAATAGGAGTACCTGTTAACAAACTTTCAGTTAATGCTAATCCCCACCCTTCATTAGAAGTAAGTAAAATAGTAACATCAGACATATTATATAAAGCAGACATTTGTTCTGGTGATAAACGACCATCGACAAAACGGATGTTTTTATTCCAATCTTCTCCAAATAGATATTCACATACTGCTACTAAATCAGTTCCATTGTTATCTGACATTTGAGTTTTAAGTACAAAACAACATTTTTCTGCTTCTTCTTTAGGTAAACTGTCTAAAAACATTTTATAAGCCCATATAGTATCAGATATTTGTTTTCTTCTAATATTTCTAGAATTAAAAAATAATACGAAATCAAATTGATCATTTTGGAATATCTGTTTTTTCATTTCAGATAATATCTTGTTATCTTGAGATAAAGGTGTAAATATATCTTCATTAAGACCATGAGGTAAATATTCTATAACTTTATCTTTTGCTTTATCTCCTAAAACAATTTTATTTATATTAACTGTTTGTTTTGAAATTCCATATAAAGCATCACATGATTCATAAAAATTTTCATTATATTGAGGTGCAGGGTAATCATCCCAAATATTAAGATACATAATAGGAATTTCTTTTCTTATTTCATTTTCAATTTGAAATGCCCACATAAAATATCTTGGGTCTGTAATGAATAAGATAGCATCTGGTTTTTCTTTCTTCATTAATTCTCTTAAAATTCTAGAATCCCCATACCCATCTGTTGGATATAAAGTTACTGATGCATCTTTAATGTTGTATTCTTTATCAAGTGAATCTCCTAATTCTATTATTTTCCCTTTATCTGGGTGTTTTACAGCACCTGCTATTTGACACCAGTTATAATGATGGCATGTTTTTAAGACTATTTCTTTCCCAACATGAGCTATACCAGAATGAACTCTAATATCATCGCATAATAAAAGTATTTTTTTCCTTTTATCTTTTTCTATAAAACCTTCTTTTATCATATACTTATATTTTTTCTAATTCTAAATTTGTGTGGTTGCTGATCTGTTTCCTAAATTCTTCATCTGTGAGATATAGATAAATTGCACGATCTGAAAGTTTTTGAAATGAAAACTTCCTCCTCACACATTGAATTTTAAATTCTTCAAATAAATCACTTTTTACTTTTACACTTGTTAGTGTCATATCTTTATTAGCCATTTTTTATATTTTTATATTTGTACATACGTATTATAAGACTCTGTTCTTTGTACCAGGACATAAATCTCCCCCATGATAAGGACAAAACCTACAGTTGTTGGGATTTGCCAAACTAGGTTTATAAGCTTTTTGGTTATATTCATTCCCAACAAATACATCTCTTATAAAATCATTTAATACATTTGTAGCTTTGTTAATTGTTGTTTTTCCATGAGAAGGAATAAATTTTTGTATTCTTTTTTGAGGATATTCCCCATCTTCATAAACTTTTCTTCTAACTATGAAAAACTCAATATCAATATCTTTTTCTGGTATTCCAAACTGTTCTGCAAAAAACTTTTTATATAATACTAATTGGTAATGTTTAATAGCATTTTTATTAGATAATGCCCATTTACCCCACCCATTTGTTGATGTTTTAATGTCGTATATTGTAAATCTATTTAATGTTTCATTATACATTACAACATCAAGGTATCCTTGAAATTTAACCTTAGAAAACATTTTATTTGGGTTTACTATAATAGGAATTTCACATCCTACTAAATAAGTTCTTTTTTTAGAAAAGGTTTTTCCCTTATGTTTTTTAAAGTAATTAATTATATTTTCTCCATCCTGGTAGAATTCTTGTAATTCTCCATCTTTAAAGAAATGGGTATTGTTGTTTTTTTTATAATCATCTAAATAATGTTCTTTTAGTTGGGATTTAAAGAAACTTAAAATATCTACTCTATCAGCCGCGGCACCACTTTCTTTATACATTATGTCTAGGTAATGTTGAAGGGCTTCATGTAGTGCTTTACCAAACACAGCATGCATACTAGGTGTATATATTTTATGACCATCTCTATATTGTAAGGCCCACCTATGAGCACAACTATCATACATTGAAAGTTGGGAAAATGATATATTCTTTTCTACAGCATAGTTAATTGCCTTAGGAACATAACTTTGAATTTCTTTTACTATTTTAGGAACCTTTCTCACTTATTTTTTCCATTTATCACGTCCAACTAATAAACCAATTATACCATAATTAGCTACATCTAGAAACGTGTCTTCCATTCCTTCACCTTTTACAAAACTTTTCCCATTTACCAATAAATTTCTTAGTCTGGATACTTTATCAGTTAGTCTAATTGCTAATCCAGTTAATGAAAATTTTTTATCATTGTCTTTAGTTAAATCCCCACCTAATGAGATATTTTGTAAACCATAATCCATATGCTTACGAGCAAAGGTTTCATACATTTCATCTTGAATTTTTTTAAATTCTTTTGATAATTCAGGATACTCTTCTTCAAAAATGTGTAATACTTCAAAATCATACCCTATACAAGGTGATACTGGTTTTTTCATATTAATTCTTTAGTGGTAAAATACTTTTCTATTGCTTCTAACCTATCATCAGCTTCAGCTAGTAAATTTAATGCTTCAGTTGCATCTGCTAAAAAATCATTTGCTGTGTGATCACCTATTCCAACTGCTTGATTTTCTAGTAAATCTAAAGCCATTAATGCCTTTTCTTTATCAGCTAACGCCTGGGATTTTAATGCTGCTATAACTTTACTTTTTTTCATGTTTTCATTACGTTTTGATATGCTTGCTCGTATTGCTGCTCTAATGTAAATTTTGGGTTCTTATCTCTTACTTTTTTTATTTCTTCAAACATTTGTTGTCTTTTTCCATGTTCTTCAGCACTATAAAGTAATTCTTCCAATTTGCTCATTTAGATATTTTTTTAATTTCTTTATCATCTACCCCCATTTCAAATAATATAAGTTTTATCTCTTCTAGGGGTAGGATATGAATATAATGATTTGCTTCTGCTAATCCACATTTAAAATACCTAGATATATGTTCTTTTAATTCTTGTTTATATGTTTTATTTTGGTTTTTAATATATTTTAACCAAATTTTTTTCTTAGGAATAAGTTGTCTATAAATGTTATATATTTGTTTCTTACTTTGTGGGTTAAGTTTTTGGACATAGTTTACTATCTCAACATAACCCACATGCATTGACAAATAACGATGCATCATATAAGAATTCCACTTTTCCCAAGATTCTTCAGGGATATCCTTAACTGGTCTTTTAGTTAATGTAACTTCATTCAGCCAATCAAAGATATTTCTCACAATATTTGATCCTTAAATTCTTCTCTCAATTCTTTAGGAAGTGTTTGTTCTAATACTTTACCTGTTTCTGGGTCATAAAATACAGGGATTGGTAAAATGGCGTCTTCACTTGCACCTACTACGAATTTAGATACTTGTCTAAGAATTACTCCTTGTTGAAATATTTTGTTTCCTTTTGGAGTTTCAATTGATGTAGTGTTTTTTAAATCTACATTTGGGGCCGCTTGGGTTTGATTTTGATTCATGGTTTTTTATTTATTTTATTTCTATTATTTTGGCTATTGCTGCCATTATGTTTATTTCTTTATCTATTCTAAACTGAGAATGATATGAGTATTCATTTAAATATATTGTAACTAATCCTTCATTTCCTGAAGCATAAATACTAGATTTATCATAAAGGAATCTATATAATTCCTCAAAATCTTTAACATTTGAGTTTAATATAATTTGTCTAATAGTTCTCCAATTAGGTTTTGATTTTTTTAATTCATCTAAAACTTCATTCATATAATTATTTGAAACTATTATTGATTTATCTAATACTAATTTTTTATCCTTAATTGATAATTGAATAGTATTTAACATTTTTCTTATGTCTGGGTAATGAGTGTTAACTATATCTACAAGGGCTTCTACATTCCATCCTTCTCCTATCTCTTCAATTAAAATTTTATTTAAATGTTTTGCTACTTCTTGTTTACTTGGAGGTATTATCTTTAATACTTGACATCTAGATTGTAACGGATCAATTATTCTTTCTACATAATTACACGTCATAATAAAACGTGTTGTCCTTGAAAATTTTTCAATTACATTTCTTAATGACGCTTGCGCTTGAATTGTAAGAAAATCTGCCTCGTCGAGTATGACAACCTTGATCTGTCGAAACGAAGCAGCACTTGAGAAGTTTGTGACTTTATCCCTAATAGTTTCGATACCTCGTTCATCAGAAGCGTTAATGTATAAGTAATCGCAGTCCAAATTATTAACGATAAGTTTTGCAAGAGTAGTTTTACCTGTACCAGCGGGACCATAAAAAATGAAATTTTGTATATCATCTTGATCTAAATAACTTTGTATTTGTTTTTTAATATGTTCATTACCAACATATTCATTTAATGTTTTTGAACGGTAACGCTCCACTAGTAATCCGTGATCTTTATTCATAATGTAAATATACGAAAATGAGTTTTAATATCCAAATTATAATCCCTGTTGAAATTCCCCATATAAAGAGAATGTTTTAGGTTCTTCTATCTTGATTTCTTCTTCAGAAGTTTTAATTGCATATAACTTGCTATTTAAAGGAGCTAATCTATACTCACCTTTAAATTTAGTTTGTTGGTGAAAAGCTTCTAAAGTATCTGTTAATGTTTTAAATACTTCTTTTTTAGGATCACCAACAAGTACCCACTGATCTCCAGGTGGTACTCTTTTGGCAATCAATTCATTGTGTTCAACTGTTTTCGTACTCATTAGAACATTCCGTTTAATTGTGGTTGGTTATTTTCTGATTCTTCTTCTACAACAACACACTCAGTTAATAATACAGTTCCTGCTACTGCAGCTGCATTTTCGAGTGCTGTTCTAGTTACTTTAAGTGGATCAATAATTCCATTTTCTTTGAAATCTACTACTTTATCTTGTTTAATATCATATCCTTTCCACTCACCATCTGTAGATATTTCCTTATCTAAAAATTCTATTTTATCTTGGGAAATTCCTGCATTTTCTAAAATTTGCTTGAATGGTTTTTTACATGCTAAACGTACAATTTCGGATCCAATGCTATCAGCTGCTATAACTTTCCTTGCTTGAGCTAAAGCTACTCCCCCTCCAGGTATTACCCCTTCACTTAAAGCTGCTTGTGTAGCATTAAGAGCATCATCAACTCTATCTTTTTTCTCATTCATTTCAGTTTCATTAAATCCACCTACATGAATAATAGAAACCCCTCCTACCATTTTAGCTAAACGATTTTGTAATTGTTCAGTTTCAAATGGAGTTGTTGAGTTATCTATTTGGTTTGTTAATTCATCTACTCTTTTATTTATAGATTCTTCTGTACCTTTACCATCAACAATTGTAGTTTTAGATTTAGAAATAGTTACGGCACGAGCTTCACCAAACCAATCCCAACTAAATTTGTCTAGTTTCATTCCTTTATCTTTATCAAATACTACTCCATTTGTTAACGTAGCAATATCTTCTAAAATAAGTTTTCTTCTATCACCGAAATCAGGTGCTTTTATAGCACATACTTTTAATGTACCTCTAGCTTTATTTACAATTAAAGTAGCTAAAGCTTCATTATCAAT
>MDTC01142593.1_pt1 | contig 20323 bp, 21 predicted proteins | sample 811181 | NCBI WGS metagenome assembly MDTC01 (sample SAMN05326644, study PRJNA326480) | marine metagenome | isolation source: seawater | place: Pacific Ocean: North | collected 2011 | reverse complement strand
GAAGACAGAGCTCTGTTGGCCTGTGATCTTTACGATCTGATCTGGCGTATGGCCAGCAATAACTACAACGATAGTTGCAAAAGCGACCAAGAAGCCAACTAACAGTAAAAAGATCTCTGTATAAAAGCGTCCTTTGGCCGACTTTAATAATGTCGTCAAACGGTATTTTTGAAAAATCATAATTACTCCATTTTAAATCTTCGTTCATAATTTATTATACTATACCTACTAGGAAGTGTCAATTAAATATCTTTAAAAATATCTTTCATTTCAGGAAATGTATCTGCAAATGTTATACCACGTTGCTTATCACAAAGTCCTAAAAATTCTTGCATTTCAGGTAAGCGCCTACTCCAATCTTCGCTATCTGCGAAACTTAATATTCCCTCTAACCGTTTGATTCCGTATTCTGCACTACGCCATTGATCATAACTAATTTTACCCTTATGCCAACTAGGCACACCCAGTTCCCAATTCTTTTCCCACCAAGGATACCAATTTTCGTATTTCCTATGGCATTCTTTTTTAAACCATTCTGGCAATACTTTTACATTTAGATGCCCAGGCCAATAAACAAAATGTTGACTAATACCTCCTGCACCAAAAGGCCACATGTTAATTTTTTTAAAATTTTGTTCGAGTTTCCATTGAATTAGATCTGGCAAATAGTATATATTCAACGCCTGTACTGCACATGCAATAGTAACTTCTACATTATTAGTTGTTTCGTTATCTAACCTATGAAAAGTGTTGACTTGGTTTGCCCAATCACTTGGATACCTAATATAATCATTCATTTCTTTAATACTGTCAATACTATAGTGAAAACGTACTAATTTAAAATGACTCCATAGTTCAAATAAATCATCACGCCATTCTACTCCATTAGAATTATATCTCAACTCTAAATCTTTTGCATATCCCATTTTGATTGCATGTTCTAATATTTCATAATGTTCTTCAATAATTAAACTTTCACCTCCTGCAAAATATATTTGTTGCATACTAGGCATTTGTTCATAAAATTGTTTCCAAAATATAGGATTTTGTTTATGCCAATTATAGCTACTACCGTTGGTAGATCCTTTATCTTTCCATTGCATTATTTCTTTTAAAGATTCATTTTTAACAGCAGGAAAAATCTTTTTATAATCTTTTATCCATCCACTGCTGTCATGTGGACTACACATAACACATGCTAGTTGACATTTGGTTCCAAACCGTAAATCTATATACGCAAGATTAGGAGGCACTTGTCCGTCTGGTTGTGTATCAGCTAATATTTTATCAAGATCTACACGTTGACTCCAGTAATGTGTTTCCCATTGTCTTTTACTTCTATGTCCTGCGGCTTCTTCTTTGTAACATTTTAAACAACTCGGAGGTTGTTCACCGTTTAACATTTGTAAACGGACGTTTTTCATATAATCGCTATTCCAAGCACTTTCAAAATCACTAACATTTAAATTGTTAGGTTTCCCATCAGAAGTTTTTAAAATACCGACTTGGCCGCCATGTGCTTTGTCGTTTGTTGCACCTACTGAACTTGCGTTAGCTGTGCAACATACTCGCATGCTTCCATCAGGACGTGTGCTTAAATGTACCCAGGGTAATAAACAAAATGTATCTGAAGGGTATTTAGTTGTCACAAAATAACTCCTCGTATTGTGGTACAATGTTTAAAATATTTTGATTACGCAATATATCTAATTCTTTTGTATAGGTAACAAAATTTTCGAGCTTGTTCTCTTCGTCTTTTGCTAACATATACTTACTTATACTGTCCAGTATTGCGTGAGATCGTGTACTGATTTTTTCATCTTTAAAATTATTTTTTTGTTTCCAAACTTCGTAATGATTTAAAATATCATTTTTAATATTTTTTGGTAAAACTCTTACACTACTATACCAGGGCTTATGACACACATGATGCGTTAGTATTTTTGTTTTGCCAGAATTTATTTTTTTAAAATTTTGATTTACAATCCATTCAATGAATTCTGTAATATGATATACATTTATATTTGTGATTGTACAGGCTATCCAAGCAGAAATGTTATCTGGCATAGAGTCTAATAGTTTCATATTTTTTTCTATAGCTTTCCATTTAGCAGGATACCTCTGGTATTCTAAAACATCGCCTATGCCGTCTATACTTGCTCCTACTCTTATATTTTTAAACTTTTCCCATAGAGGTAAAACTTTTGGAGGTATATTAGTCAAATTGGTATTGTATTCAATTACAATATTTTTTGCTACATTTGCATCTATACATTTTTGTAAGAATTCATAATGCCTTTCTATCATTAAGGGCTCTCCGCCGGCCATATAAACATGTTCTATGTTTTTTAAATTAGATTCTATATGATTCCAAAATTTTGTGCTGTAGTGCCAGTCATAAGCATCAGTCACCCATCTACCTTTTTTATTTTTTTCTAATTTTACTTTTCCATGTGTGTCTTCCCATTCAGTACCATACATTTTTGCCCAATCTTTGTACCATGTATGACTATCTTCGGGACCACACATTCTACAAGCTAAATTGCACAAATTGCCAAAACGTAAATCATAATATACCAATGGATACTTTTCATCATCTATTGTTCCGTCTGCGTCAGTAAATTCCTTAGCCTGATGTAGATTTAAATTCCAAGCTTCATTTTCATAAATTCTTCTGCTTCGTAATCCACTTTCTTCTTCTTGTTTACACCTCATACATTCATTAGGCCACTTTCCTTCTAACATGTCTTTTCTAACATTTTTAATAAGTTTTGCGTTTCTAGCTTTTTTAAGATCATCTGTCCCTGCATTGTAAGGACTACCATCTTCTTTAAACAATGTGCCTCTACTAAGTGTCATATTCATTTGACAGCATACACGGACAGTACCGTTGTTTTGGACAGCTTGAAAGTTCCAAGGAATTGGACAAAATGTATTAGGCATCCCAATACTCCGTAAATTCTGGATAATAGTCTAGTATATTTGTTTTATGATAGGTATCTTGAATTTTTGCAAATTCAATAAAACTTTTCCATCCAGGATCATATTCGTCTCTTGAATTCATATATTTTATCATTTTTCCGCCTACTTTAGGCAAACGTCGTTTGTAATAATCTTTAAATTTTTCACTTATATCTTGAGAGTCTATAAATGAATCAAGTTGATTACAGAATTGATCCCATTCAATTGTAGCTTTGTCTTTGATAGCTTTTGGCAAAACCCTAGGATTAAGTGGGCTAGGATATTGTACAATACTAGTATGCACTCCTGTACGTAATGATACATAATATTTGAAAACATCAACTAATCTCGTTATGTTTAGAACACTTGTAGTACAAGTTGATTGCAAATTTATATTATGTAATTCTTGTAAAGCAGTTTTAATATTTTTTTCAACTTTATCTATTTTTCCGTACACTCTAACATAAGGATATATATCAGGACAAGCATCTAAACTTACTAATACTCCAACCTTTTTAAATTTTTTCCATAAAGGAAGTATACTTTTACCTGCATATTCTAAAGTTGTAAAATTTGAATTGTAATTAAGAATAATATTTTCTGCATATGGTTCTAAATTTTTTAAAAAATCATAATGTTTCGTATGATATAAAGGTTCTCCTCCTGTAATTAATATTTCTTGCAAACTTGGAGCAAGTAACTCTATTTCGTTTACTATATTTTCCGTCAAACTAATGTGTGTAGTTTCTCTGCGTTTGCCTCCCGAAGCTTCTTGCATGCTAGGCATTTTTTTCACAGCTTTTTCCCAGAGACTACTATATACAGGACTACAATGTCTACACATCAAATTACATATGTTATCAAATCTAACTTCTATACTTTTTAAATTATTAACAGGATAACTGTAATCCTCTTTTATATTTTGTCTTACATACTTTTCTAAATTAATTGTATTATCTGTATTGCTTCCCATTGCTCCGTCAGCAAAATTAATTTTTTCATTTTCAAATTTCCAATTTGTTAAACATTGTTGTCTGGTGCTTTCTATATTTGCATTCTCTGTATCCCAACAACTTCTACATCCTTCTGGTCTTTCTCCATTTAGCAAAGCTCTTCTAAGTTCCTTGGTTTCGTTACTGTTGAAAATTTGTAAAAGGCTATCATGTGTGCTATTTCCTAAATCACCTTGAGCTCTCCAACAGGCTGTGACTCTTCCCTCTTGTTTTAAATTTTGATGCACAAACGGCATAATGCAAAATGTGTTACTTCTTTCCATAATCGTCCCACACACAATCTTCTAAATAGTTGTACAAATTTGGAATATAGTCTCGTAATCTTTGTTTACGTAATTCATCTAAATCTCGTATAAATGTAACAAATTTAGCATCTACACCTTTCTTTTCATTTTTCAGTTCATTTTTAATTTTTGTATACATTCTGTTTACTGTATGATGTCTTGCTCCCCACTCTATATCATTATTATCAGGGAAAGAACTTACGTACTTTTTAAACAAGTCATCTAAATAATTTAATGCTTTTGGCTTATCTGCAACATTTCTAAAATTAACATATTCTGGAAACACCGCTGTAGAAATTTTCATATCCTTTAATTTGACAGTCAATCCTCTTGCTATTCTATATTCTGCATATTTGTCTGCCAATTCAAATGCATCGAACATATTATATATAGATATAGTAGGTGATAATATAGCTCGTACACCTTTATTGTCTTTTTCATAATCCAACCATGCAAGTAAACTGCCATGCACAGTATTCCATTTTGACTTGTGCCTTAAATAATCATTTATTTTGCCAAAGCCATCTATAGACATGCAAATCTGTAATCCTTTAAATTTGCCTAATCTATCTAGTATTTTTTTCTTTGGTATCCAACTGCAATTTGTAAATATTTCTAAAGTAATATTTTTTGCAATATCTGCATTAATTAATATATCAATAAAATTTACAAATTTAGGATGCAACATAGGTTCACCTCCTGTAAATTTAATTTGTTTTAATTCTGACAATTCTTCAGCTTGCCAATTATATTCCACATCAGTGACTTTTTTCCAAGGTCTTCGATCGGCATAACCTCTTTTTTCATATAATTGTACATCATCTTCATACCAATTAGTGGACAGTTCTGAATTACATGTCCTACAGGCCAAATTACAGTAATTTCCAAATGCAACTTCTAAATATCTTAATTTAATATCATTGTTTTTTATAATATTTTCTGAATCGTAATCTTCCCATTCTCCCATTCGCATGCTATGTCCTTGCCTGGCTTCTTCTCTATAGCACTTACTACATCCTGGAATTGGTTCTCCTTTAAGCATTTTATCTCTAATATTTTTATATGGATCGCTATTTAATATTTCTGTAGGAGTTTTAAAATCAATTACATTTACTTCTTTAATATCTTTATGTTCAGGCAAGTAATGTTGAAATCTACAACAAGGTTTAGCTTCACTGTTTGGTTTGACTGATGTATGTATCCAAGGTAAAATACAAATAGATTTATTTTGTTGCAATATTTTAGGTATTTTTTTTGTGCTATACGACATATTCTACAAACCTTTTATCTAGATTTACAAATGATGTTTTTCTAATACCATCTAATTTATTATTATATTCTTTAAAGTAATCAAATGCTTTTTCGTCAAATTTTACAGAATCTAATAAACTCAATATATCACTTATGTCATAATTATTTTTTTGACTCCAATCTTGCAATGATTTGATTGCACTTTTCATATGATTAGGTAACACACTACTCATTTCAGTATTATATCCTTCACTTAATTCATAAAAAGTTTCAAATTCATAATTCATATTTTTTAATGTAGCAAACCAATCTAGTAAATCAGATAGATGAAATACATTGTAAGGCATTAGTACAATGTTAAATCCATATATTTTTGCCATATCTTTTTCAAATATTTCTTCAATAATTTTTTTTGTTTTTTTCCAATTTGCATTTGTACGGATATATTCATAAGCATTGCCAACTGCATCAACACTAAACACAATATGTATATCTTTAAATTTTTCCATTATATTACGAAATCTTTTATTTAAATTGGTGCCGTTCGTAGTAAATCTAAGTGCTGGCAATGTATCATAATGATCAATTATTTCTTCTAAAAAGTCTAATACTAACGGATCGAGTGTAGGTTCTCCCCCCAAAATTTTTATCTGTTTCAATTGTATATTATTTGTAAAATTTTTAAACAAATCAAAGTTCTTTACTACTTTTTCTGGTGCAGAAAACCATTTTTGCATTTCTGGATTTTCTTGGAATTCTTTTGTAATTTGACTACTAGCATTTGGTACACACATTCTACATTTTAAATTACACAAGTTACTGGGTCTATAATCTAAGAACAAAGGTCCTTTTGTAGTATTACCATGTTGAATATCTAACTCAACATCTACTTTAGACATATGCTTGTCCCATATCCATGTTTCGCTTTTCAACCCTTTAGCAGATTTATTTTTACAAAAAGAACATGCATCTGGCCATTTTCCTGCAAGCAAATCTTTTCTTATTTTTTGTAACTCTTCACTTTGCCAATAATCTACTGGATCTAAATCCTTATAGGTATCTTTTTTTGCAACACAACAAGGTGCAAATTGCTCATATCCTGTGGCATACATTCCGATAAAAGGAGCATAGCATAATGGTTTATCTTGGATCATACTTGTCTAATTCCATTTCTTGAAAATTGTGTTTCCAACTAATCTTTCTTGCAGTATCCAAATCATCTAGATAATTCATAAATGTATGGCCGTGCTCTCCCCATAAATCTTTTTCCATCATATGATTAACATAAAAAGGATAATCTTCTAAGTCTCTTTCTTTAAAATTGTAATTAGCAATTTTATTTTTAATTTTATTTTTTAATTCAAGTGGTAAAACCTGAGCACTCATGTGAATTGGCCATTCAACATGGTTGCAGAATAAAAATTTAATGTTAGGAAATTCTTTTCTAATTATATCATAAGTTTCTATAAGGTAAAACATACTTACATTACTGCAAGTCCATTGCACTCCTATATCAAAATTACTTTTGCCTGCAACAAAATTATCAATAACCTTTAGCTGTTTTGTAAACGTTTCCCATTTTATAGGAAATCTAAAATATTCTCCCGCTCTTTCTAAAGCATCTATACTAAGTCTCATAACAATATGTTTGAATTTACTTAATTGTTGCAATCTATTTTCATTTATAAGTGTCCCATTTGATACGTATGCAAGATGCACATTTTTTGCATGTTCAGTTTCTGACAAATCTTTTAAAAATTCATTGTGTCGTTTATTAGCAAAACTTTCTCCTCCTAAAAAATTATATCTTTTTGTTTCATGCCATTTACTACGTAAGTGATTCCAAAAATCATATTCATTCTCAATCCATTTATTATCTATATTATAGTTTTCCGTGTTCGGATACTTGTCTAAAAGCAATTTATCTTCCTGCCATTTACTACTTGCTCCTGTACCACAATGAATACATTTTAAATTACATATCATACCTGTGCGTACATCTATATGTGGAGGGTCATAAGGTACGCTACCATCTTCTTTTGTTTGATCAATTAGATGTTTGTATTCATCAAACCAAAAACCATTTTCGTCTTGTCTTTTGCTTACTCCTTTTAGCTTTTCTACATACTCGCAACGACTACAGTTTTCTGGCCATTTTCCTGCTAGAAAATCTTTTCTTATACTTTTAAAATAGTCACTATTCCATTCTGCAGACAACGTACTATCTTTGAGCTTTGTAGGAGTTTTTACACTGCTATACCCACAGACTCTAGGTCTGCCGAACGTGTTTGTGCTAAAATTTATCCAAGGCAAAATACACGGCTTCATTATTGTATTTATATGCGTATTTTACCAATAAATATTATCATGAGAGACAGTACAGATAGAAAGTACACAAAAGAATGGTTGCAACATACTAGACCGCAACCTATGTATGATAATGATATCAACAAATTTTATGATAATTTCTATCAAAAAAATCCTGTACACACAAGTAATTTAGATGAAATTTTTAAAAATAAATTTGTTAATTGGCTTAAAAATCACACTTTAAGCAAATTTAAAGGCATAGAAGCATTTGACAGATTAGATATTATAAACGGTTGTACACAATACATAGACGATTTATATCAAAGATGCGGTGACTTACAAATATTTGAAAACGATTACAAGTATCATTGGAGATTAAATAATCAGCTAGTATATAGTAATTTAAATAATCTACAAAAATCAAAGGAATTATTAATTAGTATGCCCTTTCCATATTTCGGCGATATACATCCTTCGATGAATGATATTTTAGATAAATGTAATAGCTTAAAAATACCTGTGCATATTGACGGAGCTTGGATTAGCTGTATTAGAGACATAGAATTTAATTTTGATCACCCTGCTGTTGAAACTTTTGGAGTTAGTTTAAGCAAAGGCGGAATGGGCGGAAACAGAATAGGAGTTAGATTTTCACGAAATAAACCTACTGGTGCTGTTACAATTATGAACGATTTCAACATGAATAGTCAAGCATTAGTAAGTATGGGGATAAATTTTATAGATAATTTTGGCACTGAATACTTTTGGAAAAAATATGATAGTGAATATCAAAAAGTTATAAAAGATTTTGATTTGCTTGCAACAAAAGCAATACATTTAGCTAAAACAAAACAAGGAAAACCAGTAGGAGTGCGTCCTTTATTGCGGGCTTTAAAACGTTAATGTTTCATGATTTCCTATAGGATTTGCATTTCTCTTTTTAACACTGCAAGTTTCGGTACAACGTATTAATCTATCTTTACATTTTACTCCATGTTCTCTACTTTTCCAACTGTCTACTAAATCTGCAGAATAAAAATCTGAGTTTAATATTTCACTAAAAGTTCTATAATAAATATTATTCCAGTTTTTTCCGTAATTATCTATGAATCTTTGTCTATATTGTGGTGCATGTACTAAAGGAGACCAATTAGCATTCATTAAAAAACAACATGGCCAAACTTCTCCATTATGACCTATAAAATAATATTTTTCTTCTTGTGCGAAACAATTTATTTCTAAATTTGCTATAGGATTAACTTTTTCTGCCCTTGCTCGCCAATAATGTTTTAATTTAGTATATTTTTTGGGAGACGTTGTTTCAAATATTTTTTTTGCTTCCTCAGAACTAGGTGACCAGGATCTGTCATGCCTGTACTTAAAGGCATCGAATCCCATCTTTCTTGCTAGTTTTCTAGCAAGAGCTACTTGATGTTTATTCCAATCAAAAACAATGTATTGCCACCATGCTCGACCTCCAGCATCTATAAATGCTTGAGCGTTTTCCATTATTTTTTCCCAATTAGATCCTCTTCTATATAAATGATTTGTATCATGTAATCCGTCAATACTAAATTTTACCATGGAATGTGGATTCTTTTTTGTTAGATAGGCTATTTCTTTCCAGTAATCTGGTGTTCTAAGACTTGCATTTGTATGAACTTGACATGATATTTGTTTTTCGTTTAACAATTCTAAATAATTTAAAAATTTAGGGTGCATTAAAGGATCATCTATTGTTCCACAAAATTCTACTTTCTTAAAATGGGTGCCCATTGGATCATCTAATACAGACTTAAACTTATCTATATCTAAAAATTTATTTTTTGGAATGTATTCATTAGGTTTAATGTCATATGTATCATTATCTACACGACAACAACCTGTGCAACACAAATTACAGTTGGAACTTATTTCTAATTGTATTGTTAACGGTTTAGCTAAGTAATGCATTATGAATTATTTATTTACTAAACTGTGCTGTAAACGGATCAAACTCTTTGCCGCACTTCATACTACATACTTTTAATTTGCCATCTGAACAACTTGACTTACCCCAACTAGATGCTATGTTATCAAATATACCAGTTTTGAAAACTGTGCGTAGCCCGTGTTTCTTAGCACTAATTGCATCTTTACCGCCTACAGCATCTATAAAATTCCAAATTTGTTCAATCTTAGGATCTTCATGCCACCACTTATACATACGTCCGGCTGTCCAACAACATGGTAGTGCTAAACCTTCAGCTGAAATAAAAAGTTCGTTATCTCTTTTTGATTTACAACTTATTTCAGCAAGGTCATAATAACTATTAATATCTCCAAATTTTTTAGTTGCATTCTTTGTAAATTTATTTAATTCTTTATTTTGATATTTTTTTTCTTTTGTTTCTTTAATTTTTGCAGTATTGGAACCTTTTTTACTTACTGCTTGGTGTTCTTGTTTTTTCTGCATATCTTTTGTAACAAATCTTGCAGATTTTTTTATTGTAAATCTTTCAACACCCCAAGAACTTGCTAGAGCTCTAGCTTCTTCAACTTGATGCTCGTTGTGTTCAAATATTAAGAAGTCCCAACGTGCTCTGCCTCCGGCAGATATAAATGCTTTCATGCTTCTTTCAACTGCATTCCAGTTTACACCTTGCCTATAAATGTGATTTGTATCTTTAAGACCATCAACACTAAAAATGACACTACCTTTTTTGCCAAATACTTTTGCAAGTTCTTTCCACCATTCTGCCTTTTTGGCACCAGCATTGGTATTCATACCAAGCCATATGTCTTCATTACAGTCTCTAAAGTAACGGAATATTTCTAAAGTATCTTTTGCTACAATAGGATCTCCTAGATTACCGCACATATACATAGTGTGTAGTTGTTTTATAAAACTAGGTTCAAATATACGTTTGCAATCATCGACACTGAGTTCACTCAAATCAATATGAGGATTTATGCCCTTTCCGTTCATGTTCCGGTCACACATAGGACAATTTGCTTGACAATTTTGTGTGTTTTCTAAATGAATAACACGAATGTCTTCATATCTATACATATGTAATATAATCTTTCATTGCTGGTTTAATGTGCCACTGTTCTTTGTCAAGATCTGATGTGCTAATTGATGATGTGTACTCTACATTTGTATATGGATTAATTTGTGTGTCTGATTCTTTATAATATCCAATTCCGAGAACAACACTAGGAGAACTATGGACATTAAATTTTTTGTGGAATTCATTTCTATCTTTATCATTAAAACATTTACAAAAACCTATGCTCAAGCCTTTAGATACTGCACTAAGAGCTGCTATTTGTAGAGATAAACCTATTTCTAAATTAGAAATTTTATGTAGCACATCTCTCTCATATGTTTCGTCATCTCTTTCAAAAAATAAAAGCACATAAGGAGCCAGCACTTGCGTATTAAAATGTGTATTAATTTTACCTTCAGGAGTTTCTTCGTCGCGAGCATGGCGGAAAAGCAAATCACGCAGTTCGGGATTAGACCAATCCATTACTTTTATTTCATAAGGCACTTTATTTTGTTTACTATTACAGTGTTTATGTATATCATCTAGTATACTATCTATATATTCTTTATCGACTTTTTTATCACTCCATGTGGCACACTGCTTTTTAGCTTCTAACATCTGTGTCCAATTATTATCAGGATAAGTAGTATCAGTGTAACCATTTTTAAAATTTTCTTTGATCACATCAAAACAATCTGTTACTTTTTGTTTATATAAAGTATCTATCTTGTATCTATCAAATAAATTATGAATTATATTTTCTGTAATACCATATGCTTGTATTTCTAAATCAACGCTTTGTAGACGTAATTTTCCACCTCTAAAATAATTTTTTATTACATACATTAATGATTTTTGATTATTGGATTCTAAACAATCTGCAATAGCTGTTAAAATATAATTTAAATCTCTGCTACATTTTTCACCTGGTATATCAGGGGATATATTTGACATTCCTGCCATAACTTGTTTTACTATTTTTGTTTTGTGTGTTCTCAATAAAGACACTGAATCCCAAGCCATGTTTAACATTTACTCCAATTATTAACAATAAATATTTACCAATACACTCCACGGTTAAAAAAACATATGGATATATACACCATTTATGCAGATCACACACTTGATACTAATGCTAAGACCTTTGCTATACGTATGAAAAAATTCCTAGATAAAATGGTAGATTTGGGAAGAATAGAAAGCTACAGGTTATCCCGCATGAAATTAGGTTTTAGATCTATGAATATGCCTGAATTTAGAATTGATATGCATTTTCAAAATATGCAACAATTAGATGATGCTATGTCTAGTGTAATAAGTAACGAAGAAAATATTGAAGATGAACATGTAGGATTTAATCATTTAGTGGATGTAAACACAATACAGCACTTTTTATATAGGGATTATCCAGATGAATAGAATAAACAGTTGGGACGAATTTCAGCCACTACAAGAACTTGTAGTAGGCGCATGTTACGATAGTGATTTTTTCAATGATGTAAAAAATATCAAAGCTAGGGACGCTTTAAAAAAAATAATAGATGACACAAATGAAGATTTAGAATACTTTATAAAAACTATGCAAAGTCATAATATTAAAGTATACAAACCTGATGTCAAAAAACTAGGTTATAAAAATAGTATTTTAGATTACGTAAACGTAAACGGCGAAATTGGCTACAAAAAAAATGTGGGCGATGATAAAGAAAAGAATGAGGACAATTTTTGGAATACTGGTGTAAGTCCTAGTTTAATACCTAATCCGCCTCTGCAACCGAGAGACGATTGTATAGTGATGGGAAATACACTTTTAGCTACGGATCCATGGACATTTGCAACAAGAAAGATGCTTCCTCAGTATGTTGAATGGTTTGGAATAGAAAATATAGACTGTGATATTAAAGACGGAAAATTTAAATTTGCTAGAAGTGACAGAAGTTTAAAAAACTTTCTTGGAAAAAATAACATAGAAGCAACACAAGATAATATTGAAAAATATAAAAATGATGAAGGTTATATGCTATCTTCTTTTTGCAGTCCTAATTTAACAAGGATTGGAAAAACTTGTTTAGTGGATACTTGGCAGGTGCCAAGTGTAGTTGAAGACTTTTTAGAAAAACAATATCCACAATTTAATTATAAAAAATTATCCATAGGCGGACATAATGATTCTGTGTTTAGTGTGATAAAACCAGGACTAGTGGTTGCAAGCAAAGATTTAGAACCGCACAAACATTTGTTTGAAGGCTGGGATATCATCTGGTTTGATGATCCTAATTGGGGTAAAGTACAACATTGGAAAGATCTAAAACATAAAAATCAAGGAAAATGGTGGGTACCTGAAGAAGAATCTAATGATGAATTTACATATTTTGTCGAAAGTTTTATATCTAACTGGACAGGTTACGTAGAAGAAACTATATTTGATGTCAATTGTTTAGTAATTGATAGTAAACATGTAGTAGTAAACACGGAAAATCCGCATTTACTTGAAAATCTGCGTAAGTATCAAATTGAACCTATAATTTGTCCGTTAAGACATAGATTTTTTTGGGACGGTGGCTGGCATTGCCTTACGTTAGATATAAAACGTAACGGTGATCAAGTTGACTATGGAATCTAAGATAAATGAATGGATTGTTAATAGATTAAGCATTAACCTGCCAGAGTTTAACAACCTACCTGCATGTCCTTTTGCTAAAGAAGCATTAGTAAACAATAAAATTCTAATACAAGAACTTGATAATAGACACGCATCTAGGTTAACTATGAAAGAATACTTTTTAGCAGAATTAGAAAATTACAGTTATCATTGGCCAAAAGGAAAAGAAGTAATTGTATTAGGCTGTAAACCAGAATTAATTTCAGGTGATGATTTAACCAATGCTGTAGAGATTGCATCTAGTAAATTTTTGACAGAAAGAGGATTCATAGCACTTGAAGATCACCCAGATGTGGTAGAAAAAGTCTTAGACTATAAACTAAATCAAGGAACTTATGCTTTGATACTTTTACAAGAAATGGAAAAACTTAACAAAGCAAGAAAAATTCTTTACAAAAAAGATTATTATAAAAATTGGTCTGATCAGTATTATCGTGAAGTAGTTGAACGTTAATTATAAAGGACCACAAACTTCATATCCGTCTATAGCTTTTTTATAATTGGCAGGTGGACCTAAAAAATAATTTTTATATCCTAAATTTTTATAGTATGCACATTCATGCTTTAGACTTTCGATTCCTAATTCTAATTCAGGTTTATGATAGGTCCATGCAAATTGATAACATTCAGCATTTTCTGAATCATATAAACCTATCATACTAAAGGCTTCCATTTTTCCATCGAAAAAATATCCTATAATATCATTATCAAAAAATTCTACATCAAATAATGGCATCACACTTGTAAACTTTTTGTAATTACAATATTGTTTATATATATTTTGTATATATTTTGAATCTATTTCTTCTTCACTAAGTAATTTTGCATAGCTTTGTATTTTATAATCTGTTTTTGCTAAATCTATTTTACAAAATTCTTGATGTATTGACATATCTTTTTCTCTTATTTTATATATTTGTATATTTCTATATCACTACCACAATTACAATATGATCTTCGACAAATTTGGGGAGCTTTGGGTAAGATATAACCTGTTTTTATGTTTCCTAAAAGTCCATGATGTTTACATTGGCTACCATATATATCTCCGTTTGCCTCCAGTGCAATATAGTCTATACCGGTTGCACACATCCAATCTCGAAATGAATTCTTCCTTGTACTTATAAGCTCTCGAACATTTACTTGCCTTTCATGATTGAATTGATCATAGCCCAATAAGTTATGTGAAAATTTAGCCTCCTGCTTTGGGTATATTAAATTATTGTATTTGTTTTTTTTACAAAATTGTAACATCTCCTCAGTGTATCCAGATAGTAAATCTCCACTACTATCACGCCAATTAGAAACTAATTTTGGTATAGCAATGCAGTTTAATTTATCCTTCTTAATTTTTTTAAAAACTTTCTTAGTATGTTTGAAATGCACAGGCAACATCATAAGCCATATTACTACACGATAACCTTTGTCTGATAAAATTTTTACCACTTCTATTATATGATTTATATCAGCGCCGCTAATAGGGTGATAAGTAATACCTACCTCTGATGTAGGAGCATCGTATCTTTTCCACCAGTTAATAGTCCTACTTCCATTAGTTGTATATGTGATAAGAGTTTTATCCCCTGTTTCATTAAGCTCTGTACAAAAATCCTTAAACTTTGGCCATAATGTTGGTTCACCTCCCATCATGTCAAATCGCAAAGGCTTATCTTGCCTAAATTCTTTTATTAATTTTAATATAGGAGAGTAATCTTTTAACCATCTATATGTTCCGTCATAGAAATCCGGAATACAATAGTCACAACTATAATTACAAAATGTATGGGCTACCCAAGTCATTGATTTAAAAGGTACATTTGTTTGCAGTTTTGTTAATTCAAAATCACTCATTTGTCTAATATCAACTTTACTTCTTTTCCGGGACCTACACGACTAGGTAAATCTCCGTATGTATTTACATACCATTCAATCACAGCTTTGTACCAGTCCTGACTATTATGATGTGCTTTTTTATTAAATTGATGTATATTATTATTGGTTGCTTGCATTGTTTGTAGTGCTCTAGCACTTTCTAATTGCAAACTTCTTAAATCAAGTTCGTCCTGCATTATATTCTACCAATAAGCATATACCTTGAATATCCTTGCAACTCTAATTCACCGCTATAGTAAACTTTACTCATAGGATATTTTTTGTTCATTTCATCTAAATTATGTATTGTATTTACGTGTTCTGGAATAGCATGAAGGTTGTTAGTTTGTATTACAAAAATTGGCTCTGTTGATTGTGGCTTTTGCCTATATTTTAGAAACCAATTTTCACTAAAATGTTCTGAACTTGTGTTAATAATTAAATCAGCTTCTGTCTTTTCATTTTTTGTGTCTGTAATAGGATATTCAAATCCTGTTCTATACAATGTTGACAAATTATTAACGTCTGCAATAGATGATTTTACATGATAATTTTCTATTAGCATATTGTTAAAAACTTTATCACTTACTTCATTGGCTTTTTTGTCAATATCAAATATTCGTATGTTTTTATAAACTATTTCTGCAATATCAAAATACAATCTTAATTGTCCAAACCATCCTGCATGTATGTGGACCATGTCAAAGTCTTTTTGTATTTTGCTTAGTTCTTTAACAAGCCAAATTTTACTCAGTACCTGTCCTTTACTAAAAGCATCTTGTAACGCTTTAGGATCATAACCAAGCCTATAGTATTTGTGAAAAATATCAAATATTTCGTTAGGAGCAAATTTTCTAAGTATGCTAATAAATTCAATCATTCCAGAATGATTTGTATTATCAATCACAGGATGGTTAGCATACATGCTTTGTTCCAAAAAATCAACAAACATTTTTGCTTTGTGATCTTTACAAAATTCAAAATATGCAGATAATCCTCTTACCCAATCAAGTGTAGATTCAATTTTGCTCATCAAACTTTTCCTTTAGCCAATCAAAATTGTTTATTAACCCCAGATCATTCCTCCTAGAAAGGCCAAACTCCATACCAGCGGCAGCACCTGCCAAAGCGTATTTGCCATATAATCTATCGTGTCCCACGGTTGTCCAAGTTTTAAGTCTTGCATTTGTTTCATCCTCCTTCTGTCTATCAATAACCTTACTAGCTAATTTTGCACACTCCCTAAATGCACTTTTCCATGCTTCAAACGGTCCTGTGTTAAATTTTGTATAACAACTTAATTCTTTCATAACTTTAAAATTTGTGCTTATGCTGGTATTAACATCTACTCTATTAGTATCCACGTTTTTAGTTAATTGAGTTGGTAGCAATTTTACACCTCCATAACCATATTCTAAATCATTAATTGGATTTCTACTTCTCCATACATGTACAGCATTTTTATCACTATCAGGAACGACATAGTTAAAGTTAAAGCTATCTACTATCTCTGCATCACCGTCAACAATCCACATCATGTCCGTATCACATATTTCAGCAGCCGCTATATGAGCATTTGCTATACCTTTAACTCCGTGTATTCTTTTAGCATTCGGACATTTTTGTTTTAAGATATTGTAATTTATATTGCTATTTTGTTCTCCATATGAAATCATAATTACATCATAGTGTTCTTTTTTAGTTTCTGCTAGACTACTATGTTTAGGCCTAGTAGAATTAGTATACATTTGTTTGAAGAATATACTTTGTCCACTATTATAAGGCAATATATCTATTGGTATTTCTAATTCATCTTTAAGTTGTTGACCTAGGGTACATATATTATGTTCGACATCTTTTTCTGTCATATTAACTTTATCTTGCCAATAAGAATTAAGATATTTAAAATCTCTTACATTTACATAGTCCCAATTAGTACACAAGGTTTTGTAAAATCCTTCTCTTGCGCCATATATTGCCCAAATACCATTATTTACATCTGCACCTACCATACACCAAACATATAATCTTTTCAAATTTTTCCAATGTATTTCTTTGATATCTTTTATAGAAGGTTTATCTCCTTCTATCAAACACATTTTTACTCCCTCTCTAAAACCTGCTCTCCATGCTTGTTGAGGAGTATAATTATTTTCAACTAAACTCATACAATCGTTTAATTGTACATAGTCTAAATCCCAACAAAAATCCACTTGTGCTTTTACGTTATTTAGATCAGCATTTTCATGAGTCTTCATGTCTAATACTGCATTTTTATCCCAACACTTTATACCGCCATTGCCATACATTAAACCGTTTATGTTATTATATCCTGCCCAACTAATAACTTTTTTAGTTAAATCCGTTCCAGGTACAAAGGTTACACTTTGATTTATAAATTCTGGTTTAACTATATTATCTCCGTCTACAGTTATAAATCTTTGGCTATCAGAAATTTTTGCACAGGCTTTGTGAGCCTTATCACTTCCGTCAACTCCGTGTACTCTTTTTGCCCAAGGCACCTTTGTCAACAGATCTGCATAATTTTTTTCTGCGTTAGGTTCGTCATAACTTAAATAAATGACGTCACAGTCTGGAACATTTATAATCATATATCACTCACATGTACAAACTTATCATTGCCAGAAGCTACATATATATCACACGGTGTATCAATGTTACAATCTATTTGAAATTGCTGTTGGCTGAAAAAGTTTTCAAAATCCAAAGAAAAACTTTCTAGAAATCTTCTTTTGTCATTTCTTTCTGTAATATAAAAAATTTTTTGATGTCCAAAATATCCCTCACGAGATGTATAGAAAGTTTTTTTATCATTATCTAAAATTGCTTTGCCTTGCCAAACATTTTCTTTTTGTATAATTTGAAAAATATTTTTTTCCTTATGATGAGCAGGCAATCTTTCAATAGGAAATATACTTGTGCTTATAAATTCTTCGTTTACATTTTTTTCTATTTTTATAATTTTATATTTTTGTGATTCTTTTTTATCTGGTACTACCCGCCAATTTATTGATTGTTCTGTACCTGAAATAAGTGCTTTTGCAATTTTAGGGTCTATTGGAATACATAATTTATCTTTTTCAAACATATTACCAACACTAATTATTTCTCCTGTTGTTTCATTAAATTCTACGAAACTCATGTTTCTAATCCTTTTACGATTTCCTCTGTAAGAAATTCTTTTTCAACATAATGAAATATATTTTTTTGTATAATATTTTCACAAAGTAATTCTCCTTGCTTATTTACAGAGTAGGATATTTTATTAGTCCATAGATTGGGAGATTCTAACCAGTTTTGTAATTTAGGTTTCATATGAACAAATGTAATAAAACTGTTTGGATCTGTGACTTCATTTTCTATACCTAAAATCTTACAAGCGATAGCACTGGCAACATCAACACTGTAAAAATTTTGTTTTTTGTTAGGCAGATATTTGTCAAAAAATATTTTCCAGTGTTCAGTTATTATTTTTAAAAGGACAAAATATTGTTTAGCTTTTTTATTTTTTTTAAAAAACCAGAATCCGTTATACAGATTAGGTAAATTATTTTTAACAAAAACTTGCCTGTGCCAATCAGATGTAATTAATTCGTTCCTATAAGTAAGAACATTGCTTGTAAAAAATAAATCATAATTATTCAAATAAGACCACCATTGCTTAATATTCCGTGTAACTAACATGTCTACATCCATTACAATAGTTTGATTGTAAGGCGTCAAATCAAAAATTTTACACCTATTTTGAAATTTTATTTCTTCATTTTTTGCATCATCTTTTTCTATAGGAATAATTTTATCAAATAAAACTTTATATTTTTGCGGTACATTATCATTTGTAATTAAACTTAACAATTGATTGTTATTATGTCTGTGAATACTTACCGCAAGTACACAAGCCTGTTTTACATAATCAGTTGTGTTGTTATTCTGTGCTACAAAACAAAAGCCTTTACTCATTTTGTAAAATCCTATCTATCTGTGTAGATAAATCAAACTTATTCATAATATGAATGTTTACATTTTCTATTGCACTAACAATATCTTTATCCATATTTGAAATATGTAATTTGTATTTTTCTTTATCTATTTCTAACAATTTATCTTTATCTGTTGTAAAAAAAATCTTACAAGGTAAATCAGTGTTGGGATATTCTAATAAATGTAGTGCTATTGTAAAAGCATAATCATTACGGAAGTTTTTTCCTACAAGTTGATATTGTAATCTATAAAAACTCCAATTCTTTTTAATATGTTTTACTAATTCAAAAAACATCTTACTAAATTTATTTTTATTGAAATAAAATACAGTTGCCCAATACATGTCTATAGAAGTATTGCTTATCCTGTCTAAAGTTATATCTCTCCTATTTGGATTTAAATCTACAATTTTTTTTGTAATTTTAAATGTTTTATCTTCAAAACATTTTAATAAGATAGAATTGCCTACAAAAAAATCTGTATCCATTACAATAGTGTTTTCAAATGGAGTAATATCCAAAGACTCACATCTTGATAGATTATTCCAAGGTAAGGACTCTGACTGTGGACCGTTATGGAATGTACGTTTTTGATTAGTATTGCTAGTGTTTTCTATTACAATATCAATATAACCATATTTCTTAAAACGTTTATCAAAATAGCTTTTTGAGTCTGTTGCAAGAGCTACAGGTAACTTAAGATGTTTTTTTATTTTTTTTGCACAGAATACAGCCTGTTTGACATAATCAATTTTATGATTATTATGTGCAAATAGCAACACACCATTATTCATTTAAAATTTTCTCAACACTTCTTTTGGATTTTAATTTGGAATATTCTTCGTGATATGCTAATGATGCTTTTTGGTACTGTACACGTATTTCAAATAAAAATTTTTGTAATTCTACTTTAATAGGTAATTGATTATCATCTATT
>MDTC01168270.1_pt1 | contig 20327 bp, 19 predicted proteins | sample 811181 | NCBI WGS metagenome assembly MDTC01 (sample SAMN05326644, study PRJNA326480) | marine metagenome | isolation source: seawater | place: Pacific Ocean: North | collected 2011 | reverse complement strand
GTTCTTCCCCGGAATTGAGATTTAATCAATGTTAAAGATTGTTTCCTGCTCAGTCTAAAGGGAGTGGTTAGTATGACGTCAGATGCGCCTCCAATAGATCCTGACATAAGGTACCGGAAAATCGATCGGGTCATCCCGGGGCAGCCAACCTCCGATGGGGCGGGTGTGCGTCTGACCCGTTACATAGGGTCGCAGTCGCTCAGCGAGTTGGATCCTTTCTTGCTGTTGGATTTTTTCGAGTCCGATAATCCCGATGATTACCTCGCGGGGTTTCCGTCGCACCCCCATAGAGGGTTTGAAACAGTCACTTATCTTCTTGCCGGCAAGATGCGCCACCAAGATAGCGCTGGGCATAATGGCGTTATCGAAGCTGGCGGGGTCCAATGGATGACCGCGGGCCGGGGTATTGTGCACTCCGAGATGCCAGAGCAAGAGAACGGTCGACTGGCAGGTTTTCAGCTTTGGGTTAATTTACCGGCTACCGAAAAATACTGTGAGCCCGCCTATCACGAATATCCACAGTCCCAGGTCCCAGTGGAGAAAAGAGGCGACGGCGTTGTAATCCGGGTAATTACCGGACACACCAGCGGGGGTATCAGTGGCCCGGTAAGCGGGATTGCAACCCGTCCGTTATACCTTGATGTCGCGCTTTCCCCTGGCGCACAACTTAAGGAATCAACCGATGAGCAGCATGCGGCATTTATCTTTGTTATCCAGGGCCAAGTGGATGTGATCGCCGATCAGGAAAGAAGCACGCTAGTTGCTGCGCAGCTTGGGGTTTTGAGCGAGGGAAATCGTGTGCAGATTAATGCCGATGGCTCGGGATCACGTTTTCTGCTTGTTGCTGCCCAACCTTTGAATGAGCCTATTGTGCGCTATGGACCGTTCGTGATGAATACAAGAGCGCAGATCGAGCAGGCGGTGCGTGATTTCAAATCGGGGCGCTTTTGAGCGGGACTAGATAAATGGGTAGCCTAGGTTTCCATCCTTAGTGGCTGAATTAAATCGAATGGAATTGAGGTCTCGATAACAGTCGAAGAAAACAACGTGTGACTGAATTACAATTATCCTGCCTTCTTACCGAATAGATCTGCAGTTTTTGCCCAGAGCAGGGCTAGACACTATAACCCGCACCGATGGTGCAGAAAAACGAGCCCTTCTTGAATCTAAACGCTACCTTGGCCGCGACAAACGATGTTTAGCGAGTACAGGGAGGTGACCCGTCTCGCGGTTAAAGACGCGATCGGCTTTCCTGCCATCACGCTGCTTGCGAGTATGACCGGGTTTGGGTCGTTGGTTCATGAAAGCGGTCTACCGCTTACTATGGCAATGGCCGCAACCGCGGGGATCTGGGGGTTGCCCGGTCAACTGACGCTTGTAGAGATGCATGTTGCCGGTGCTTCGGCATTTTTTGTAATCCTGGCGGTCGCGCTGGCCAACGCGCGTTTTTTGCCGATGGTGGTTTCATTTATGCCGCTGATGCGAAGCCGTGCTACGCGGACCGGGTGGATGTTTTTGCTGGTGCAGATGCTGTCGATCAATTCCTGGGCAGCAGGCCTCAGGCGTTTCCCGCAGATTGCGCCAGAGCTGCGGCAGCGTTACTACATTGTGTTCGCCTCCATCTGCATGGTCGCGGGGTTAATCGGCACCATGGTCGGCTTTGTCGGTGTAGGACTTATGCCCCGGTCAATCGCGCTTGGATTGATCTTCATGAATCCGCTGTTTTTTGCGGTACTTTTGGCGGGGGTTCATAGCCGTACTGCCTCAGTTGCGCTGCTGGTTGGGGCCCCGATGGGTATGCTGTTCCATTTGATAGCGCCTGATCTGGATTTGCTTTTGACCGGTGCGTTTGGGGGTACATTGGCATTCTGGATCAGCAGAAGACGGCCTGAATCGGAAGCTGCGTCATGATCGATTCGCCCACTACAGGCCTTATCTTGCTGACATTAGGCGCTATCGGTGTGACCTATCTATGGCGTGGCATGGGTGTGCTATTTGCCTCACGCGTTAGTAGTGATGGCGCCGTATTTCAATGGATTACGTGCGTCTCTTATGCGATGTTAGGGGGATTGATCGCACGGATGATATTTTTGCCCATTGGTCCCCTGGTGCAAACGCCCCTGATTTTTCGAACCATGGGCTTTATTGCCGGGCTGGCTGTATTCTTCTTACTGGGGAGAAGAATTCTGCCCGCGGTGTTCATGGGTGTTGCAACCTTTATCATGCTGATATCGTATTTCTGACTATAAAAAGCGATTCTCGGCGGGCCTCCATCCCTAGCCGGGCGAACCGGAAAGGATCATCACTATGCAAAACCGCTCATCTGATCAACTGACTTCGCATTATGCGCAAGGCAACGTGCTGGACAGGATAAAGGCTGGGATTGAAAAGCTGGGGAAAACACCCGCCAGTGTGAATGCTGAGGACCTTAACCCGGTAGACGAATTTCATATTGGCGGCCGCCAGGCCACCCAGGAATTTGTGGACCAGTTGCAACTGGCATCGACGGACCACGTCCTGGATGTCGGTTGTGGTATCGGAGGAGCGGCGCGATTTACCGCGCAAGTTTATGGGAGCAGGGTTTCAGGCATTGACCTGACAGCGGAATACATCGAGACCGGTAACGAATTGTGTTCCTGGGTGGGTCTTTCCGATCAAGTAAAGCTTGAGTGCGCCAGTGCGATAGATATGCCCTTTGGAGAAGAGCGTTTTGATGCTGCGTATATGCTGCATGTGGGTATGAATATCGAAGATAAATGCACGCTGGTTGGTGAGATCTGCCGTGTACTAAAACCTGGTGGAAGACTTGGAATCTTCGATGTGATGCAGGTTGGTGAAGGTCAGTTGACCTTTCCGGTACCCTGGGCTTCGTTACCGCAGATGAGCGCAGTCGGAACACCGGATGAATACCGCGGGGCTCTCGAAAACCAAGGCTTTGAAATCGTGGGTGAGCGCAACCGTCGCCAATTTGCAATGGCATTCTTCGCCGATCTGCGTTCACGTATGGCTGGCGCTAAAGGGCCACCGCCCCTGGGTTTACATATTCTGATGGGCGATCAAACAGCTGAAAAAATTAACAATGTGGCCAGGCAGATAACGGAAAACCACATCGCACCTATCGAATTGATTGCTCAAAAAAGACTATGATCCGCTACCGTATGATGGGACTCAGTAGGGCTCTTTCGGCTTCTGTGTACGATGGAGACTGAGCTGAGGATATGGGTTGACGCCGATGCGTCACCCAAAGCCGTTAAGGAGATTCTGTATAAGGCCTCTGAGAGAACCAAGACCCCCATGACTCTGGTGGCAAATCAGTTACTGGAGCCGCCCCGTTCGATATATATCAATGCAGTCCGGGTCGCAGCGGGTTTCGATGTTGCCGATAACTATATCGTCGAGCATGCCAATAAAGGTGACATCGTCATAACGCAGGATATTCCCCTGGCTGCGGAACTCGTTGCCAAAGGGTGCGTTGTCCTTAATCCACGGGGCGAAAGGTACACAAAAGAAAACATTCGACAACGGTTGAACATGCGGGATTTTATGGACTCGCTACGAAGTAGTGGTGTGCAGACCGGCGGGCCAGATGCTTTTAGTAAGAAAGATCGAATGACGTTCGCAAATGCGCTAGACAGTGTGTTGGCCCAGCGCTAGCTCCTCGCCCACTCCCACCGTTACCAAATTTCCCTGGCAGCATACTGGGAAATCGGAAACCCCCTTTTTATCTCTTTTCTGATCTGGCTCATAGCCTGAGTGACTCAGAAAATGGGTAAATCGCTCTACCGGGACCACAAGCTCGTAAATACACGAATGCGTCCTCGGACTACGAACGCATCAGATTACTAAAGGGGGAAACATGAAGTTATCACTGATAGAAAGTTCCGACTTTTTATTGGATATGTATGACCTCGATCTTGCGTGTAATTGCCGGCTCACAGAGATCGCAAAACAGGCAAATATTGCTTACTATGAAGCAGTAAAGACTGATAACGATGAGGCAGGCGAATATCTGACTGCCCGTCAACTTGCACTGGATGCGCTCGAAGAGCGCAAAGGTGGTGAGTACATCAACGTGCTGATGCATGAACTTGATTGCGCGGTACATGTCCTGTTCAATAATTGACTGTCAATAAGGCGGCACCCAACAGAAGAGTCTGAACATCAGGACTCAGGCCGGGTTATTGCAGTCTTAGAGTTCATGCTTTCGGGCAAAGGGCCGCATCAAAGTTTTCTGCTCTGTATAGTCCGGGCCTTGGGCCGCAAAGCCCATCGTAATGATGGGTGCATCAGACTGCAGCAAAAGTTGTATGTGAGGCCGTAGGGAGTGAGCCTACTGATATGGTCTTTATCCAGAGATCGAGTGACGTTTTTGGGATAATGCATGTTCAAAATGTGGAGCAAGCCGTCGGCTTTAAAGAAGCGTTCATGGCATCAGGTGTTTGGAGTAAAATCGATTTGTTGCATGAGATAGACCTAGGATTTGTCATATCTATTGCTGACCAAGTCCGAGGTATTTATTTGCCGGCCGGTCAGGAATCTTGACCCGCGAAGGTGTGTGACGCCAGAGATGATTCTGGTTTAGTGACGTTGATCCATTAATACGACAAAGGAGAAATGCATGTCCACAGGAGTACACAAAATTGATTTTTCATCTCCCGATGAGACCCGCGCCCCGGAAAAAACCACGATGGAGATTGTCAATGTTGGGTCGACCAAGGTCGCACGACTTACGGCCCAACCCGGTTGGGTCTGGTCGGAGTGCATAGCTCCGGTAGTGGGGACCGATAGTTGCCAGGCGCACCACCTCGGGGTAGTGCAATCTGGGCAGTTGTTGGTGCACCACGAGGATGGCAGCACGGAAACACTCTCGCCGGGTGATGTCTACGAATGTAAACCGGGCCACCAGGCCCAGGTTGTCGGTGATGAGCCCTGTGTAATGATCGAGTTCGATAGCCAGACAGCCGCTACCTACGCACAGGACTGAGCTTGCCAATTGCCCCAGGATTTTGGGTGCACTGCGAAAACCCCGCTACCGCGGGGTTTTCTTTTGCCCCTCTTTCAATACCGCGGGTTGGGATTTACGATGTCGGCTCTTCACGACTGCGTTAGGCAGCGGCTGCTGCATGACCTGTGACGTGGTGTTAGTGTCGATGGGAGTGGTAGTCTCACCGATATGCCAGGGCCTATTTAAGCCAGGGCGTCACGGTGAGCGCGACGGTTGGTTGAGTATCTGTTTCCCGCCCATTTCTTTGAGGAGGTGCGATGTCAATGGTAAAGCAATCGAGCTGGTGCTTGAGGACCTGCAAAGGCATGGCGCTGATCGTCCTGCTAGCCCCCATATTGCCGGGGTCAATCACCTTTGCTCAGGAGCCTGGGGCGGCGCTTTATCAAAGCCAGTGTGCCTCATGTCATGGCAATGATGGACTAGCCCTGGCTACACCGGTATTGCACGGCCAGGAACCCGCCTATATTGTTAAAGCACTCCGGGCGTTCAAGAGCGGGAGCCGTACCGACCGGATCACGATGAGTATGAATACCATTGCCGCCGGGTTAACCGAAGATCAGATGTCAGCTTTGGCGCACTATCTGGCCGGACAGGATCCTTGTGTGATCAGGTTAGAGATCGATCATGGCCGGGAGGGCTTTCGTGAGGAATTTTCAGCCGGGCGAAAGAAATACATTCAGTCGAACTGTAGTCACTGTCACGAGAGCTTTCATCATTATGCACCTCGATTGATGGGACAAAAAGCGGACTACCTCAGTCATGCGTTGAAACAGTTCCGTTCGGGGGAGCGCCTGGCACCGATGATGCCCAATCTGTTGCAGACCTGGGGCGAGGAAGACTACCGCAATGTTGTCACCTACATTAGTGGTATGCGCTTGATGCGCTCCTGCGGCCCTGACCATTAAGCGTATTCTCAGTCAAGATCGATCTCTTTCACCTGATCAAGTGCACTGACCAGTCCCAGTTGTTCATCGCCCGCAAGCATTAATCCTAGGGTTTGAGCGAACTGCAAAGATTCGTTGATATTGGCAAGCGCGTGATGCGGATGATGGGCGTCTGAATTGCAAACTACCGTGATCTGGTAACCAGAGGCAATCTCCCAAAATTCTCTCAACGGGTAACCAGCCTGCGTGTTGGCGGATGATGCTTGTGCATGTTTTCGAAAGCCTCCGCCATTGATCTCCAACGGTCTGTTGTGTGATTCAGCGGCGGCCAGAATATCGTGGGTGCAGGCCTTCAGGTTGCTATCCCAGTTTTTGCTGGATAAGCCAAAGATATCTGGGTGAGCGATGAAAGAATAGAGTGAGGATTCCATCATTGCACACAAATGATCACTGTAGGCCCGTAGTTTTGCTGCGCAACTCATACCGAAATATGAATCTTCCCAGTTTCCATTTATCGGGGTGTAGTGGCCCGCCCCAATGAGATAGTCGAAGCCACGCCGGCCGAGAATTTCATCCTCATAGAAGTTGCGACAGTCCTCAAAGTCCTCACATTCGAGGCCCAGCAGAACGCTCACTTGGGGAAATACGTCTCTTGCGTCGCTAACAGCGTGTTGATAACTATCCAGCTGATCCAAGTCCATCCGCACATTATTAAAGCGATTACCCGGCAATGGCGTATGGTCGGAGATCCCGTAGATATCAACGCCGCTGTTGTCTGCGCACCGGACATAGTCTATGGCATCACCAGTGGCATGTTTGCAGCGGTAGGTGTGGGAATGAAGGTTGCGACGAAGCGCTGCTGAATGGTGCATCGTTTAGGTAACGCGATAAGAATCTGAGAAATGTAAACACCAGATGTTACAACGCTGGTGTGCAGGCATGGGATATTCCATTGTCAAAGCACGGTTTCTCTTCAAAACTCGTTATGTGAGAGTGCGTGTATCATCTCAGTAAGTCACTCCCATGCCATAATGGCCAGTGTGAAATTCTGTCTTTTGTAATCTGATGCCCTACCAACTTTTCTACTCCGATCGCAGTGTCGCCGACATCACTTTTTTATGCTTACGATCTGGTTGTCCGGGGGGTATGGTTACTCCCCCGCAGAAGGGTTTCCTAAGGTCAGTCGAGTTGCCGGCGCGGTACAGGAGTGCCCTTCGGTGATGAAAGTTCATGCCTCCTTTCTTCAGAGATATAAAAATGGGTAATTTGGCGACAGATATCCGCTGCGACAACGACCTGAAGTTATACCAGGCACTGCTCGAGCATTCAGCCGTTCAGCAAGTGCGCGATCAGATAGAAAAACTCGAGGAAGAACGCAAAGGGCCGGGTGTACGTCGCCACTTACTAAGCACATCTGTGCGCTTGAGTCGTTCGATGTCTGCCCACTTGCATGCAATGGCAGACCGGTGCCAGGAGCGATTGGGGATTGCCAATAAAGTGGAGCTTTATGCTTACCCGGCATCTCAGTTCAACGCGGCCTGTTTCAAACCCGAGGACGACCGGGTATTCATCATGTTTTCTTCCGCATTGCTCGAGGCTTTCTCGGACAAAGAACTACTATTCGTGATCGGGCATGAACTGGGTCATCATGTCTATCGTCATCATGAAGTTCCTATTGGTTATATCCTGAGAGGTAAAACTCCTCCACCGGCCGCACTCGCGCTGGATCTTTTCGCCTGGTCACGTTATGCAGAAGTCTCGGCAGATCGGGCTGGCGCCCTCTGTGCTGAGGATCTCCAAAGCGTTGTTCGTGCGCTGTTCAAACTGGCCTCCGGCCTTCGGGATGAGAGTGTTGTGCGTTTCAGCCTGGAGGAATTTCTGCGCCAGGTCGACGATATGCTGGTGTTTGGAGAGCAGCCCGGGCAGGGGGCGCCTATGCAGGACTGGTTCTTGACCCATCCATTCAGTCCATTACGGGTCAAGGCGCTGACCGTTTTCGACCACTCTGTTTTGATGCACCCGGGCGGTATTACTAAGCATGATCTTGAGGATCAGGTGCAGCAGATGATGGGACTCATGGAGCCGGATTATCTCAAGGGCAAAACCGAAGCGACCCGTGCGATGCGAAATCTTTTTCTCGCAGGAGCTATTGTGGTTGCAGACACATTTGAAGGTATTAGTGCGAAGGAACGTGAGGTGCTCCAGGATTTCTTTGAAGAGGGTGTGATACTCGAAAAGCTCGACAGCAAGCGGTTGCGTGAAGTTCTACCAAAACGTATTGAAGCAGCGCGAGAGCAGACAAGCCTGGCTCAGCGGATGCAGGTGGTAAGAGATCTGACCCTTGTGGCCCAAGCAGAACAGCCTGTGGCCGGGGCGGAACATAGAATTGTGCACGAGATTGCGAAAGGGCTCGGGGTCCCAACTGACTTTGTTGATCAGTGCCTAGAGGCCTCACCCGAGCTAGATTGACTTTATGGCGCGAATCGACTGATCTGATTAAACGTTTGCGAAAGCCATTGCCGGGGATCTGAAGCGCGAGAGAACTATCGCAGGTTCAGCCGGTCTCGAGTGGGTCGAAAGTGATCTCGGGCGTAATCTGGCCTTAGAGCTTGACCTTCTCCAAAGCGAGATAGCAGTGCACGTAGTCCATCGCGTGGCCATCAGGATGGTTCGCCACCTGGCTCTCATAGCGTTTATAAAATTCATCAACGATCGCGTGACGTTCTTCCAGGGCCCGACTGTTATCCAGACCGCTCAGAAAGACCGCCTCGCTCCATGATCTCAAAGTAGGAACGTAGCTTGCCGCGAACTGGGCGGCGGACATGGCACCACTGGCTTCATCATATGCTCGTCGATAGGGACAGCCTACAACGCCAGTATGAGCTGTAACCAGCCTCAGGCCCGCTTGAAAAACCGCTGATGATTTATCCTCAAGTGGTGCGCAAAACTCCTCGATCGTCCGGTAGTACTGCGGGAATGCCGTGTCTTTGAATTCTGCGTCTGAAATAATTTTCTCCTGAGCCATCTTTTGCCACAGCGCTGCGAAAGTATTGAACATGTTCACACCACCTGTGTTGCCCAGGTACCGCCCCTGTTCATCGATGCCAAAGTTCAGCATGACCAGTCGCCCACCCGGTCGCAACTCTTTTGCGCGAGCAAGCAGAATATCAAGCCAGTTTTGCGCGGCCTGTTCTGCGAACGCTCTGGCCGCATCCCCCGTTGCCCCTACCATATGAACATGGTCATCGATGGTGCAGGGTTTCTCGGAGAGGTAATGCATTGCGGTGGCGGAGAATCCGATATCCAGCGACGCGTCGGGTAGAAGTTGCTGGTGAAAACCGATCCCACAGGCGTTCACAAACACGTCTTCAAGTTCGGTCAGGTAGGTTCGGTGCACCTGCTGCTCAAACCCGAGAAGATTCCTGAACAACGCGCTGAAGTCATTATTAGGTAGATCCGTATAGGTGATCTGTACCTGAGTGCCCGGAAACCGGACTCGGATTTTCTCAATACAGGCCTTGATCGCCTCCTGGGAGGTGCCACCGTCTGCGGCGCCGAAGTCGGCGAGCGTAACGGGGTGGCCCTGGGCCGGTGGGAGAATCTGGTCGACTGCCTCTATCAGCATGCCAGAGGCATTGTCGATGACATCCTTGGCACCCCGAGTGCGCTCGCTGTAGTAGCCCCCACCCTTCATGGCGATGGTTCGGGCTGTTCCTTCTTTTCTCAGGCTAAGTTGACTCATGGACTATCCCATTCTCCTTGAATTTCTAATGCTTGGGTCGATTTATCCGCCGTGTCAAATCAACTCAATATGATGCTTTGCAGCCAAAAACGCGGGTTTTTGGGTTTTACCGGGTTTTGAGCCCTCTGTGCAGAGCAGAGGCCACCTGGGAAATGCTTACTATAGTTGTTGTCGGCATTATCCAGTTTTGACATACTAGTTGGCGTCGGTCTTTATCTGTTGACCGAGACGGAAAAAATATTAAAGCCCTAATCGTAAGGAGGGAGCATGGAAAGACGTGATTTTCTGAAGAAAGCCGGAACGGGAACGGCCGCAGCAGCAGGTGTGCTCGCGGCACCCGCAATCGCTGGGCAGAGCCGGGACATGACAATTGTCTCGACCTGGCCAAGGGATTTTCCGGGCCTGGGAATTAGTGCCCAGCGACTGGCGGCCCGTATTACTGAACTTAGTGAGGGTCGGATTAATACCACTTATTACGCTGCAGGCGAGAAGGTCGGTGCGTTCGACAGTTTCGATGACGTGGCTTCTGGCAACTCGCAGGCGTATATCGCAGCGGACTACTACTGGAAAGGTAAGCATCCTGGTTTTGCCTATTTCACGAGTGTTCCGTTTGGCATGACCACTGTAGAGTGGAATGCCTGGATCAAGTTCAAAGGCGGTCAGGCTCTGTGGGATGAAATGTCTGGTGAATTTGGTCTCAAGGCTATAGCCTGTGGTGCGACTGGAACTCAGATGGGTGGCTGGTTCAACAAAGAGATTAACTCAGCTGACGATCTCAAAGGTCTTAAGATGCGTATTCCCGGTCTGGGTGGCGACTGTATGGCTATGCTGGGTGCTTCGCCCGTATCGTTGCCTGGTGGCCAGATCTACGAGAATCTAGTGTCCGGCGCGATTGATGCGACTGAATGGGTAGGCCCGTATAACGACTATTTCATGAAGTTCTATGAGGCGGCCAAGTATTACTACTATCCGGGCTTCCACGAGCCAGGCGGTGGCCTTGCTTTCGGAATGAACGCATCGTGGTGGGGATCACTCAGCAGTTGGGAGCAGGCCGTAATTACGGCAGCATGCTTGGAAGAGCACGCAGCTCAGTACGAAGAGTGCCAGGCCAATAACGGTGAGTATCTGGCCAAGATGGTCGATGAGCACGGCGTAGTCCTCAAGGAATTCTCAGAAGATACCTACGATAGTTTCGGTGAAGCAGCCGCCGAGGTGTTTGAGAATGTTCGTGATCACAGCGCTCTAGCCCAGAAGATCAACGATCACTTCCAGTCTACTCTGAGGGAGCTTGGTGCCTGGCAACGGATTGCCGAGGTTGCTTTCTCTAACCAGAGAAACCGGGTACTGGGTATCGGCGGTTAGTCGTTTCATCTTTAACAAGGTGAGTGAGGGACGGGGCTTATGCCCCGTCTCGCACTTTGAGGCGTCGTAATGGGTGAGGCAGGGCCGGACCACACAAAAATGGGTGATCGGATTGATGTGGGCGTTCGCCTTTTTAGCTGGACAATGCTCGCCGCCATAACCGTTTTCCTTGTCAATAATGTGCTTGAGTTGTCATTGGATTGGCCGGGGATCTCACCTGTTTTCTTTGAAGAGGATCCAGGCACCCTGTCGTGGGTTCAGACGATGGCCTATGGGGCAGGCGCTGTTGTGGCACTGGTCTATGTGCTGTCAAGCCGAGACCGTTCTTTAAGAGCCGACGGTGTTCTAATCTCAGATATCAATGCGTACCTGGTTCGTGCAGCCTTCTGGATTGTTTTGCTGGTGGGTGTCGGTGATATGCTGGTGTCTTTCCTACGGGTCGAGGGCTGGTTACCGATTTTTGTTGGTGAAGATATCGCCAAGTCATTGAGTCGGCCGAGCTACCGCGGCATGTATGTTCACTTCCCACTGATGATTCTCAGTGTCATTATTGCGGCATTTTCTCGCTCTCTTGGGTTTATCTGGCTCAGCCTGCTGATTGTGATCGCTGAACTGGCAATTGTGTTCACCCGGTTTATCTTTTCGTATGAGCAGGCGTTCATGGGTGATCTGGTGCGTTTCTGGTATGGAGCGTTATTTTTGTTTGCCAGTGCCTACACACTGCTTGAAGAGGGGCACGTGCGGGTCGATGTTTTCTATTCGGCGTTTAAACCCAAGCGCAAAGGTCTTATTAATGCGGTCGGATCGATAATCTTGGGTCTGTCTATGTCATGGACAATCATGCTTGTAGGCATGGGCACCAAGATGGCAATCATCAATATGCCGGTGGTGAATTTTGAAGTATCACAATCTGGCTACGGTATGTATGTGAAGTATCTAATGGCCGCATTTCTGGGAATTTTTGCTGTAACTATGGCGATTCAGTTTGTGAGTTATTTTCTGGATTCGGTTGCCGATTACCGGGGCCAGCCTGGCAAACGGAATCCGGCACCTCCGTCGGGCTAACAGGCACAATTCATGGAACTGGTCTTTCTTGCACTGTTGATTGTTCTCATGGCCCTGGCGCTGGGGGTGGGATTTCCGGTGGCATTTGCCTTGCCCGGATCGGCGATTATCACCATCAGTCTTGCTGCCGTTGCCGGGTATCTCACGATGGGCGATGTGGATGTTTTCTTTGCCCATGGAGGCCCAGGCGAGTGGCTGACATCGGGTGTGACTAATTTGCGGGGGGTCTACTGGGAAGTTGAGCGGGATACCTTGATTGCTATTCCGCTTTTTATTTTTATGGGCATCATGCTGCAGCGTTCCCGTATTGCGGAAGACCTGCTGGTGACGATGGCGCAATTGTTCGGCCCAATCCCGGGTGGCCTTGGGATTTCTGTCGTCTTCGTTGGTGCCCTGCTTGCGGCAACCACGGGCATTGTAGGTGCAACGGTGGTGGCCATGGGCCTGATCTCATTGCCTGCAATGCTGAAAAACAACTACTCGCGGCCACTGGCAACCGGCACCATCGCGGCTTCTGGCACACTCGGGCAGATCATTCCCCCGTCGATCGTGCTGATCATTCTCGCTGATCAGCTTGCGAGCGCCACTGATCAGGCCGGGACCGCACGCAAGGCCCTGCACAAAGTGGCAACGGGTGAACTGACGATGCCATCGGAGTTTGGTGTCTCTTCTACAAGCGCAGGCGAGATGTTCTTAGGCGCATTTGTTCCCGGACTGGTGCTGGTTGTTTTGTACATGGTATTTATTCTGGGCTATGCCTTGCTGCGGCCTAAAGTGGCGCCCACAGTGCGGTACGAAGGCGCCTTTGATTTGGCTTTCCTTATGAAGGTGCTGCTGATACTGGTGCCACCTCTAGGCCTGATCTTTCTGGTGTTGGGGTCGATTATTGCGGGCATCGCGACCGTCAATCAGGCAGGTGCAATTGGGGCGGCAGGTGCGCTGTTTATGGCGGGGTACCGTTTAAGAGCGGGGCAGCGGGGTGCTTACCTGCCGGCCCTGTTAGGTATCGTATCCCTTGGAGTTGTGGGTGTACTGTTGTACTACTTTGATATTAATGTTCGGCAGATCAATACCAGCACCGATATGATAGTGCTCACGGTTGCGGTAATCTCTGCGCTTTGTTTGCTCGCCGCGCTGATCTGGAGCGCCATCCGAGCCTTCCAGATTGACGACACGTTACAAGGTGTAATGGTCGAGACCGCCAAGACGACTTCCCTGGTCTTTATCATCCTGCTGGGTGCCGCAATGCTGACAGCAGCCTTTCGTGCCTTTGGCGGTGAAGACCTGGTTCGCGACTTTTTGAACCAATTGCCCGGTGGGTTCTGGGCCAAGTTCATCATCGTGATGGCTGTGATCTTTGTTCTGGGTTTTTTCCTGGATTTTATTGAGATCGCGGTTGTGGTGGTTCCGATCATTGCACCGATTCTGCTGACCGATCCATCGGCCAATGTAACCGCGGTTTGGCTGGGGGTGATGATCGGGCTTAACGTGCAGACTTCTTTCCTGACACCGCCTTTCGGCTTTGCTCTTTTCTATTTGCGCGGTGTGGCGCCAGCCATTGTCAAGACTGTTGAGATGTACAAGGGAGTTATTGCATTTATTGTGTTGCAGTTGGTGGCGCTGGGCATCGTTGCAGCCAATCCTGCGCTGGTCAATTACCTGCCAAACCGGGTTGCCTTTACAGCAGAAACGGCACCACCGCCGCGTAATCCGAAGTTACAGATTTGTATAGAGGAATATGTTGCCAGCCAGTTCTCTGATCAGACCGGTGAACTCGAGGCGGCTATCAGCCAGGTTCGCGGGCTCGATATCAGTTATCTTCCCAAGAAAATGGTCTCCAGTCTTACCAAGGGATTGGACCAGGCCGAAGCAGTACCCGCATTACTGGTGAAGGTGCAAGAGGCGAATAGCACTGTTATTGGTGCGCAAGAACAATACCGCGCCGTACATAATCACGTGCGACGGTTGCAGATGCAACTTCGACAATCGGATGAAGAGATTACCCAGGTCAAACTGCAACTGGGGCGACTGGCTTCTGATGGGGCGACTGCTCAGAGGAGTGCACTTGAAGACCAATTGCATGAGCACAAGACACAGCACGATGCGTTGACACAAGAAATTCCATCAGACTGGCAGCAAACGCGCGAAGACTTTGTCGGGTTATCTAAGGCGGAAACGACGGCGCGACGGCAGTACCGACGTGGTGCGGATAGTGCCTATGAACCTATTGCCGAGTTTCTTGCAGTACTCAATGCCAGCGCCGATCTAAAGGTTCTGGAAGGCGAACTGCTTGTCCTGCAGGAGCAGATCAACGAGCCCCAGGCTAAGCAGACCGTACCCGCTCTTAAGGCTCTGGCAAAGAAGTTCAGTGGCATTAAAGGCGCGGACCAGATTAAGTCCAAGATATCCAAGGCGCGAAGGGCGCTGGGCAAGAAAAAGCCTAAAGTCGAAAAAGCACAAAAGTTATATGATCAGGCTATCGAGGAGTTCAATCAGCAGATTATCTGGAGAGAGCGGGCACTGTCAGACCTTTATTCTGGGCTGGTGCGATACGAAGAGGCAATCAGGGGTACCCTGGGGATTCGCCAGCAAACCAAGATGCCCAGAGAACTGGCACTGTTTGTGGCAGGGTGCACCGCGGGTCATCGGGATATTTCGCTTAATTTCTGATGATTCAGATTCTGGCGATTGGTTTGACAGAATCCGTTCTTCTTGTTTAACGAATCTCAGTACGGTAGCTGAAACTATCTGCCCGGCCGCGCGTAATACGAAATTCAATAGGTCGGTTGCCCTGGGTGTAGGTCAGGCGATGTAGCACGACGAGTGGGGCGCCAGGATCGATGTCGAGTGTGTGTGCTGTGTGTTGATCTGCGATCTCTGCAGTTAGGGATTCCTCGGAGCGGATAATGGGTACGCCGAGTTGGTCCACAACCACGGCATACATCAGGTCGGGAATATGGACCTCCTCTTTTTCAAGGCCTGGCACCATCGACGCAATCCACCAGCATTTTTCTATCAATACCGGCATTTTTTCTCGATAGCCAACACGCTCGATATAAACCATCTGGCAATGTTCCGGTGTCTGTAATTTGTGACAGATCTCATCGGGGCCCTGGCGCAGTTCGCGCACGGGAGTTTCCTTATGGATGCGTACCGGGTTTCCACTGTGGGTGCCATAGGAGAAGAAGCGAAAAAGACTGTTGTTGAAATCGATTCTTGATACGTAGGTACCTTTACCCTGATGGCGATAAAGACGCCGTTCTCGTACCAGATTTTCTATCGCTTTTTTGACGGTACCCACGCTGACATTGATCTTGCTGGCCAGCTGAGGTTCGGAGGGTATCAGGTCGCCCGGTGCGAGTTTCCCGCTGTCGATCTGTTGGCGTAGGTAGTCCTCGACGACCCGATAGAGCGGTTTTCCTGGGGGTGCAGCGACGGGAAAATCAGATTTTTCGGTAATTTCGACCTGTATTGGTTCTATTTTGGACATAATTTAAGACATATAGATGAGTTATATTACTTATATAAATAGTATATCGTGAATGGGGCGAAGTCGCCATCAGGGCTGTCAGCGAGGGCTTCCGGTGGGACTTTTGCAGGAGGAGTAGGAATTGGAGTTTATTCAGTTCTTCGGTGATGTGCTGACACTCGAGATCATGCTCGTCCTTGTGCTGGCGACGGGCGCAGGACTGGTGCTGGGTGCGATGCCTGGGCTCAGCCCAACGATGGCCGTCGCGCTGCTGATTCCATTTACCTTCCACATGGATTCAGCGACTGGCTTGGTTCTTCTGGGCGCTGTTTATACGGCAACAGTCGCTGGCGGCGCCATCAGTGGAATTTTAGTCAATATACCGGGTGCACCGGCCAATATCGCCACTGTCCTTGATGGGCATCCCCTGGCCAAGCAGGGCCGTGCGTCTGAAGCTTTGCATTATTGTTTTATCAGTTCTTTCATCGGTGGGGTGATCGGCGTTGTGGTGCTGATCTTTTTCACCCCGCCTCTTGCCGAGTTGGCCTTGGCCTTTGGCCCAGCGGAACTGTTCTGGATTGCGATTGTCGGTGTGACCGTGATCGGTAGTGTTGGCTCCAAGTCGGTGGTCAAAGGATTGCTTTCAGGAGCAGCAGGGCTGTGGATATCGACTATCGGGATCAGCCCGATCTTCGGCGAAGCGCGGTTCGTGTTTTCAGATCATGTGACGGGTGGGGTACACGTGGTGGCAGCGCTTATCGGTTTGTTCGCTATCCCGCAGGTGTTTCAGTTGATGGTCACCGCCCGGGAAAAGAGCACCGGTAGCCTATACAGCCTGGAGAACCACCGATTGATCGATTCGATCAGGTACAACCTGCGGCGTTTCAAGGCACTCGCAGTGGGCACGGTTTCCGGTGTGATTGTTGGCATCATCCCTGGTGCGGGCGGGCAGATTGCAGGCCTGGTGGCGTATGACCAGGTCCGCAAGTTCAGTGACGACCCGGAGCGCTTCGGCAAAGGTGAGCCGGACGGCGTCATTGCGGCTGAGTCTGCAAATAATGCGATGGTGGGCCCCTCTCTGGTACCCCTTTTAACCTTGGGCGTGCCCGGCAGTCCAACCGCGGCGGTATTGCTGGGTGGGTTGCTGATCAACGGCCTGTTCCCTGGGCCGGATCTTTTTACAGTACACGCGCAGGTGACCTGGACCTTCATTGGTTCACTCCTGATTGCCCAGGGGCTGATGCTGGTCCTGGGCCTGGGTCTTAGCCGTACCAGCAGCTACTGGGTGATGCGGGTACCAAGCCACTACATGGCGGCGGCGGTAACCGTTCTGGCCGTTATTGGCACCTACAGCATCCAGAACAGTTATTCGGATGTGCTCGTCATGGCCGCGCTGGGAGCCTTGATGTATGTCGGCAGCCGCTACGGCTTCAGCGCAGCGCCGATGGTGTTGGGCATCATCCTGGGACCGATCGCCGAGGATAACTTCCAGATGGGTAAGATGATTGCGGAAACAGGGGAGGGCATGTTCTCTTACTTTTTCCTGGGAACGATCAATATTGTCCTGGTTGCTCTTTGCCTGATCTCGATCGTTTACAGCATCCTTGCCGAGATAAAACAGCAACGCCGTGCTGGCGCCGCTGCAGGTGCGGGCGCTGATCGCAGTCTGGCCGGAGGACTCGGTGTCACCGTGCTGTCGTTGATTATTCTGGGCGCTGCGCTTTTTTTCGGCAGCGGCGAGGCTTTTTTCTTTCCCCAGTTGCTTGCTTTCATCATGACCGGGCTTTCGATCGTGGTGCTGTGGGACGGAATCCGTTCACGGCACAGCAGTGATGCGCAAGAGACTGCGGGTTGGGCTGATATCGGCGCAGGCAGCGTTGTGATCGTGGGCTACCTGATGGTGTTGGAGGTACTGGGTTTTTACGTATCTTCTTTGCTCGCGTTTGTCCTTATCGCGTTTTGCTACCTACCGCTACGAAACCGGCGCAGTCTCCTCACGTTGGCCTCAGTAAGTGTGGCGTTTACCGGGATTGTCTACCTGTCTTTTGAGCACATGCTACAGGTCATGACGCCCAGAGGAATCCTTTTTTGACACAGTTTTTTTCGTGGGGTCTTTGCCCCCTTGGTTGTAAGGGTGACACGGTCCTCATGGAGTACCCGTCCCAGATGGGACAAAACCCAGTCCTACAAATCAGGAGGTTGAAATGTCAGTTCTGAAATACATTGTTAAGGCCGGTACCACAGCACTGGGTGCGTTGCTGCTGATGGCGCCAATCCAGGTTGTCCTCGCTGAGGACTATCCAAGTGCTCCGGTACAGGTAACCGTTGCCTATGGGCCCGGTGGTGCTACCGATTTTCAGGCCCGCATCGTGACGATGATGGCAGGTAAGGAAAAATACCTGAACATGCCTATTGTGATCTTCAACAAGCCCGGCGCTGGTGGACAGAAAGGCTGGAACTGGTTTGCCGCGAAGGCAAGCAAAGATGGTCACCAGCTCGCTGCCTATAATGTGCCACACTTTATCGCGCAGTCGATCAAGTTTGATACCAAATACAATATCGATAATCTGGAGCCGATTGCTAACTGGGGTGCAGACCCTGCCGTACTGATTGCCCCTAAAGACAGTCCTTTTAACTCCGTAGCCGATGTGGTTGCCCATGCCAAAGCGAATCCCGGCACCATTACCGTAAGTGGAGCTGGCTTGTACGTGGGACATCATATTGCTCATCTGCAGTTCGAGAGAGCGGCTGACATCAAGCTTAAATATATCCCGGCAGGTGGCGGTGTTAAGGCGATGAAGATGGTGCTGGGTAATCAGGTAATGGCGGGTTTCAATAACCTGTCGGATGCTTATCGACAGGGTGATCGGATTAAAATCCTTGGCGTTGCCGATAACCAGCGTGAGGCCATGTTTCTGCCGGATGTACCGACTTTCAAGGAGCAGGGCATTGACGTGGATGATTCCAGTGTGAATTTCCGCGGTATCATGGCGCGAAAGGGCACTCCACAGGAGGTCATCGATTTTCTGTCAGAGCGAGTCCACCTGATGTTTCAGGATAAAAAAGTCGCCAAGAAGATGAAGGCTGGTGGTTCGCCATTGCGTATCATGACGCGTGATGAGGTGTTGGCTATGTGGGCAGAGCGTCAGCCCTACCTTGAGGATTTGCTGAAAGGTCTCGATTAGCGTTTACGATGTTGGGTGTGCCGGCAGCCCAGGCTGTCGGCACACCCGATTTAACAATCACTCGATTTTTTTGATCAGACTGTTATGACCCCCGACGCGTTTATTAACGATCTCATCGCCCGTGCCCGCGTGGCCCAGGCGGAGTACGAGAAGTTTGATCAAAGACAGGTTGATGATGTGGTAGCGGCAATCGCCTGGAGCGTGATGGAGCCTTCCCGCAACCGTCGTCTGGCTGAGCATGCTGTACAAGCTACGGGCCTGGGTGATGCTGACCACAAATTCAGTAAGAATTACCGGAAAACGCTGGGCTTGTTGAGGGATCTTACCGGCGCCCCTTCGGTAGGGATTATTTCTGAGGATGTAGCGCAGGGCATGGTAGAGATTGCCAGGCCGGTCGGTGTGGTTGGGGCAATTACGCCGTCTACTAATCCAGTGGCTACCCCGACTAACAAGGTCATGAATGCGCTGAAAGGGCGCAACGCGATCATTCTGGCGCCCTCGCCCCGGGGTGAGGCAGTCTGCGGCGAGTTGGTTACCCTTTTCCAGAGCGCACTTGAGACTGTCGGTGCGCCACCGGCCTTGGTTCAAAAACTGCCAGCGCCGGTGACTAAGGTAACCACTGAATCACTCATGTGCGCTGTTGACCTAATCGTCGCAACCGGCTCGCAGAACAATATTCGAGCGGCTTATTCCAGTGGAACGCCAGCAGTGGGCGTGGGCGCAGGCAACGTGGCGGTTATTGTCGACGAAACGGCTGAATGCCTGGATGTGGCTGAGAAAATCCTGGCCTCAAAAACTTTCGACAACGCGACCAGTTGTTCGTCAGAGAACAGCGTGGTTGTGGTCGATAGTGCCTATGATGCTCTGGTGGCCTCTCTGGAATCTCGCGGTGCCCTGATGCTTGATGCAGACGCCAAGATGGCCTTGCAACAATTAATGTGGCCTCAGGGCAAGCTGAATCCCGCCGTCATTGCCCAATCAGCGAGGCAGATTGCCCAGATGGCAGGCATTATCCCTGAGTCGGGCAGAGCCTTCACCACGCTGCTGGTGGGGGAAACCGGTACCGGCTCGGATTATCCTTTTTCGGGCGAGAAACTGTGCCCAGTGTTAGCCCTCTACCGAGTGGCAGATTTTGATGCCGCCCTTGCCCAGGTCTGCAGGATCTACAGTTATCAGGGCGCGGGACATTCGGTTGGAATCCATACGCAGAATCCAGACCGGCCGATCAGGATCGGACTCGAACTGCCGACCTGTCGGGTCATCGTTAACCAGGCGCACTGTTTTGCCACTGGCGGGAGCTTTGATAATGCCCTGCCGTTCTCGCTGTCGATGGGTTGTGGCAGCTGGGGCGGTAATAGCATTAGTGAGAACCTTAATTACCGGCATTATCTGAATATCGTCCGGGTTGTCACGCCGATACCAGCCCAGGAGGTTTCTCCCGAGGATCTGCTGTCCGATTACTGGTCGCGCTATGGAAAGTAACGTGCCCGGGGAATTTGCCGTACTGACAGACTGCCGAGAACTGACAGTGCGTCAGGTGATTGACCGGGGAGCTACAGCGCATCCGGACAGGGTTTTTGCTGTTTTTCCCGAAACCGAGCGTGAGCTGACCTGG
>MDTC01149464.1_pt1 | contig 20336 bp, 25 predicted proteins | sample 811181 | NCBI WGS metagenome assembly MDTC01 (sample SAMN05326644, study PRJNA326480) | marine metagenome | isolation source: seawater | place: Pacific Ocean: North | collected 2011 | reverse complement strand
GCACCGCGATCGAGTTGGTCGATTTCATTTGGCAGATGGCGGTAGTATTTTTTTGGATGAAGTTGGTGAAATCCCAATGGAATTACAAGGTAAGTTATTGAGGGTTCTTCAAGAAAGCGAATTTGAAAAAGTTGGCGATGATGTTACTCGAAAAGTTGATGTACGTGTAATAGCAGCAACAAATAGAGATTTAAAAAAATCTATTGTTGATGGAGAATTCCGTGAGGACTTATTCTATAGATTAAGTGTTTTCCCAATTGATGTCCCTCCTCTAAGAGAACGTGAAAATGACATTATCCAACTTGCTCAACATTTTCTTGAGCAAACTTGTTTAGATTTTAGTCGTGAAGTGCTCGCTCTTACCAAAACACAAGCCGATAATTTGCGATCCTACAATTGGCCTGGAAATGTACGTGAATTAAAAAATGTTATTGAGCGCGCAGTGATACTTTCAAAAGGTAAAGTACTCAGGCTTGATTTATCTATGCCTGATCTTTTGACTGATTTTGACTTGGCTAAGGAATCTGAAATACACGAAGATGAAGTTATGAGTGAAAAGCAAATGAGAGAATTTCAAAGAAGAAATCTAAAAAAAGCTCTTGAGCTAACAAATTGGAAAGTTTCTGGAACAGGCGGTGCAGCTGAACTTCTTGGTATTCGCCCAACAACACTCTCTGACAGGATTAAAGCATTTAAATTTAAAAAGCCTACCTAAATGAAATATTTGAATCGCCGTTTCTCATACCTAATAGCTTTTATTTTTCTATTTATTAGTATCTACTTTATTCCATTTGCAGATTTGATAAATTATTTAGATGTGATGAGCCAAAAATATCCTATTACAGCCTCATTTTCATATGTTTTTTTAGTAATTGTTGGGACTGTTCTATTCTTACCCGGGTCAATATCGATGATGATCAGCGGGTACTTATTTGGATTCTTTCAAGGGGTATTTCTTACAATTATTGGCATTTCGTTTGGCGCGCAAGCTGCTTTCGAATTTGGAAGAAGAGCGGCAAGGCCGTGGGTAAAGAAAAAAATTGAATCAAATAAATATTTACAAGCAATTGAGATGGCAATTGAAGAGAAATCTTTCGTAATAATAATTCTTACGAGGCTGTCTTTAATAATTCCATTTAATATATTGAACTATATTTATGGCTCAACTTCAGTTAAATCTTTAATTCACTTATTAGCTACTTTCATAGGTATGCTGCCAGCTATAATGATATATGTTTACCTCGGCTCTTTTGCGAAAGATATTAATCAAATTATATCTAATGAAGCTACACCATCTGAATTAGGTAATTTGATAATTTTTATTGGTATATTTTTTATGTTTTTTACTGCTTGGGTTATTCACAAGGCAGCGTCAAATATTTTGAAAAAGTACATTGACGATTAGAAAAACTATTTTCAATTTTTTTAAAATATTTATATTTTCGGTAGATAAGGATAAAAAATGACCATTAAAAAAAGTCTATCCCGTAGATCATTTCTATCTGCAAGCTCTTTAGCAGCTGGTTTCGGATTTATGACCGCAACAAATACAGTTTCAGCTAAATCCATGAATTTACTTGATGCTTCTTCTATCTATGGCCCACCATTACATGTGGCAAAACTTAATGCTAATGAAAATCCATATGGTCCAAGCCTCAAAGCAATTGAAGCAATGACTGAGGCAATCGGTAATGGAGCATATTATGTAGATAAAAGTGCAGATATCTTGAGGGAAATGATAGCTGAAAAACACGGCCTAACTAAAGAACATGTTCTTTTGAGTTCTGGCTCAAGTAGTTCTTTGACGAGTTTAGCAATGATGGCTTCACAACATGGTTCAATTTTAGGTTCTGACCTATTTTGGGATGCTACTTCAAAAATGGGGACTCGAAATAGTAAATATGGAATTAAAAGGATTGCCAAAACAAAGGATCTTTCAATTGACTTAGATGCAATGTATTCGAACATTGATGATGAAACTAATCTTGTTCAAATTTGTAATCCAAATAACCCTACAGGAACTATCATACCTTCTGAGAATCTTAAAAAATTCTGTAAAAAGGCATCTTTAAAAACCATGGTACTTGTTGATGAAGCTTATAATGAATTCACTGATAATCCAGAAATTAACACCATGATTCCCTTAATCAAATCAGGCTATAATGTTGTAGTTACTAAAACCTTTTCTAAAATTTATGGTCTAGCAGGTATGCGAGTAGGCTATATGATTGCTTCACCAAACACCATAAAACTTGTCTCTGAATATGGTCATAATCATTTCTATTCATTAAATCAGGCAGGAATTGCTGCTGCCATCGCTTGTTATGAGGATGCAAATTTTTTAGTCTATTCTAAATCAAAAATTACAGAAGCAAGAGAAATGATTGATTTAGCTTTAAAAGCCAATGGTCTCTCTTCGCTTCCATCTCAAACAAGTTTTATGTTTGTTAATTTGGGTAAAATTGATGCTGAGGATTTTCGTAAGGAAATGGCTAAGGAGAATATCCTAATAAGAGGTATTTACCAGGACTATATAAATTGGTCTAGAGTAAGCTTCGGTAAAATAAATGATGTAAAAAAATATATAGATGCTTTACCTAAGGTAATAGCTTCTTTAAGCTAGTAATAACATTTCATCAACTGGGGGGGGGTGATAATGCGTTTAATTTTACATTTACTTATAGGGCTTTTGTTGACGATGCCGATAGCATTATCGGCAGATGCATCATTCCTGAAAGATAAATCAAAAGATTTATCCTATTTTTTAGATGGCGTTAATTTATTCAAATTTCGATGCTCATCAAGAGATTTCTCTATAAATTCAAATAATCTAGAAAGTAATACTCAAAAAATAAAAAATAATAAAGAACAAGTTAATAAAGTTAAAAGATCTATTGATCTTCCTTTCAGTTGGATTATAAGTTTAATTTTTATTTGTTTGCTTGTCGGCTTCCTTCTAGGTATCCGTTGGTCAGATTATCGAAATAGACGTAGACACGGAGGGATTCGTGTCTGAATTTAAGTTTCTATAAAGAAATTGAGGCATCAACTAATTTTAAGTATTTTAAATAGTAAGCGATGACCGCCAATAGCATATGATCAAATAAATATAAAATATCTCGATATAACTCAAAGCGGTACAAAAAGCTAAAATTATAAAGTAATTATTTATGACACATTATAAATGAAAGTTTATAATTCGATTATCAGATAATTATTCATTTGAGGGTGATGTGGCTTCAAAAATAGGTACGATTGATCAAAAGCTGATTCCAGCAAATATTCATAATAAGTATGAAATAAGTGCAAAAGATTTACCTTTAAGTTGTCCAATGCCTGGTATGTATTTATGGAATTCTCATCCAAAAATTTATTTACCAATAGAAGCTACAGGTAAAGCAAAGTGTCCTTATTGCGGTGCTTTGTATGAATTATTGTTAGACACTGAATAATTTTTTATTAATTTTATTTATAACATCTGCAACTTTAATTAGCATCATTGCATCAGGATGACGCACCCTTCGACCCCATTGTATTTGATTTACAGATTTCTTTAAAAATATTTGAACTGCATCAGGGTAACGATTAACAGTCAGATCTTTTGAATTATACGGTCCAGTCCTATCTGGATTTGATGTTGCATACAGTCCAATAACAGGGGTATTGAAACATGTTGATATATGCGCTGGTCCAGAATCTGGGCAAATAACTAAATCTGATACTTTAATAAGAGCTGCAAGTTGCTTAAGTGAGGTTTTGTCTATTAAATTAATACACTTTGTAGTTTTAGAAAGCTCTTTTCCATAGTTATCTTCGAGCTTTGTTTTGCCACCAGTAATTATTACTTTACAATTTTTACTTTCAAGGTATTTTATAATTTGTATGTAATTATCAATACTCCAGTTACGAAAATTCCTTTTACGATTACTGCTACATGGGCTTATCAAAATTAGAAGCTGTTCTGGATTTAAAAATTGAGCTGCAAAATGTTCTTCAGCTTCACTAAGAGGTATATCCCATCGCAATGGTTTAGATGGCACCCCAATAGCTGACGCAAATGAGAGTAATGCCTCTAAAGCATGTGCGTTATCTTTAGCTTTAATTTGACTACTGGTAAATAGCCATTGAAAATCTTTTGCTCGTTTATGGTCAAATCCAATTTTAATTGGAGCATGTATCATAGGGTATAAAAAATTTACCCTCATTGAAGAGTGCATGCACAAAGCAATATCAAAGATTTTATTATTTAAATATTCATAAATATCTTTGTAAGCTTTGAATTTTCTACTTTTATCGAAGGTAATAAATTCTATATTTGGTATATCAGACATCAATTGGGCTTCTATTTTGCCAATAATCCATGTAATTTTTACATTTGGCCAATGGTCTTGTATCTGACGAATGACACTTAATGTGTGGCATGTATCACCAATAGCTGACAATCTAATGATGCAAATTTTTTCAGGTATTTTTTTTAAAATTAAATTTGTCAAGATAAAGAGGAATTTTAAAGTTGGTTGATCTCATTAAAAAAACTAAAGATGGAGCTATCCTATACGATAAGACCTTTATCGACCAAATTTCAGATAAACACTTTACAGCCAATAGTTGGCAGAATTCTGAAATTTTGACAGGATCACTTAATTCAACAGGTCGTGGCAATACTTATTTCATTGGTAATAAGCCTCGTGAATTTGTTTTACGTCACTATAACCGCGGTGGGATAATTAGTAGAATTATTAAAGATTATTATTTTTTTCTAGGTCAGAGATTCACTCGTTCATTTTCAGAATGGAGAATATTGAAAAAACTATCACTTTTGAAAATGAACGTTCCACGCCCTGTTGCCGCAAGATTTTGTCGTAATGGGTTCTTTTATAAAGCAGACTTAATTACGGTTTGCATTCCAAAAATAATTTCTTTATCAGAATACATAACAATAAGTGATCGCGATCACATTTTTTGGCGATCTATAGGTGAGTCAATATATAAGTTTCATAAAGCTGGCGTCTATCATGCTGATTTAAATGCTTATAATATTCAAATAAGTGAAGACGGGGAGATTTGGATGTTGGACTTTGATAAGTGCAAAATTAAACACCCAGGTTCATGGATGAAAGATAATCTAAATCGACTTCATCGTTCTTTAAAAAAAATAGTACTTTTAAATTCAAGCGTAAATTTTAATGAGGATAATTGGAAAAATCTTTTAACAGGTTATTTTGACACATCTAAATCCCCATAAAAGTTTGGATATTTATTGGGTAGGTTCTTGAATTTTCGATGAACCCAAAAATATTGCTCAGGGCACATTTTTATTCGATCCTCTAATATATTCACATATCTTTTAGTATCAGCTATTGGGTCTTTGCTAGGAAAATCTGTTAGTGGTTCTAATAAAGTAATTTCGTAAGTACCTTTTTTCAAACGGCGCGGAAAATAAGGAATAACAATTGCATTTCCCAATTGAGCTAATCTTGAGATAGCTGTTGTATGCATAGATGGTATTCCAAAAAAATCTATGACTTCCGCTCCCTTACGATTGTAGCTCTGATCTGGTGCGTACCAAACTGTTTTGCCAGCACGTAAGTTGCGCACCATCTTTTTTATATCTTGCTTTTCTATGGTTTCTTCAACGGTACGTTCACGACCACTTCGCTGAATTTCATCAATAAACTCATTTTTGTTTTTACGATAAACACTATCAAAAGGTAGTCCTTCAGCTGCAAGAACTCGGCCGCTTATTTCTAAAGTCGTAAAATGTGCGGACAAAAGAATTACACCATGACCATCTTCTTGAGCTTTTTTTAGATAGTCAATTCCATTAATAAGCGTAATTGATTTTAGATATTTATCACTTGCCCAACGCCCAAGACCCATTTCAATTAACATCATTCCTAATGCCTTAAAATGCTCTATAACCAAGGATTTTTTTTCAAAAGGATTTAAGTTAGGAAAGCAGAGTTCGATATTTCTTTTAATAATGAAACATCTCGATTTACTAAAATAATATGCTATTTTTCCAAGTAATTTTCCGATAATAAGAGGTGATTTACCTGGTAGAAGACATATAATGCGTAAAATTGCCATTAAAAACCATATAGGCCAATATTTAGGAGCAATATAATTGCTTAGAGATTTTCTTTTTTCAGGCATGAATCTTTAATTTTTTATGAATTTTATACATAAATTTACAATATTTACCTTATTATAAAATATATTTGTTTATTAAAGATAATTTCAAATTATATTCTATATTGTTAATTATTTTTTTTAAAAAAACTATCCTAAATTATTAGGAAATGAAAAAAAATGAATGAAAATTTTATAAAAATTACCTTTTTCCTAATTTTTTTATTTAATTATAAACTAACTCTGGCTGCTGAGTTTCCCATTGCAGATAAAGTTGTTGTTGATAAGTCAGATCGTGAACTTTACTTAATAAAAGATGGACACATATTTCATACTTTTAAAATAGCTCTTGGTTTATATCCAATTGGAGATAAAAAAGAGGAGGGTGATTTCAAAACACCAGAAGGAAAGTATATTTTAGATACCCGTAATCCGAATAGTGAATATTTTTTATCAATACACATTTCATACCCAAACAATGAAGATCGGAGGGAAGCATTTGACAGTGGGGTCTCGCCTGGCGGTGCAATTATGATTCATGGACAACCTAACAGCCCCAGACGTTCAGAAGCTTATTATAAATCTCAAGATTGGACAAATGGATGCATTGCAGTTTCAAATTCTGACATGATAGATATTTGGCTTATGGTAGGTGAGGGAACTCCTATAGAGATCCACCCGTAATTATTTTTTATACATGTTAAACGTTCTAATAAGTTTATTTATTGAAATTAAATAAAAATACACAATAATAATTAATTTTGAAACATCTTATACTGGCCATAATTTTTTGTGAAAGGAGATAGATAAGTGGCAAAAAAGAAAGAAACCCTTGGATTTCAAACCGAAGTTCGTCAATTGTTACAGTTGATGATTCATTCTTTATATAGCAATAAAGAAATTTTTCTTCGAGAACTTATCTCAAACGCTTCTGATGCAGCAGACAAACTCCGCTTCGAGGTATTAGCTAAACCTGATTTAATGGATGATCAAACAGATTTAACCATAACAATTGAAGTAGATAAAAAAAAGCAAACGTTGTCATTAATAGATAATGGCATAGGAATGTCACGCGATGAATTAATTGATAATTTAGGAACAATAGCGAAATCTGGCACTGCAGAATTCTTATCAAAAATTACTGGCGATAAAAAAGAAGATGCACAATTGATAGGTCAATTTGGAGTTGGATTCTACTCGTCATTTATTGTTGCTGATAAGGTCAAAGTTGAATCTCGTCGCGCTGGCTTAACAGCTGATGAAGCAGTCTGTTGGGAGTCTGCAGGCGAAGGCGAATTTACGATTCAAAGTATAAAACGTGCCGAAAGAGGAACAAAAGTTACACTGTTCCTCAAAAAAGATGAATCTGAATATACAGATTTGTATAAAATTGAATCACTTATCAGAAAATACTCTGATCACATTGGCTTTCCAGTAACTCTCTCTTCAATTGACGACAAAGATTTTGAAACAAAGGTTGTTAATTCTGCAACAGCTTTATGGACACGCTCAAGATCAGATATCAGCGATGACGAATACAAAGAATTCTATAAATATCTGTCTCACGATTTTAAAGATCCTTTAAGTTGGAGCCATAATCAAGTTGAAGGTAAGCGTGAATATACTAGTTTACTTTTTATACCAGGAGCAGCACCTTTTGATATGTGGAATCGTGAGGCACCAAAAGGTCTTAAATTATATGTACAACGTGTTTTTATTATGGATGATGCAGAACAATTTTTACCTTTATACCTCCGTTTTGTAAAAGGCGTAGTGGATTCATCAGATCTTCCTTTAAATGTTTCCAGGGAACTTTTACAACAAAATTCAGATTTATCATCAATGAGATCTGCACTCACACGTCGTGTGCTAGATATGCTAAAGAAAATCTCTAATGATAAAGAAAATTATCAAAATTTCTGGAATGAATTTGGTCAGGTACTAAAAGAAGGTATTGTTGAAGATCACTCAAACAAAAATAAAATTGCAAAATTATTATGTTTTGCTACCACTGAAAATAGTAATGATAATCAAGATCAATTTTTAGATGACTACATTAAAAGGGCAAAAAAAGATCAAGATAAAATTTATTATATTCTTGCTGAGAATTACGCGACAGCAATAGCAAGTCCTCATATTGAGAAACTAAGAAATCAAAATATTGAAGTATTATTATTGACTGACCGAATAGATGCTTGGTTGGTTGATGGTTTGACAGAGTTTGAAGGTAAAGCATTTGTTGATGCTGCCCGCGAAGCACTAGATGTACCAAATGAAGATGGTGAAAAAAAACAAGATAAGCTCAATGAAAAGAATAAAGATATTTTAGAAAAAATTAAGAGTTCTTTGGCTGAGCGAATCACCGCAGTAAATATTAGCCTTAGACTTGTTGACTCTCCGGCTTGTGTTGTTGCTGGCGATAAGGATTTGAATACTCAAGTTCGTCGTATATTAGAGGCTAGCGGCCAGGATCTTCCAGAATCAAAACCAATTCTTGAGATTAATATAGATCATCCTCTTATTAAGCATCTCACTCATGAAAAAGATGACGACCGATTTAATATTTTATCTAATATTATTCTTGATCACGCTTTATTAGCAGAAGGATCTCAGCTTGAGAATCCCGCAACATATGTAAAAAGAGTGAATTCTTATATCTTAAATAATAGTAGCAGTAAATAATGACTAAATTTAACATTAATGATTTACGATCTAAATTAACAGAAGAGCAGTTTAATGTTACCCAGCAAAAAGGAACAGAAAAACCTTTTTCTGGTAAATATGTAAATTATAAGATCTCAGGTATCTATAAATGTATTTGTTGTGATTTGAATCTATTTAGTTCAAAAAATAAATATGATTCTGGTTCGGGATGGCCAAGCTTTTGGTCTCCAATTAATGAAGAATCTATAAAAACAAATTCAGATTTTAGTCATGGTATGAAAAGAATTGAAGTAGTCTGTAATGATTGTGACTCTCATCTTGGTCACGTATTTCAGGATGGCCCAAATCCAACTGGTTTAAGATATTGCATAAATTCTGCGTCTCTTAATTTTGAGGAATCAATAAAATGAGGATTCTGTTTATTTTTACAATTTTTTTCACAATATTATTTCTATCAGCTTGTGAAAATAATGAGGATAGAGAAATGACCAAAAAGAGTGAAAATACGAATTGTGAAACTTTAGATGAATCAGTACAAATTCAAATAACCTCAGGTCTAGAAGCAAGAATTTTAAAAAAAGGATTTGGCCGTGCGGCAGTAAATGGCGATTATGCTAAAACGAATGTGTGGCTTTGGTTATATGACGAATCTAAAGAAAATAACAGAGGCAAGTTTATTTGGGAGTCAGGCAGTAGACCATTTGAATTTCAACTTGGTGCAAATCAAGTTATCAAAGGCTGGGATTTAGGCATACCTTGTATGCTAGAAGGTGAGTTGCGAGAACTCATCATTGAAGGAGATTTAGCATATGGTTCTTCTGGAGCTGGTGAAATTCCGCCTAATGCTACTTTGCTATTTGAAATTGAGCTTATAAAACTAACGACTTCAGATTAATTTTTTTAATGCCCAAAAAATATCAATCGCATGCATTATTCATTGATGGTCCAGTCGGTCAATTAGAAGCAATCCTAGATTCCCAAGTTGAGGAAACACCCATTGGCACTGCAATTATTTGCCATCCGCATCCTTTATATGGCGGAACAATGGATAATAAAGTGGCTCACACACTTTCTCGTGCATTTATAAGATCAGGCTACAACTCACTTCGTTTTAATTTTCGCGGTACAAAAAAAAGTGAAGGTAAATTTGATTTTGGTATTGGTGAGCTCGATGATTTACTAGCTGTTATCAAATGGATGAAGGCTAGAGACCATTCCGAGATATTATGGTTAGCAGGCTTCTCCTTTGGTGCTGCTATAGCCATCAATGCTTCCTCTATTATCAAAGTTGATGGGCTTATAAGCGTTGCTCCTGCAGTTGAAAAATTCACAAATTTTACAAATCAACCTCAATGTCCATGGTTAATTTTACAAGGAGATGAGGATGAGCTTGTTGATATTAAAACAACAATAGATTGGCTCAATACTCTCAACCCTGGCCCCGAGCTGCTGATTCTTTCTCAAGCTGAACATTTTTTTCATGGAAGGCTATTAGAACTACGCGAGAAAATTTTTAAATTTGTTCAAGAAAAGAATAAATAATTATATTTATTTTTATATCAATTTTATTTAATCAATATAAAATTGTCGTTCAAATTTTACTATGAAATTCTTATTTTCACCATCAGGTTTAACATTAATATTAAAAATTATCACCTCACGATTTGATATGTTTACATCACCAATATACAAGATTGTATTGTCGACTTCTTTTATCTTACGTATGTGAGTACTTTTAAGCTGTCCAGTCATATTTGTCGCTTTTATTGTTATATCTGCTGATACTGAAATGCCATCTAATTTTCTTATAACAGATAAATTAAACATTGCTCTATTATTGCTACGTTTGATGCGATATTTTTCTGAAATTGCAGGATTTAATCTTTTGGTAGGCTGGGCACTGAAGTATAAAATATGATTATCCAAAATAAATGATGTGGGGCCTGCAATTTTTGCCTGCGGAACATCCGCAGAGTCGCTGGGACCACCACATGCGGTAACAAAAAAAATCACAAATATAAATTTTATTTGAAGTATCTTTATTTTTATCCCTCTTGCTTTATTTCAAAAATTAATTTAAGTGATTATCCCAATTGGAAGCAGTCCACCAATTAAAATATTCATGGCTATTAAAAAAATAATTGCAAAAACTGGTGTTAAATCAATTCCGCTTAAGATAGGAATTACTCTTTTTAATTGCCTTAATATAGGAGTGGATAATGAAATTACAATCGATGTTATTGGATTATAGTAACCTGGTGGTGATAACCAGCTCGTTAAAACTCGAATAAAAATTGCAAACGTAAAAATATTTATAGAAAGCATAATTAATCTAATAATTGACGATAAGAATATTTGCAAAGAATTAAAGCTTCTATCAGAAACATATAATAGTAAAAGTATAGTCAAGTATTGAAAGACTAATGAAATAAATATACTTGCAGTGTCTATTTTTCCAATTGGGTGCAACAGTCGACGTAAAGGTGTTACTAAAGGAGATGTTAGCCTAAAAATGCCCTGCGTTAATGGATTTCGAAAATCAGCTCTAACAATTGGCAGCCAAAATCTAAGAAGCAATATTAAAAGGTAAAGACTGGTAAATGCATTAACAATATAAATAATGGCACTGATTACACTTGTGGGCATTTAATTAACCTTTATTATGATCTTCAGTGTGATTTGCTAATTCTTCAGCTCTATTATGAGCTGCATCTATTGCCGATGAAAAAATATCTTTAAAATTTCTATTATCAAGATAATCAAGTGCAGCAGCAGTGGTGCCACCCGGTGATCGAACTTTATAGATAAGAGTTTCAATATCTTCTTGGGATTCTTTTGCAATTGCTGCAGCACCTCTTGCAGTTTCAATCGCTAATGTTTGAGCTGATTGAGTGTCTAGCCCCATCTCTCTTGCTTTTGTTATAAGTATATTAATCAGTGTATAAAAATAAGCTGGCCCACTACCTGAGATAGCTGTAACAGCATTAATATCTGATTCGTTGGGGAATGTAATAACTGGTCCAGTAGTTGAAATAATATTATTAGCTATGGTTTGCTCTTGCAAAGACGTATTTTCGTTGGCAAACATTCCAGATACTCCTAGCCTCAATAATGCAGGCTGGTTTGGCATGACCCTGACAACTGATAGATTACCTCCTAACCAACTATTGATATCATCACATAGAACTCCTGCGGCTATCGAGATTATTAAAGGTTTCTTAATTTGAACCGTATCTTTTAAAGACTCACAAACTTTGGGTAAAATCTGCGGTTTAACAGCTAACAACAAATAATCAGCTTGATTTGCTACTTCCTCATTGTTATCTGTAATAAAAGTCCCAGGAAATTTTTTAATAAGACTATTTCGCGCTTCTGAAAGTGGCTCAGAAACTAAAATACTTGAGGCTTTGAAATCAGCGCTGAGCATTCCACTTATCAACGCATGAGCCATATTTCCACCACCAATAAAAGCAATCTTTCCAGAATCCATCTTTTTTAAATCCTTTACTGCCTTTGACCGAATATTGTGGTACCTAATCTAACGATTGTCGAGCCTTCGAAAATAGCAGCGCGATAATCACCGCTCATTCCCATCGATAAAGTATCAATATTAAATCCATTTTCTCGTAATTTATCTGCCAAACTTTTCAAAGTTTTAAAAGGTTTTCGTTGCTCATTAAATTCAGCTCTTAGAGCTGGTAAACACATTAAGCCACGCAACGAAATTCTTTTTAATTCTGAAGAAAAAGATACTAACTCGGTGAGCTCGGCGGCATCCATACCAAATTTACTGGCTTCATTATCTATTTTTATTTGTAAACAAACATTTAGTGGTTTCAATGATTCTGGCCTTTGATCATTTAATCGTTGTATTGTTTTTATATTATCAACTGTGTGAATCCAATCAAAATGCTCGGCTACATCCCTAGTTTTATTATTTTGTAAATGCCCAATGAAATGCCAAGTAATATTCAATCTTCTCATTTCTTTAATCTTTGAGAGACCTTCTTGAACAAAATTTTCACCGAAATCTCTTTGGCCAGCATCATAAGCATCAATAATTTTTTGGATAGATTGTCGCTTACTTACCGCAAGTAATTTTATCTCTTCAGGATTACGATTAGCTTCTAAAGCTGTAGATTCCATAATCTTATTGATTTCTTTTATTTTTTTTTGGATTTCCATACTGAAGAAATTCCTATTGATGAAAATATTGATTATTAAAATTATTTATTCATACTGCTGCCAAACAACCTCTGAAGCATCAAAAATTGGTCCATCTACACATACTCTTTTCATAGAATTGACGTTGTCTGATTTGATTTCTATTGTACAACCAGCACAGCCTCCTACAGCGCATGCCATAAACTCTTCCATGGAGACTTGACATGGAATATCATATTTTTTGGCAAGCAAAGCTACTGCTTTTAGCATTGGAGTAGGGCCACATGAAAATATTTCAATATTTTCTATCTCTTTCTTCGATAAAGTTTTTAGCCATTCATCAGCTAAATCAGTCACAAAACCATTATAACAACCTTCAAACTTAGCAAGAGACGTTAGTCTGCATGTAATTTTCCAACTTTCGAGTAAGGATATTGTCGAATTAATATCCTTGTTAATCCATGGAGTTTCAATTTTTGATTGCACCAGCTTAAAAGGAAATGGAAGCTCTGAGCCAAGGATTACCATGGGTGTCCAATTTATATTTCGTTTTCTAATATAGTCTGCAATGTAAATCATTGGAGGTATGCCAACTCCTCCACCGATGAGCAAGGGTATTGGATATTTATTTGTTAGCTTAAATGGCTTTCCAATTGGTCCGAGTAAACTTATTTTACTACCTGGAACTTTTAGAGATAAATTTCGCAGTCCATTACCAACAATTTTGTATAGAATTTCGAGGCAGTCATCCTCGATGCGCATAATTGACAAGGGTCGCCTCATAGAAAGTGAATCATCACATTTGACGTGTACAAAGTTACCTGGTTTTGCTTTTGCAGCACATGTTGGCGCATGAATACGCATGACATATTGATCGCCTGGAAATTTTTTAACACTTATAACCTCACCGTATTCGCTGAAGATAGTGTTACGATTTCGTTGGGCGTATTTTTGCTCTAAAGTGTTCACCTTTCGTTCATCATCTTGCCAATGCGATCAAGAACAGCCATCCGAACCGCTACACCATTGGTAACTTGTTTTGTGATTACTGAGCGTGGTCCATCGGCAACTGAACCTTCAATTTCTATGCCTCGATTCATCGGCCCGGGATGCATTACAATAGCATCAGGCTTTGCATGCCTTAAGCTTTCGTTACTGATACCATAGTTTGCATAGTACTCATCAATACCGGGAACGCCATCAAGGTTGCTGATTCTTTCACGCTGTATACGCAAAGCCATAACAACATCCGCATCTTTAAGACCGCTTGCTAAATTATCATATAGAAACGCTCCAGGAAAACGATTTGATTTGGGAGTAAGAGCTGCAGGTGATATTAGCCTTAGTTCACCAATTCCCATTGTTTGCAATGCTTCTGCAGCTGACATTGCAACTCTTGAATGCTGAATATCTCCGACAATGGCTACTACCATATTTTTAAAATCACTGTTGTGTTGACGGATTGTCATCAAATCAAGAAGGCCCTGTGTTGGATGTGATATATCTGATTCACCAGCATTTAAAACACTAATATGATCATCTACATGTCGAGCTATATAGGCTGGCACCCCATCGCTTGCATCCCTAATCACCATTATATCAACGTGCATAGCCTGAAGGGTGTAAATAGTATCAAGAATACTTTCACCTTTCTTCCGCGAGGAAGTATTTACATCTAAATTTAAAACATCTGCGCCAAGCCTTCTACCTGCTAGATCGAATGATGCACGGGTTCGAGTGCTGGGCTCAAAAAAGAGATTTCCAATGGTTCGACCCGCTAACGATTTACTGCGTACAGACATTGAACCTGGAAGAGTAAGATATTTTTCAGCATCTTCGAGCAATTGATTGAGTAACTCTGCTCCAATACCTTTTAATGACAAAAAATGTCGTAAGTTACCTTTATTGTCAAACTGTAGTTTTGAGTAATCTGGCTGCATTTGTAGCATTCTAGCTAGATGCAAGATATCTTTCAGCAATTAATACGGCAGCAGCGCTATCTATCATATCTTTAGAGATACGACCACTCGATCCCGCAGCTCTTGCTGATTTGAGAATATTCTCTGCTTCGATTGAAGTATAGCGCTCATCAACTGTTTCAATATCAAGTTTGTAACGCTGCAATTCTATAATAAATGATTCAACTTCTTTTTGAATCTTACTTATTGAACCATCAATATGTCTAGGCATACCTACAACAATAATTGTTGGATTCCACTCTTTGACAATATTTTCAATAACGTTATGGTCAATATTACCTTTGCGGTTATTTATTATGCCTAATGGTGAGCCAGAACCAGTAATATCTTGGCCTATTGCAACACCTATTCGACGAGTGCCAAAATCAAAAGCAAGCACAGTTTTTGGTTTTGAGAAATTATGCATGACCAGCTTCAGGTGAAATACTGGCAGGATCGATACCTAAAGCATGGGTTGCGGAATTCCAACGATCAGCAAATGGTGTGTCAAATATTAACTCTGGTGTTGCAGTAACGTTAAGCCAAAAATTAGACAGCATTTCTTTTTCTAACTGTCCTGAGTTCCATCCAGCATAGCCAATCGCAATGAGTGCTTGTTGCGGTCCATTTCCCTTTGCCATTGATTCTATTACGTCTCGTGATAGGGTTAGATTTATATCATCCGATACTGCAAGCGTATTCTCAAAAAAATGATCTTTGTTATGTAAAACAAAGCCTCTTTTAGATTCAATAGGACCCCCATCAAGTACAGGTTGCTTTGCTGTAGTTGGATCAATCTTTGCAAATGAAAGTTCCTTAAAAAGGTCCGATAACTTTAATGACAATGGACGATTAATGATTATTCCCAGCGCCCCTTCCCTTGTGTGCTCACAAATTAAGGTTACAGTTGATTCAAAATTTGGATCTTTCATGCCAGGCATAGCAATCAATAGTTGATTTGTTAACAAGCTATTAGAATTCATAATGGTCATTAATACCTAATAAGAAATAAATATAGTCCAACAGCCCTTTTATTTTGCAAAAATAATTTATTTTCTTAAATAATCTAAGATAAATTATGCTCAATTGCATCAAAAAGAACTCCCGCGATATTTAGATTAAATTGTTTATCCAGTTCACGAATACCAGTTGGGCTTGTAACATTGATTTCAGTTAGGAAATTTCCTATAACATCAATTCCAGCAAACAAAACACCGTGTTTTTTTAAAATAGGTCCTACTGTTGAGCATATTTTTAGATCTTCTTTTGAAAGTTTTTGACCTATTGTTGATGCACCTGCAACGATATTACCTCGATTGTCATCTTTGGATGGAATTCTTGCTAGAGCATAAGGGATAGGCTTTCCATCAACTATCAATATACGTTTATCACCATATATAATATCTGGGACAAAAATTTGAGTCATAGCAAAATATCTTCCATTCGCTGTTAGGGTTTCAAAAATCACGTTAGCATTTTTGTCATCTTTACGAACTACAAAAACTGATCGCCCACCCATTCCATCTAAAGGTTTGATCACAATTTTATTGTGCTGCTTTAGGAAAGATTTCATTTCGTCAATGCATCGTGTTATCAGCGTCAACGGAGTGCATTCTGAAAACCAGCTTGTAAAAATTTTTTCGTTCATATTACGCAGTGCTTGAGGATCATTTACGATGAGTGCACCATCGATTTTTGCTCTATCCAAAATATAAGTCGTATATACGTACTCCATATCAAATGGAGGATCTTTACGCATTAAAATTACGTCCAGATCTCCCAGAGCTATTTTTTCCTGACTGCCTAGCTCAAACCATTTTTTATTATCATCATTAATACTAAGTTGAGTTGATATACCGAAAGCTTTACCAGATGTTATAAATAGATGTTTTTGTTCAAAATAATATAGATCTGCTCCTCGTCGAGTTGCTTCTACTGCCATAGCAAATGAAGAATCTTTCTTAGGATCAATAGAAGTTATTGGGTCAAGAATAATGCCAACTTTTAATGGTTTATTTTTCATCAATTTTGTGCTTTTTTAATCTCAATAAACAAATTTAATATACCTTCATGGAGTCAACTGCAATTAATTTATTTAATATTAAAATCCTTTATGGTTAAACTACCATATCCAATAAATAAATTTATTTTAAATCACCCCATTTTGCTTGCAGTATAGAAATTGCTGAAATAGCTGCTGTTTCAGTTCTTAATATACGCGGCCCTAATGATGCCGAATAAAACCCAACATCTTTAGCTAAATTATATTCTCTTTCACTAAAACCTCCTTCTGGTCCAATTAACATGCAAATATCATCTTTTGGAGCATTTATTTGATCAAGTTTTTTTTTGGCTTGTGGGGTGAAAATTATTTTTGTGCCAAATAAAATTGTTTTACTAAGATGCTTTTCTAAAGATTCAGGAATGTTAATACTTGGTTGGCACGTTCTTCCAGATTGCTCACAAGCGCTATTTGCAATTTTTTGCCAGTGATCTTTTCTCTTGTTTGCACGTTCAGAGTTTAACTTTACCACGCTAAAATCAGTCAAAACCGGTGTGATGCTATTTACTCCAAGTTCCGTTGCTTTTTGAATAACAAAATCCATGCGCTCACTGCGAGATATTCCTTGAATAAGATGAATTTTTAAAGGTGATTCAGTATTGGGTTTTATGCCAATTCCTAATACAATAATGATGTTAGTTTTAGTAATCTTTGTTATTGTTGCTGGCCATTCAAAACCACTTCCATTGAATATTGTAAATGTGTCACCCACACGGGCACGAAGTACTTTACCAAGGTATTTCGCTTGATCTCCATTAAGTGTTATTTTTTTATCATTGATCAATTTGTTAGAAACAAATAGCCTAGTAATCATTTATATTAACCATGTCTAAAAATAAGTATGACAAATGAATTAAAGATTAATAAGGAAACTGGACTTATAAATCCAGCTCGCCTATGTCTAAGCCCAAATCGAGATGCCAGACCAGATAATACCATCGTCGAATTAGTCTTACTGCATGGCATTAGTTTACCTCCTGGTCAATTTGGCGGTCCAGAAATAGAAGCATTATTTTTAAATAAGCTTGATTGGAATTCTCATCCTTATTTTAATCAAATATATGATTTGAAAGTTTCTGCTCATCTTTTAATTAGGCGTGACGGCGAACTTTTACAGTTCGTGCCTTTCAATGAGAGAGCCTGGCATGCCGGCGATTCATGCTTTCGTGGACGAACAAGATGTAATGATTTTTCAATTGGCATAGAGTTAGAAGGTGAAGATGATACTTATTACGAGGAATCCCAATACAATGTTCTTTCTAATGTACTTATTGCCATAATGAAAGCATATCCAAGAATTTCAATGAGAGAATGCGTTGGCCATTCAGATGTTGCATTTGAAAGAAAAAGTGATCCCGGGCCAGCTTTTGATTGGTTGCGTTTGTATGGTGAAATTGAACAACTAAAAGAGAATAAAATTTAATGCATTTAATTGCTTTATTAATTTGGCTCTTTGCTGAGCGAATTACAAAACATTTTTTCCATTTGCATCGCATGCGCTGGATAAATCCTATTATTGATTTTGGTTTAAGGCATATATGCATAAAAGGCTGGCCATCAATGCCCCTAGTTGTAATCCTTATTTTTTTTATGGTGTTACCTGTTTTTCTAATAGTTTTTAGTTTTGGAAATTCATTGCAAGGTTTCACATATTTAGTGATCTCTGTGATTGTGCTTTTCTTCTCAGCTGGACCAAAAGACCTTCGTGAAGAAATAGATGAATATTGCAAAGCCCTTGCTTATGATGATGAGAAGAAGGTTCAACTAGCTGCAGAGGAAATAATTGAAGATAGGGCGTCTGAAGATCCATATGAAAGAACTATTAATGTTGAAGAGGCTATCTGTATTCAAGCAAATAATAGGTTATTTAGTATTATTTTTTGGTTTGTTTTTTTGGGCTCATTCACAAGCTCAATGGGACCATTAGCGGCATGGACTTACCGTGTCATTGATCTAATTCGTCGTCGCTCATCTTTAAAAAAGAAAAATAAGAGAGATTTTAATAGTGATGAAACTGGTATTCACGAGGCAGCTTCATTTTTGCATGCTGTTATGACTTGGGTACCAGCAAAACTTACCGCTCTTGGATATGCAACTGCTGGACATGCCGATAATGCGATCGCTGCATTACGTACACCTGGCGAAGACATAGATGATGCCATGCCAAAAAGCAGTGAAAAGCTGCTAGCTAGAGTTGGTCTCGCTGCATTGGCTATCAATGAGAATGAAGAAGAAACTATTCACGAGCGCGCAATTCGAGGTGCTGTCGCGGCTAAAAGATTAGTTTCTAGGTTATTATTTATTTGGGCTGCTGTTATTGCGATGTTAACTTTATATGGCTTTACACGTTGATTTTTTAGATAACTAACAAGTTTATTTAAATATCTAAAAAAATTTTTATATCTTTTATCTATCCCTATCCCAAAGAACTTCATGACCTGATTCAGCCCTGGAGAGAATTCTAGCTATTACAAATAGTAAATCAGATAATCTATTTAAGTATTTTCGAGTTTCTGGCCTTACTACATCGACATTAGAAAGTGTCATGACTCGTCGCTCTGCGCGACGTACAATTGTTCGAGCTAGATGGCAGGCGGCAGCTGCAGATCCACCACCTGGTAAAATAAATTCTTTTAGCATCGGTAAATCTTTATTGAATTCATCAAGATTATTTTCGAGCCTATCTATAAATTTTTGATTTATAGCGACATGACCTGGGATACAAAGCTCACCGCCAAGTTCAAAAAGATCATGTTGTACTTCAATTAAACAAGAACGGATTTCAACTGGTACAGATTCGTTTGCTAATATAATGCCAATTGCAGAGTTTGCTTCATCAACGGTACCAAAGGCTTCAACGCGAGCAGAGTCTTTTGCAATTCGACTTCCATCACCAAGTCCTGTAGTTCCATCATCACCTGTGCGGGTATAAATTTTACTAAGTCTGTTTCCCATATTTGAGAAGATAGGTAGACATAGTTAATCTGTCAAGAAATGATGCTTGTTTCTCCAAACTAAAGCATTCATAGTTAATAACATTTTGAAATATATTATCGAGCACTGAAGTGAACAAATTAAATACCCAAAATTTTTCAGATCATTTAAAGGTAGCTTTAGCTGCTGCAAGTGAAGCAGCTGACATAAGTCGTAGTTATTTTAACGGTAATTTTAATATTTCTATCAAGCCAGACATGACGCCTGTTACACAAGCAGATATTGAGTGTGAAAAAGCTATAAGAAAAATCATAAATGAGTCTTTTCCAGACCATGGTTTTTACGGTGAAGAAATGGGCAAGGACAATGCGGAAGCTGAATATCTCTGGCTGATTGATCCAATTGATGGGACAAAAGGATTT